>Ga0123357_10009521_pt1 | contig 12272 bp, 12 predicted proteins | sample TergutEmb28metaG_FD_89873 | JGI IMG/M metagenome (GOLD analysis project Ga0123357, IMG submission 89873) | Embiratermes neotenicus P4 segment gut microbial communities from Petit-Saut dam, French Guiana - Emb289 P4 | ecosystem: Host-associated > Arthropoda: Insects > Digestive system > Gut ...
CCGGGGGGGGGGGGGGGGTAAAGTGGCCGTTTATAACCCACATATGTTCCCCCATTTAAGAATGAGTGAGGATTTTCATCCACTCTCCCATAAAATTGTCTGCCTTTAACGAAACCTAATATTAAAAATTCAGATTTATTCTTAATTGTAAACGGGTTAGTAGCTTCTATTTGTGACAGAAAGTAATATGCGCAACTTCTGACACATTTCACGCTTCACACACACACACTCGCCACTCTGAATATAAGTTTTATTATCAACGCATATGTCACAAACGTTATATATATACAGATTTTCGAGAGAATTCAAAGCCGCCATCAACCGACCTACGTAGTGTTTCTTACACATTTACAAAATTTTTCAATGTGCAAATTTGGTATCGTTTAAAACCAATAAAAACTGTCTGATATTTTACTTTCAAAGGACTGTGCACCGTTATATAACAACAAGATGCACTAATTTCTCAAATTGATTTTTGGAATAGAAATCTACATGTTTCGGACAGGTTTTCTGTCCATCATCAAGAGTCTAGTACTGTATACACAGCAATAGGTATATGTCATACAGGTTATGTTGACTGCTTGCCAAGCAGTCAGCATAACCTGTATGTACTGCTGCGTGTACAGTGCTAGACTCCTGATGATGGAGAGAGGAACCGTCCGAAACATGTAGAATTCTATTCCAGAAATAAATTTGAGAAGTTAGTGCATCTCGTTGGTTTTATTATAAGAAAAACTGACAGAACTTTCCCACACTCTCCCCAAGTCTTTGTAAACGATAAAGTAAAGACTTTGTTGGAGCCTTGAAGTTTTGATGTAATCTAGATATATGTAACTTGCATTTTGTATACTTTATTGTATTTTCCCAACAAATGCACCACAATATATATCAACAATATCTGTTTTTGATAATCCCTGAAGATGGTGTGTAAACACCGAACATGTAGCTGTGTTATAAGAAAGAGTTGTTAACATATATTGTGTATTACTTAGGCAAAGATAATAAAAAATAATAACACCTTGGGAAAAGTTTCCAAGCCTCACAAGACAGTTTATTGACCACGTCATTAACATCCGAGGGAAAGCGAAGGTAATGAATGCGTTGCCTTCAAGCAGCGCTACGGTAGCATTCAGCGTGCTGTTAAGCACAAGAAATGGCGCACTCCAAGAAATGACCTGTTAGGACTGATGACCAAGGTCCGTCTGTATAATTTGTGTGGGTGGAGGTCTGGGGGGGTTACTGAATGACTGTAATGGCATGAGACAGACAGACAAACAAAAACAAATATATCTAAATGTGTTCCTACATAAGGTCAAAAGCGGCGTAAAGGGCGGCAGACGGCATGTTATGGTACGAAACACCTTTAACATAAAAAGGACAGCTGACAGCTTTGTAGACCGAATAGGCTTGTTCTGTAGAATTCGATCATATTATCACGGAATGTTCAGAATTTGGGCTCAGAACTAGCAACAATACCGGTTCTTCGCTTGAGAGATTTTTTGCTTTGCCAGTATTAAAAAACTTAAAAAAAATAAAGTATAGGTAAAGTTTCCCTGACCTTAATTAATCACGTCATGAACGAAAATGGATTAGTGGAGGTATAGATCCACTTCTTCTTAACCTCTAATAGATGGAGGAGAGTGGTTAGCATCATAAAAATGTAACTTTACAGACCAGAAATGAACACCCCACTACAAATGAACACGAGTATGCGAGGATCATAGGGAAGCCCTGGTAGTTTCGAAATGGACTCATCTCTTGCTCTCGCAGCGAATCGAACGAGATCCCTTCGTCTTCCAACCCACAGTACAGTCACGGTTCTAAACGAGCTATCCCGGCTGCTATATAAAAGAAGCCTTTTCCAACAATAGTATCGGAATTTATCTGAAGTTTGCTCCAGTAATTATAAGAAACTGAAGATGGAGGCAAAAAATACCTCAGAAACGTCAGTTACAATTTACCAAACTACATTAAATAATGATTATTATAGTGATTATAATGATGGTAACTGGTGAAAGGACAAAATGATAAATCTCTGAAGATCTTCCACTCTCCAAAGTAGAATGTAGAACAGAAACACAAAGAGCGAATCAAAACAACGTTATTTAATGTACTGGGCAGAGAAGAACCTAAAACACACTAAGTAATGAAATCTTCGCTCTCCTAGGATCTTACGCAGCCTAGATTGGTAGTTGGTTACGACGTTTCGGAACTACATATCCGTCCCATATTTAAGAGTTAAGCAGCCCAAAACAGCTTCGATCTTTGAAGATTTGACCCGGCTTGTTCCGAAACGTCGTAAACTATCAATCTACGCTACGTTAAGCCTTCTAGGAGCGAAGACCGAACATTTACTCCACAGCGGAAGCCCGAAACCTCACAACTGCCTAACGCTTTCCAAATACTGCCAACTCCCCGCGATATTTAGAATATGACAAAAAAATTCGCATGTAAAATGTTACAATTACCAGATGAGAAAATTATTTCCCTCATTTCTGAGCTTCGAGGTAACTTTCGTTACCCTACGTTGATTTCTTCCGGTATCGAGGTGTCTGAATTAAGGGAAATCATAAATATGAAATGCCAAGGTGCCAAACCAGAAGGCCACAATCCGAAAGCTAACCGCTGCGAGAAACCTCAAACCTCACACTTATAGTCATATTTGCGTTAAGCAAAACCAGAAAACAGGATGCAATCGGTTCCTATTCCACCCTTGCACTCATGTAACAGGGCGACACATCGATATTGTGCTGCTACAACGACTCTTACATTATTACCGCCAACCTATAATTCTGCACTTTACATACGAACACGCTCATTCCGTTTCCCATCGGCCAGTAGCACTTTCAAAACGACCACAACCTCCCCTCTCAAAAATCGAACTAACGGGTAAAGGCTTTTTTTACTACACAGTTGACATTTTGTTGCTGTTAGCCTTAGGCAGCAAGGGCGCCACGAAAATGAATACTAAATGTTCCAGAGAAATAACAAGCTCAGAAACACTTTCGAAGCAGGACCAGACGTTGTGTGGAGGACAGATCAGTGTGAAGTACGCTCAGAAATGACAAGCAGTGGCTCTTAGTATAGAACGTGATAATCCCTCTGCCCAATTAAGCCTTATGAAGATGTGGAGGTTTAACTCCACGCACATTTAATCCCGATGCCAAATGGAAGTGAGTGGGTCACCTTTACGCACCGACCAATTTACCCCCGGAGGAAGGAGGCGATAGTAAGCACTGGATAGGATTGGCGAGTCTAATAACCGATCTAGTCTTCCCAGACATCGAACCCTGAGTCCTTGGTCTCCCCACCCGTAACCGATAATCGATTCCCCTATGGCAGAGAAGGTAATGCATTAGTCAGAACACAGGCTGAGATACGGCGGTGCATGAGGTACATCGACAATGATATTCTACGCCACAAACTTCTGGAACTACAAGTAAACATGCAATAACTTAAGAACAAAAAACCAACTAGATGCCACTTATTATTTTATTGCACTTCTTATAGGCTGAATATGTTTCGGGCACTACTATGCCCATCTTCAGGAGCTCGCGACTATGATATTGATTACCACATTGGTCGTTTCATTCTCGGTTTGCTCTATGTTGGAGGTTAGGTGCGGTAGCCTGGAGTGGTGTCCGGGCTACAGTACTATAAAATAATAAGTGGCATCTACTTGGTTTTTTATTCTTCAGTTATCACAATGATGCACGGTCCAATAAACATCATAAACATGCAATCTTTATGGAATCCACCCTGTTGTGTTACTTACTACATAAGCTACATTTGCCGTACATGTATGCTGCATGCTTGAGCCCTTTCTCAGGCAACCATCAGGGATGCCAATATAAAAATCATCTCGAGGAAGATACCAAAATTTCTTTGTTTCTTCTCACATTATCATGTAGCACACATGTTAGGCGCAATTAAAATAAACTTATATTGTGTTCGACGGAGTGAGGGTAGTTTGCGAATTCACGCAGCAGTTTCTGTTACCATTTTGTCCTTTCCATACACTTGACCATCCAAAGCACAGCTATTCCTATATAAGCCACCTGTTTCAAAATTAAAGGAACTATGCACTATGCCTGCAGACAGGGTTTAGGTGCTTCACGCAATTCTCAGAATTCATAAATGCGTCATGCGCTGTAGGAATTCAGTTTGGAAAATTATTTTTCATTATTTCTTATTTAATTTATGTAAGGTCGCTCTTCCGAATACAAACCATTTATCGTCTTTCGGGAAGATCACAGAATGTGAATGTTTGTTAACAGGACGACAAGGATGTCTGATTTAAGAAGACATAGGTTGGCTAAAAAACGTATAACTAGGTGCCGATCGATTGCGCTCTGCACCAGATGTTATTAATAGGGTGTTCGTAAATTGAATGATGATTTGGGAGGGGGGAGTAGCAAGCATGGAAGAAGGAGCAATGTATGTAACACAGACACTATACAGGAGGGGAGATTTTATTTGGCATAAATAAAAATGGAAGATAATATTAACAATTAATAAATTTAATACAAATGTATTTGGACTAATTTAACGTACGAATGCTTTTACATTTGTTTCCAAATTAATGCACTAACCTAATTATGGAGGTCTCTCCTAAATGTTTCGGCCATGTTTCGTTGCCTTCTTCAGGGAGTACACATGACACAGAAGTTAAATTACAATTATATATACAATCTCTGTGATGTGTACTGCCTGAATGTTTCTAATAATATTTCCTATTATCTCTGAAGCTTTAGTAGTTGCTACTAGGGAGACTGGACTGGAAGTAAGTGCTGATAAAACTAATTACATGGTCATGTCTCGAGATCAGAATGGAGGACGAATTCACAGTGTGAGGACTGATAACTTCGAGAGGGTAGAGGATTTTAAATATTTGGGAACAACTTTAACAAATCAAAATTCTATTGGGGAAGAAATTAAGAGCAGATTGAAGTTAGGAAATGCCTGCTATCATTCGGTGCAGAATCTTTTGTCTTCTAGGTTGCTATCCAAAAATTTAAAGATCGAGATATATAGAATTATAATTTTGTCTGTTGTTTTGTAAGGATGTGAAACTTGGTCGTTGACACTGCGGGAGGAAAGGAAGCTGAGGGTGTTTGAGAACATGATGTTGAGGAGAGTATTTGGTCCTAGGAGGGGCGAGGTAACGGGGGAATGGAGGAGATTGCGTAACGAGGAGCTAAATGATCTGTATCCCTCACCCAATATTGTGCGGGTGATAAAATCTAGAAGAATGAGATGGGCTGGGCATGTGGCGCGTATGGGTGAGGAGAGGGGGTTTATAGGGTCTTGGTGGGGAAACCGGAGGGAAGGAGACACTGCGGAGACCTAGGCGTAGATAGGTGGATAATATTAGGACGGATCTCTAGGAGGTGGGATGTGAGTATATGGACTGGATTGGGCTGGCCCAGGATAGAGACAAGTGACGGACGCTTGTGAGTGCGGTAATGAACTTTCGGGTTCCGTGAAATGCAGGGAATTTCTTGACTAGCTGGAAACCAGTTGGCTTCTCAAGAAGGACTCTGCACCATGGAGTAAGTAAGTACGTATCTCTGAACTAATCTCATTCACGTTATCAGGTCCAGGGGCGGGCTTTTGTTTAAAAGGTAATGGATCTTCAAGAGTTCTCTATAATGCCGGGCATTTCTTAATACATGAAAGACTATTTATTGGCCTTTCAAGCGACTACTCTAAAGGCTTAATCACGTTACAACATTATACAAATAATTTCGTTTCACTAACAGAAGTGAAGGCACAAAATAATTTAGGAATTTTTCTAAAATCAGCCATGTTAAGTGTAATATTAAGATGATTCATCCCACTGGGTTATCAAAGCAGCATACACACACACACACATACACACACACACACACACACATATATATATATATATTCAGTACAATCATACATAACCTGACAGTACAGATTTTTTGGCAGCTAATTTCAGGTTGCTACAAGCCTTTATTACGTTTTGTTTGTGTACTGTACGAGTAACCTTGTGTATCGCTTTGTGCTGAATAATATGTTCTGGTGATGAGCGTAGCTACATACTGAGAAGCGTAGCTACTTATTAACATGTGTAGCTACTCACTGATAAGTGTAGCTCCTTAATGAAAAGTGTAGCTATTTACTGACAGATGTAGCCATTCACTGATATGTGTAGTTACTTACCGACAGGTGTAGCTACTGACTGGATAAGTGTAGCTAATTATTGATAGGTGTAGCTACTTACTGATAAGAACACCTTCGAAACAGAACTACAATTTATTGCACAAAAAGCGTCATGTCTTAACCCAAGTCGGCCATCACCACGCTTTACATGAAAATATAAAAAAATCTAATGTATTCATCCTTATTACACTTCAATCCAATGTAGCACACCTCCACCGCATCAAAATCTTCAGCTATAACTACTGCACAATATGCAAACTGAAGAACACAATAATGGACAAAGGTCACCTCCTTGTGTGTCCAAAACTGAACCATACTTCTAAAGATTTACCAAAGCTGTATAGGGATGTCAGAAGATTAATAGAATAAATCCAAGATCTGCCATTAGACGACAACGACAACGACAACAACAATGACAACAAAAACAACAACTCATTCCTTTAAAACAGCCATAAATACATAACTGAAATTATAGCAACAGAAAGGATATCCATGTTGAAACTTCGTGTCTATGTAGGTACAAATATCAAATTAATTTACACTTCAAAATCAGCTGACTCTAAAGTTTATAAAATCAAATACACAGCAGTAATTTAACAGAACATGGCAACATTATGTAGCCTACTGCTACTAATGAGGCGTAGTAACTAAGTATCAGTGAATCACGGATAAAAATAAGATTGAATTGTTCCTCATAGCATAACAAATTAGTGCCGACAGTAATTTTCCATGGCAAGTCAATTATTCTATAATTTGCAGCTCTATGGTCTCCCGATTACGAGGAATGTTTACACGGAGAGGCGGCCATATTGGATACTATTAGATTAAACACAGCAATCAAGCTAATTATCCCCCATATACACCAAGCCACTTTCGCTCATATTTCTACAACAGCAAACAAATTTAACGTAACGATAACAGACTTTGGCACATAGCACGATGCAAATGTCTTCACCACAACATCTGTCTGGCAAACTCTGGTCTATCCCTGACTGTCCGATAGCCACGAAGACAGAACTGTATAGACAGTCAACAATTTCGGTACAGCTGAGTACTTGAAGAGCTCAGAGACCCACAAAACGTCAAGGAATTCTGCGCGTTTTATGGTGTCTGAAGTTAATTTCCGTGCTCACAAAAGCCAACCACTGCACCCTCTCTTGCAATACAAAAGCCTGCTTCACATCGGATCAGTCACAACACTGACTAGGCTCAGGGTAGGACAGCAGAAGAAGGACGGTGTTACGTTCCCGGCCGGGGCAGAGATCTTTCTATCCTGAAATGCGTGAAGATTGGTCCTAGGTCCGCAAACACCCTCGTACCCTATGAGTGTCAGAGTACCCTTCCACAGTCATAAATGTTTGGCGCGAAACGGACCACTCACGACCATTTAGTACCGAAAGTAGGACGGCGTAGAACTTAAACTCCATACCCTCAGACGCCTTAATCACGTAATTAACTAAGGACATTGGAACCTAAATACACCCCCTATTACACAGGCATTTCAGTAATTTTCCACTTTCTAGGCCAGAATACGGTCTTTCATGTGTATATTCCAACAAAAATTTTATATACACTTCTCACTTCCCCCACTTAACTGTGTATTTGTCACTCTGTGATGTTAAACGTGAAACATATAAGAAATAACATAAGGGTTTCTTATATGTAAACCAATTAGCTACCTAAAACTGATTTGCCGAATATACTCGGAGATTAACGACGTCTTGTGCACAAAACGTCCCTAACACCAAAATTTGTAATTTGACATTCCTATGCAAGCACAGACAGGAGGAAGAGGTATAGCTCTAATACATTCACAAACCGGTACTAGAAGTAGGTTGGTGGTCAGCATCACTCTTCGGCCGTTCCACCCCAAGTAAAGACCCGATACCCATCCTACAAATGGGCCGGATGGTCCACGATTTCACCCCGGAAGGGCACGATGGCCCTTTACTGGGCCTATATTTGTATGCATAAATAAATAAACACGTAATGGATGTTCACGTAAGTGAATAGGGACTTTTTGGAATTTATCTAATATTCAAATTATTTTAACATACTGCGATAAACAAATAAGCGCTGCACGCGTATTTTCTCCTGGCGAACACTCTACAATTTGTCAAGCAGTAATTTCGTTAAAAGAAGAAACGATTCTTAAAGTATTATTTTAAAGGGCTTCACAATGCAAACGGTTAAGCGCGGGAAAAGTGGAAGTGAAGGTAACATATCGTGAACTGAACTGTACCAAGATCTCACCGGAGTTAATCTCCCTTTCTTCACATTCGATTCGAAATGTATACAGAGTTGAGCTCCAGACGCCTTAGGATCCATTGTATGCATTGTGCAAATGGAAGCACTGTTCAGTAGTTGACGTTATATTGTCCTCTCTCAGGTCTGACCTCCCCTTGAAGCAGTCACCAGCAATACAGCCTCTCGGAGCGCCGCAGACCAATAATTCTACCAAAACAGAACTGTTGTCAGTGAGCTGACTGTTGCACCATAGAGCACAGGGGCGTCTGACCTCAAGCGGTCAAATGGGAGTTAATGTTACCATCGATCCATTACACACCATCATAGTCCCTGCTCACTGCCATGTATATTCTGATACTAACAGCACTTGTGTTCAGTTCCTGATCATGACATATATATTATGTGTTTATAAAACACTTTGATGTTTTCAAATAAGGGGAATTCGGTTTTAATAACGATCTGAGAGAGAGATTAGTGTAACGCGGAATAATTCATAATGTTATTTGAGCGATTGCAGTCCTGCTGATAGCGCCTGTTAAGAAGAGTTCGGTCCGTCCATCTGTAGACATGAAAGGAACTGATAGTGGATAAGTGACTTCAATAAATCTTTTTCTGGCTGGCAACGGCGCCAGAAGAACCAATCTTGTCTTCGTCATCAGCGAAATGATGACCACAACAGTGACGGTTCACTCGCCGTCCAGACGCCTGACGACGCTTGCAGACTGAGCAGATATTACTGAAATCATTCGCCATGAAACCCTCAGGCCAAATACATCACTTCATCCACATAACATATTCATAAGTTGCAACTACAGGGGGGTAAAAACTGACGTTCCTGTAGATTGGCATCCATATTGGACAATTCGAACGACCACTGTGAAGTTAACTGTGTGACACTAACAGTTGCTCAGCCAGTCCAGAAATTCCTCGAATTTTATAAACACCGAAAATTCATCGCAGCGAATCTTAATTCGAATTCGTCACCTTCCTGTTCCTGCTACATGACCCGACAATGACATCTCCCTCATGTAATAGCCCTAACAATTTAGAGGCTTCTTATCTGTACAAATGTGCCGTGAAGTAGATGATAAGATATCATGAAGATACTTCAAAGGATACGGGAAGGCACGAATTCATTCATCCCTTTTGGAGTACGGGTCGTTGTTCTGCTGTTGTGAATAATGTAATGAATATGTACATGAATACGCGGATTAAATACATCTGTTTCTTGATACGGGACATCTTATGGCGAAGTTTAAGAAAGAGTGGAGCTCTACCTCCAATCCTTCAGGCATATCGTTTATTAGATGGGACAGGTGGTTATATTCCTTGAGAAAGAGCGTCCGGTATCTGGTTTATAGAGAACTTGGTGGGCCTGGAGACTGTGCTGAACAGACAAATCTCCACACCGACGGAAACTACAGCCCGAATCTTTGCCCACCCAGCCCGTAGCGTGATCACTATGTTAACTGGCCTACACGTTTATGTAGTGCAAGTACCATATAAAACCATTATGTAAACGATTTTCCCCACTTCTGAAAAGGCTACAATATTGTAGACCAGTTGTTAGGATCAATTTTCAAAAGTAGATCAATTACAATTGTGATTCTCCATGCACTGGGTGGATAAGTTATTCTAGGAACAGCGACGTCCACAACAAACGTGAAATTATTTAAAAAGGGAATGCAGCCTTAAGTCGTTCTTACACAAACAGTAAGCTGAAGTCTGCGCTGTATGCTGATATTACAATTATTTCTTGAATCTTGCTTCCAAAACGGAAATTTTCTTCCTCTACTGTAGTGTCAATTTTCCCATACCTGGTTTATGGAGTAGTCATCAAATATGTCGATATTTGTACATTATGGAGGGTCACACCTAGGACGTACAACGAGAAATAGCATTTACTTCCCACCCCCACAAACTCGCAACCCCTGCTGATGAAACAACGTTGAATAAATGTTGCAAATCTAGCTGGGGGAAACTGAAAGTGGTAGCATTTTAACACATATCCTTTATAGAGTATAAAGGGGGTTGGAAGGGCTGAAAGGGTACTTACAATCTGTCTCTATTCATATCCATCTACAGATTTCCCGTTTGTTGTAACAATTTAAAAATACGATTTGTTTTGTTGATACAAAAGTAATTTAATGTATCCTAGACATGTAGCTATTTTATTATTTCTTTTAACGTGGTGTTGCGGCCCAACGCGGACCATGCCCTCCTCAGTCTCGAGGTTTCTAGATTACACACAATGACGGCCGACAGTCTCTGGGACTCCTCTAGCCGAGTGATCAGCTCATCGCAGACAATTCTACCTCACAACACACAACATTCACAAAACAAAAACATCCCTACCCCAGGCGGGATTCGAACCAGCAATCTCAGCAGGAGAACGGACACAGACCCTAGCTTTAATCCGAGTTGACACTGGGACGGTACTGATACTATTTTTATTATCATTATTATTATTGCAGTTTAAATAAGGGGTCACAAGAATACTTGTCCTTTATTCCTGTAAAATTTTTATTTTATTCTTTTCCGTTTGACACTAACAAACACAAGCGGAAATCCAATATATTTGTACGTGCAACACAACGAAATACAGTTCATAAATTTTATATTCATATTTAAAAGTCAAGAATAAAAATATTTGTTAACTAATGCAGAAGTTCCTTCCAGCTACAAAGACCTACCTGGTACTACTGCTTTAACACAATTGTTTTGAAGATCATAACACCCACAAACACAGTGTGGGAGACCGCAGTTTGTGTAGTAATAATGCACTTGGTACGTCTCAAAAACAAGTGGGTAACAGTTCGACTGGGCACAAGGAGGATCAGCAGAAGTGACAGAACTGATGTAGCATGAATTGATGTTATGTACCACACTTGTAAATCTGCACATATCACATTCTCTTCATCAAAGCTTCTGTACCTATACAAACATCACATCATGTACATCGAAGCTACGGTACCTCTACAAACAACACATCCTGAACATCAAACCTACTGGACCTAAACAAACATCACATCCTGTACATAACAGCTAATCTACCTCTACAAACATCACATCCTGTACATCACAGCTACAGTAATTCTACAAAACCACATAATGTAAATCACAGCTATTGTACCTATACAAACATCACATCCTACACATAAAAGTTTCTGTACCACTACAAACTTCACATCCTGTACATCACAGCTACAGTAACTACACAAATATCACATCTTGCACATCACAGCTGCAGTACCTCTACAAACATCACATCATCTAAATCACAGCGACAGTACCTATACAAACATCACATCATGTACATCACAGATACAGTACCCATACAAACATCACATCATGTGCATCACAGCCACAGTACCCATACAAACATCACATCATGTACATCACAGCTACTGTACCTCTACAAACATCACATCATGTACATCACAGCTGCTGTGCCTATACACACATCACATTATGCACATCACAGCTACTGTACCTATACAAACATCACATTATGCACATCACAGCTACTGTACCTATACAAACATCACATAATGTACATCACAGCTGCTGTGCCTATACACACATCACATAATGTACATCACAGCTGCTGTACCTATACAAACATCACATTATGCACATCACAGCTACTGTACCTATACAAACATCACATAATGTATTTCACAGCTGCTGTACCTATACAAACATCACATTACGCACATCACAGCTACTGTACCTATACAAACATCACATAATGTACATCACAGCTGCTGTACCTATACAAACATCACATTACGCACATCACAGCTACTGTACCTATACAAACATCACATAATGTA
>Ga0123357_10009522_pt1 | contig 12271 bp, 9 predicted proteins | sample TergutEmb28metaG_FD_89873 | JGI IMG/M metagenome (GOLD analysis project Ga0123357, IMG submission 89873) | Embiratermes neotenicus P4 segment gut microbial communities from Petit-Saut dam, French Guiana - Emb289 P4 | ecosystem: Host-associated > Arthropoda: Insects > Digestive system > Gut ...
ATAAAATGTGAATAATACAGGAACCAAATACGTTACATTTATGAAACAAACTGCATTTTGAAGAGGAAAAAACGGAGAGTATATACCATGTTTAAAATATTCATTACCTATATTTGTTGAATAAATATATAAAATGCAACATTTAGAGGGTAGCGGTTCGGTACGACCACTATAGTCGTCGTTAGACGTCAAAGGGTTAAGCATTTCTCGTCTCTTCTGTCCTGCTGCTTGTCTCGCCCGACGTATCCTCTTCAATTTGCTCAGCCTTGTAATATTCCGAAGTACCGCATACTGCAATTCTTCCCATCTTGCTGTCACTCCATACCTCTCAGCTCCACAGACACTGAGCTGTACATTATAAAGTTGAATTATCAGTGAGTACGCGCACAACTAGGTGTTTTAAAATTAAATCTTCGGTGATTCAGTACCGCTACTACAAAATCTTTCCATTGTACAGGTTCACGAGGCAATCTGCAGTTCATTCCATCACAGCCAATCCAAGATTCAGTCACAGATTATCGTTCCTCCATCTCATTCTTCTCTTTCAGCATGTCCGCTGTACTTGTGTTTTCCACAAGAATATTTCTTTCTTTCTTCTTATATTCCTTCCTTCTTTTCCCATTTTTATGACAAGAGAGGGAACAGTAGAACTTAGCTCCAATAAGAAGGTAAGCGTATCATAACACCTTGCAATTCAACTTATATTTCATTTGTTATTAATCGACGCATTATTAGAGTGGCTTAAAAAATCCAGCAAAACAAAAATGTTTGCAAATGAAAATTATCTCTCTTCAAAAACTATTGCAATTCTAAATAAATTCCTGCATACTGTAGAGAGACACGAACCACTGCAGAGTTTACAAGCACCTCGGTCTGTTATGCCCCGTAATGAAGGCAAATTTCACTTTCCTGGCCTTCACTTTATGCGCGACTTTCACATCAACTTGCCTTGCAAAGTGCGTAAGAAATTGTGGTGACGTAAACTGAACTCCAAAAGTACTCTATTTGCCTGATACGTAAATAACAGTTCTATCCATAAATATAAAGTAATAAATACAGGTTAATAAAAGGTGACACAATGCATAATGATGATGATGATGATGATGGTGATGATGATGATGATATGATGATAATAATAATAATAATAATAATAATAATAGAAGCAACTGTACTCATCTCAAACTCGATGAAGCACGAAATCAAGAAACTACAGAAAACAGTCATATTGGGCACTGCACATGCACTCTGGAAAGCATTAATGTAAAAGCACCGAACGTTTGTCATGGGAAATAACATTACATGTACCATGAATCGTAAATAAAGAATAGCTCTAATGCTAGGTACCTTAGAAACATGGTTTGTTTCAGGCAAAAAATTTTACGTACCATGCGTAAAAGTAATTAATAATAATAATAATAATATCTAAATTGGATAGTTTCCAACCCGTTGTGTATACGTAAACAAATGTGTTAATTAAACCGTCTTTATACAATACATACTATAACATTTGCAATTATTACTATTGTAAACCATGGGATCCCATAGGTAAAAGCTACTGAATGTACCTTGATTAACACGACTGTTTTGTAAGCCTGATGATGGCCGAATAAGGCCGAAACATGTTGCTTAGTTGAGTAGTTGTAATAATTGCTACTGTTATTGTGTGTATTGGGTAAAGACGGTTGAATTAATACATTTATTTAATAATAATAATAATAATAACTTCGTAGAGCAGATTTCTTCTTATGAAGCTAACAGTAGCCCAGATAGTCGATAAAATCTTTGTGTTTTATGCAAATCTAACGCTTGTTGCCGCGTTCAAAACTCCCAACCTGGAGGACCAGGTGATTTTTTTTCGAGGTTTTCTTCCTCTAGCCTTTACAGATCCCTCTGTCAACCGCAAGGCAGCGGCACTGGTTTTGGTCTGCCCCGGGTATTTTATTTCCCCGGTACCCTCCATATCTGGCGAGCGTTCCCTTATCCACCACCCGGGGAGGCACCCGATGGAAGACCAGTAACTCGACACGGGTGTATTTCCTTATGGTTAGACTACATGTGGAGGCATTTTTTCCTCCGAAACATCGGTGTTTTTCTGCCAGACAGCACGGAGTCACATCCGAGAAGACGGTAGTCTTCGAAATACCTGTGTCTCAGCACGCTCGCCAGTTCAAGAGGCACGTGTAACTCAGTAACAAATGTTGCATTACGTCGGCGCAGTATTTAGGCCACGGCAGCGCGTGGGATTTCCGCAAAATGCATCGGAGTATACAATGTGTGGGGCTTAAGTCATTACAACGGCTGTACAGGGCTGTGAACAGACGGTAGCGTATGGCTATGCTCCGCGCGGAGTGCAAGCACGTTTCCCTTTTTGCAGTCTCTTGAAAACTGTGTGCGACTTACCTCATTCTGTCAGTATAATCTGTGATGATTATTATTATTATCAAAAACTCAGGATCTGGTGGATTAGACGGACTTCGTAGGCGTGGAATTTCTAAATCGATTTTTCTTATAGCTGAATTCGTCTTGCTTAGCGGCCATAAATGCGTATTTTTGCGGCGTCACGCGATTTTCAGAGCATAAACCACTAGTATCATGATCGGTGTTCGAACCCACAGACGTCGGCCACTGGAGCGGGACACTGTTTCCGCAGCACTCAACGGCCTGTAGAACACAGATGTCACTTTTGCTACGCTGCACTGCAGAATACGACCAGCATTCGTGCCTGTTGCTACTCTGCGTCTTACGTTCGGAAGTTGTAATAAGTACGTCTTCTAACAAAGTTTATATACTTGAAAAATGAGTAACACCTCGGCATTCAAAGTTTGCCCATTTTTGCTTGTTTCAACATTTTCAAATCTCGCCTAATGCGCTGCATTATATCCGTATATTCAAATCAAGCACTCAAGCTTGCCAGTTCACTGTCCGTAATACTGGGATGTAGAGACCAGAGCTCAGTTCTTTTCTGTCCTGGAGATGGAGGCAGAAGTTTTCTCCGAAGCGTTGATACCTGTTTACTGTGGCATATTGCGTCATATGTCAGAACATCGTGATCATGGCAGTCCAGTTTTACACAGAGTGTATCTCCACGTCATGTATTTTTCCCCGAACCTTTCTTGCTTCATCGAAAGCCGTTCGAATATCACTATCAGTTTATATTCTTCCAGCTCAGTAAGTGGCCGAGTTCTACACCCATGTAATGCAATGATCTCATGTAATGACCATTTTCAATAGTCCGATCACAGCCAGTTCAATCTTTAGTTGACACATTAGTTCCATTAATTTCAAATCTAAAACTCGGTTTGCATAAGATATAGTTTGATGTCTATTAACACTTTTAAGATCAAGATTAACTCGGATGATATTAAATTATTCATTTCGTACCGTGCAGTAAACACTCTCCTCTTCGGTTGAAAAAACCAATCAGTTAACGTTGTGTGGGGAAATAATTGCAGCTGTTTGTGAGATAAAAAGACAGGCAATTGCATATAAAGTAACATTGAGGCGTTTTCGAGTAGCCACTGTTGCCGCAAAAAAAAAAATAATAATATTACCTATTCTGAATGTATGTTTGTAGCCTTGGGTATCCAGCACGCAATGCACATGCGCCGTATTGTCATCTGTGGTTTTCCCGGCTGTACCATATTTTCCCGCATTATCTCACAAATGGCACGATTTTCGAAAAAAAAAAGTTATTGTATAAAAAGTGTGTTCTGATTTTCTCTACAAATTTGATCTGAAGCAATTCTCATTCTAAGAAAGAATGAACGAGAGATCATCATAAATGTATGTAGGTCTTCATGTCAAGTACCCGTTATTCTTGACAGAATCATGAAATAAAATGGAAATCCGTCCAGTTTGCGCCGAGTTGTACCATGCGGATGGATGGACGGATAGACATACAGGCTCCGTACAGGTTCCGTACGATACTCGTCTGACGTCCGAACCTGCAACATGCCCCACCAATCTCTTACTCGCTGTCCGTGTGGAGCGCTAACGAATTTATCAATGTACGCATGCGTATTTTTATTATTTCTTAGTAAAATATTCTGTTGTTTACGTTTTTCGAAAAATTTGGCTAAAGTTTTAAAACACCTCATTATTATTCTTGAGTGAGGTGGGGATGGGGACTAAAAATCTTAGTCACCTAAATCCGGACAAATTTTCACGGCTTTCTTCAGTCATTCCAAGTCAAATTTCGAGACAGCGCCTTAAATTAGGTAGCGAATGTTGAATTAATGTCATTTTTATTTAATAACTAGCCAAAATTTAAACATTTGACGCAACATAATTTGGAGGGAGAGATGTTGTCAAATAAAGAAGGATGTTCTTCATATTCTTCTCTGGTTATCACACAAGTACAAAAAGACACAACTCTCAGCACACAATATTAGCAACACGTCTGCACACTCGGTTTCTCATACCTTTATTGTAGCCATCTCCTTCAAAAGAAGTTTATTGGTAAGCAATTTTATATCTTACTCCTTACCTAATTAACATGTATCAAATGACTTCATCATCATCTGTTCTATGAGAATTCCAGATATTAGTCAGTTCTGCGTGGGCGGAAATGTCTTATACTTTTTTTTCTTAAGGCATGTTATCCCCGTTATGTTTCTCTAATATATAATACAGGAAGAAATACAGCCCATCAGTGCACAACTTCGCTGTAGCAATTGCATATGGCAGCTACATACTTTGGCCGTCAAGTCGCTATCATCAGGCTGTATATACTTACTCCATGGAGCAGAGTCCTTCTTGAGAAGCTAACTGATTCTGCAGTTAGTCAAGAAATTCCCCGCACTTTATGGAACCCGAAAATTCATCACCGTATTCACAAGTACCCGCCACCTGTCCCTATCCTGAGCCAGCTCCATCCAGTCTCCACCCCCTCCCGCTTCCCGAAGATCCATCTTAATATTATCTTCTCATCTACGTCTGGGTCTCCCCAGTGATCTCTTTCCCTCAGGTTTCCCCACTAGAACCCTGTGCACAACTCTTCCCTCCCCCATACGCGCTACATGCCCCGCCCATCTCATTCTTCTCGATTTTACCACCCGCACAATATTGGGTAAGGAGTAAAGATCCATAAGCTCCTCATTATATAATTTTCTCCATTCCCCTGTTACCTCGTCCCTGTTAGGCCCAAATACTCTCCTCAACACCCTGTTCTCAAACACCCTCAGTCAGGCTGTATATATGTATGTATGTATGTATATATATATATATATCAGAAGTACAAAAGGAAATTATGTACCTGTAGTTTACATATAGTTACTAATGATTAGTGGACGTGATCTTGGCCTAAAGTATATAAGTAGGTAGGTTTCACCCTTTTTATAGGCCACGAAGGCCCTTAGGGTGAGTAGAGGTATAACTCTACTCTTTCCAGGACCTCGGCACTAGATGGGGTGGAGGTCAGCCTCACACTCCGGCCTCCCCTACCCCCGGGAAAGACCCGGTACCAATTTTACAGGAAACAGGGTGGGCCCCAGGGCCTGTCTGGACGGGCGGAAAATCTCGTCCCCACCGGGATTCGATTCCGGACCGTCCATCCCGTAGTCAGTCGCTATACCGACTGAGCTACCCCGTTCACAAGCTATATAAGTAAGCATATTATAATGTGTAACATACATACTCAAACACCAGATCAGTTTCTCAAGTGGTATTTCAATTTTCAATACATTTACTGGTGCTCGGTCGCCAGTAGCACGTCATTGTCAAAATTAAGCAAACAGGCCTGTCCCGTTAACCTAAGTATAAGTTGAAAACCTGAAGAAATGAAGTGAGAAACCGATTAGAATACGGAAGCATCTTGTACGCGAATCATTGCAGTACAATTTTACGCTGTTTAGAGCAGGCCAGGGGCGGTGGCATCTTTCTACTTACCGTGACATTAGCAATGCGTGTAACACGTCTGTAGCCGTCACGCATCGAGCTTGCGGGCCAATCATTCTCACTCTTGTTCCGAGAAACACAATGCATGCATGTATTGTTAGCAATACTTTGTAATGGCCATTGCCCCAGTGTGTGTGTGTGGCCAACTGCAGGCCGCACGGAACTGTGCGATTAATCGATTGCCCTACCTTCATGCTTTGTCCGTTTTCCTAGGTTTGTCTTGAAATTATATTAACCCTCCCTCTTTGCCCCCCCTCCCCCCCCAGGTCGTTTAGTTCTTCAGGTTTTCTTTACGCTCACATTAAGTGCTGCCTAAGCAAGCTGTACCTGCGACATTTACAGCTGATTTCCGGGCTTCGGTTGCTAATTCTTGGGAAACTAAACTCTACTTTTGCTAACCTCCTTCTAATTATTTCCTTATTCTGATGTGCTTTAGTGTGCAGTTACACTATTGTCCATATGCATGTGTCAGCTGATAGTATTCTTTAATAAACATTATCATGATTTTGCAGCACGTAGCGAAGTAGAATACGTATTTCCAATTAAATGAAAAAACCATCAAAAGGACTGTAAATATATTTGAAAAAGTATTATGTTTACAGCACGCTACATGTGTCGGCACACACGCTCCATAATCAGGGCTTATTTCAATATAAAGATTAAAAAGACGAAAAACAAATTTTGTTATGTCGTTTCCTATAGCAAGCCGGAATAGCTCAGACTTGCTACGGCTGGACGGACCGGGGATCGAATCCCGGTGGGGGCGAGAATTTCCGCACCTGTCCACACCGGCCCTGGTATCCACCCACTCTCCTGTGCAATTCGTACCTGGCATCTTTTCCGTAGGTAAAACGGCCAGGGCGTGGCTTGGACCGCCCACCCCTGTCTAGTGCTGGGGTTAAAAAAAAAAGTAGAGCTATACCTCTACTCCCATTCTGGGCCTTAATTTTCTAGGTTGAATTTCTCCTCATTTTTTTTTTGTCTTATCCTATGTGTGAGTTTGAAACCTTTATATTAACACATTTACAGTTATTAAATGGGGACCGCGGTAGTACAGTGCTTAAGGTCCTCTGCTACAAATAGGAAGGTCGCTGGTTCTATTCCAGATGGTGTCATTGGAATTTTTCATTGACATAAAACTTCCGATCGCACTATGGCCCTGGGTTCGACTCAGCCTCTAACAGAAATGAGTAGCAGGAGTATTTCCTGGGGGTAAAGCGGCCGATGCGTAAGGCTGACAGCCTTACCACCATCCTGGGCCATTGTCATGTATTCTGGGAACCTTACTTTCCTGGAACCCTCTGAACACCTCGGGCCTAGAATGGGGTTAATTTATCTTTACAGTTATTAATTATATTAAGATTTTTGCCTTTTTTGTTTTACATTAATAGACGTACATTGAAGTTTTAATGTAATGTGTGAGATCGCACATATAAGGAGATTTATAAAAGAATGTGTTTATTTTTTTATATTCTTAGAAATATATACATCTCGACACATGCAGTTTTTGGCCGAAACACGTAGAACATTGTAAATGCAACATTGTCTTGCCATATATTTGTAAACGTATTTTCATTCAATTTGATATCAACAAAACACAACAGGATACCACAATTCAGAATATTGTCATTTGTATAAAATGCAAATTAATATTGTGATCTCAGATTGGAGATAGATGAATAAAGACGGAACTGGCTTTCACACTTGCAAAGAATGCCACAAAACCGAATCCCTTGAAATCATACTACTACAGACCACAAGGAAGGAGAACAATTGGAAGACCGAAGAAGGGTTGGCGCGAGCAGCTGTAACTCTGGAGACGGAACGGATCAAAGGGTCCAATCCTTTATGTTTATGATGATGATGATGATGATGATGATGATCTCAGATTGGCAACTCTTTTAGTGCCTTGTAACAGTCTTTATGTGCTATCCTTACCGACATTGTTACCAGAAATATAAAGCAAACACGGAAATTCGCGCGAAAAAATTGTGACCCTTACAAACAAGATTCGTAAAAGGTATGCCCCGAACAGGGTACGGAAGTTGCGAGCTGAGTTACTCTATACAGTAACTAATTCTCTGAATTTATTACACATGCACTTGTTGATGCCAAGGCTTATTTCTCAGATCAGTCAGAGAGATCTGCCTGATGATAATCCCCTTCCCAGCAAGTTTGTTACCATTTTTAATTCAAGTAACATTTTTGTGATTCCGTTAAATGGGATCTTTTTATTGATTTGGCTAACCAAATCCAGTTATGTTGTTGAATCGAATATATAAGTATAGGGTCCGATTAACACAATATTTCGTACAAAATGTCTTTTGCTCATTATTCATCCCACAACATGTTTCGGCCAATCTGTGTTGCCGTAATCAAGTAATATCATTAAACACCTGTATCAGGAAGAAGTCCCTTCCTGAAAAAAAAATTTTTTATGCCTTTTGTTTAACTATATAATGATGGTGCCATAGATTGGCTGAAGTACGTTGTGGCGTGAATGTAATGCGTATATTGCTTTATTCTTCTAAAGGTTGTGTTATTCGGCGATTATAATTAATTATTGGATCATTATCTTTTTAACTGATAACTTTTTATTGCTGTCCTGACAGATCTTCTCATAGCAAATAGGATTACTGGGAATTTATTGACCAAGCATTTCACCACTCTCTATTTAAGAAAGACTTTGCACCAGGAAATTGTGTAACCTGACTTAAGTACTTGACAGAATGTTTAACACTTTAAATCCAAAAGGGTTCTAAGTACATAACCAGATTTAATCTATAAAAATTCTTCTATCTGCAAACATAATTTATTTATATGCTTTTTATGGTTCTCTTTTCCATGTGTAGTTTACTTGACTGGCTTATATCACAGAGACGGCTTGTGTTTACATCGCTGTACGAGCGGACTTTATAAATATAATTTAAATAATCTTAGTCTTTGAAGAAATAATACACCCTCTTTCTTCCTTACAGAGGACAATATTTGTGAACAGGTATCGAGGCTTCTAAAGCTAAAATAACTTATAGTTGCCACTTTTCTAGGAAAACGCATGGTTCCACACAACTAATGTCGAAATCCTCCATTAGATACGATTCTAAGACAGTTCATTCCACCTCCCATCCTCACAATCTTACTCCCTACGAAGCACCATTACATTATCGACTTATGTCTTTCTCTAGAACGTTTTCTAAAAGATCTTCCAACACAATTTGCCGCCATTCTTTGTTAATCGGACTCATCGGAAATTATATTTTAATACGTGGAAAGTTTTAAATGTGGAGCTGGAGAAGGGTGGAGTTAATTTGGACGGACTCTTTGAGAAATGAAGTATTAGCCGACACAGAGTCAAGTAAGAGAGGAATATCCTACAATCCTACAAGCAATAAAAAGAAGGAGGGCTAACTGGATTGATCACATTTTTCGTACGAACTGTTCTTAAACACGTTATTGAAGAAAAGATAGAGGGAAGGATAAAAGTGACGGAAAGATGGGGAAGAAGATGTAAACCGTTACTGTACAAACGTAAGCAAAGGGTTGGTACTAGAAATTAAAAGGGCAAGCACCAGATCTCAGTCTGTCAAGAACATTGAAGAGGCAATGTTCCTGTCGTCAGACAGACTGCGGAATGTATGAATGAGTGAATCCTACTCTACGAAGCTTGATCCCAGGTGGGAAACAAAACAACTAGTCAAATAATGTTTTATGCAGTCTTCTTCCGACGCCTTCAGCTGTTTGGCAGTGGTGCTAAAACTTGCTGCCCGGACAGAGGAGTACAGTACTTTGGCATTCTTCAATTCAGTCAAGGAAAACAAGTTTTTCGAAAACAGCCGAACAATCTGCAACACACAGCACACGGCTCTGTACCATGTGACCAAACCGGAACTTGTAGAGAAACAGACAATGCACAAAGCCGATCTCATTCCTTTTGAATGGGTTATTCTGACTGGTTAATCCACTCTTCACGAGAAAGTGTTAGCAAGTAGAAAATACCAATTATTTTCATCATTACAATATCTTTGGGGGCTTTCATTTTCTGCATGAAAATAACGATGAGTTTTCTGACAAAACCAGGTCAGCAAATCCAAAGCAGTTCGGCGGGCAAGACGTCATTCTTAGCGAGTCCACTGCGTAAATCTTCAATCATCCGGCACGCAAATTCCGGATTATCGAACTGTTACATGGTGAAGCCCCTGAGGGTGACGTCTCGTTTGTCGAAACGCGTTGGAGTAGCTAATCAAAAAGTGTAAATTAGCTTATAGAATTGTGCATTAAAAGTTTGGTAGAAATGAATCTCATCGTTGTACCGTGCATTTCGTAAAACCACTTCAACTATTAACCAACAAATGAACCTATATAACTTTCACTTAAAACACTTTAAACCACTCCGACATGTTTCGATCTTTTCAGGTCATCATCAGGGAGTTTCGTTGTTCCTTGCTAAAGTTATTACATATTCACGATTTATTTCGTTTTTGTAAACGAGGTGTTGTGGCAGCATATCATGTTGTGTAGGAATCTGTTGTAGAGAGTGTAGTTGGCTAGGTGTGCGTCACAAGCTGCTTACGCAACATAAGACGCACACCTAGCCAACTACACTCTCTAAAACAGATTCCTATACAACATGATATGCTACCACAACACCTCGTTTACAAAAAGAACTAAATCGTGAATATGTAATAACTTTAGCAAGGAACAACGAAACTCCCTGATGATGATCTGAAAAGATCGAAACATGTCGGAGTGGTTTTAAGCGTTTTAAAGTGTTTTAAGTGAAAGTTATATAGGTGCATTTGTTGGTTAATAGTTGAATTGGTTGGTATAAAAGTAGCTAATAATGATTATTGAAGTTTATAACTGTTTTTCTGATTGGCACTCGGGATAACGTAGCCGGTAGCCGGTGTAGGGATTTGTTACATGTTGTACGAATCCGTTGAAGGCGAGGTTTTCCGGACCCATCCATACCGGTCCCAAGGCTTACACACTCTCCTGTACAATGTGTACCTGTGATAAAAGGACCGTGTGTGAATTTGCCCACCCACCCTCTTCTAGCGCCGTACCTCCCTCCAGCGCCTGCTTGGCGTTTTATCGGTCAGCCTCAACACACATTCAACAAACTTTTAAGACATGCTCACAAAGATATAGTTGAATCTGAACCAGAGGCACCTGATATTCGAACAGCCACACCAGGCCCAGTCGGCATTTAGAAACATCGGGGTCATGGGCAGTTGAAAAGCGTAAGGACAATAAAAGCCCACTACCTGCAGTTCCACTTGAACTGTACAGCACCACGCATGCTGTCGCCAATAGGTGTCCCGTACAGCTGCAACACGCGATTTGAAAATCACCGGACAGACTCTAAATCCCTTCATGCTTGCGACAGAGTTCCGCCAGCTTTTACACGCAGACTGTGCATTTCGTTCAAACTTTATGTGAATGTGGTAACTATGTATACATATTTAAGATTCGAACCTATTTGCCAAAAAGCACGGCGTCAGTACGAGATGAGAGTAATAAACTTGATATTCGATGATCTTGTAGTCCTAAATAGCGATCGTAGTCCTAAATATTTTTAGTCGCCTTATTCTTGTAATGTTGATTTCGTGCTTCCTGAGAGGTAGAAACATACTTTAAAAATACTCTTTACATGAACTAGAAAACTGGAAGTGCTAAATACAGTCGCGATTGGAAACCCTGTATAGGCCTATTACAGGCCCTGAGAGTGCCAGGAAGTTGGGCTTACAGGTAGCAAGACAGCTGGCACATGAATGTGGTAAGATTGTCAGCCCTAAACCCAGGCCGGTTTTAACCCCGGGAAATATTCCAGGTACTCATTTCTGTTAGAGGCTGAGTCCATCCCAGGTTCATAGTGCTGCCGGAAAGGATTACGTGAAATTAAAGTTCCTATGACACCATCGGGAATCGCATCCGCGACCTTCCGGGTCGTGGCGCGTTTTTTTTATCATTATGTTTCCAGATCGGAGGTAAAGACGTAAGGAGTCTGAACGGAACTTTAGGACACTTTACTGTTAATTGCTATGTCCTTCGTTTGTTCATAAATAGTATATTTGTTTGTTATCATTTCCAAATATTTTAAATTTTGCCCTCTGTTTTGCAGTTATGTTCTTATTCTTATCCTAGAGCCAATTCCAAGCTTTAAAACCCGCGTCTCTAAGGCTTACTTACTTACTTACTTACTTACTTACTTACTTACTTACTTACTCCATGGTGCAGAGTCCTTCTTGAGAAACTAACTGGTCTGCAGCTAGTCAAGAAACTCCCCGCATTTCACGGAACCCGAAGGTTCATTATCGCACTCACAAGCGTCCGCCACCTGTCTCTATCCTGGGCCAGCCCAATCCAGTCCATATAC
>Ga0123357_10009523_pt1 | contig 12270 bp, 9 predicted proteins | sample TergutEmb28metaG_FD_89873 | JGI IMG/M metagenome (GOLD analysis project Ga0123357, IMG submission 89873) | Embiratermes neotenicus P4 segment gut microbial communities from Petit-Saut dam, French Guiana - Emb289 P4 | ecosystem: Host-associated > Arthropoda: Insects > Digestive system > Gut ...
GCCGGACCGGCGGTGTCCTTGTACGGATCGCCGACGGTGTCGCCGGTCACAGCCGACTTGTGGGCCTCGGAACCCTTGCCGCCGAAATTACCGTCTTCGATATATTTCTTGGCATTGTCCCAGGCACCACCGCCCGAGGTCATGGAGATGGCGACAAACAGCCCGGTGACAATGACACCGAGCAGCATGGCACCGACCGCGGAGAAGGCCGCCGACTTGCCGACCACGCCGCCACCGGCGATCAGATAGATCACGTAATAGACCACGATCGGCGACAGCACCGGCAAGAGCGAGGGGATGATCATTTCCTTGATCGCGGCCCGGGTCAGAAGGTCCACCGCCTTGCCATAATCCGGCTTCTCGGTGCCCTGCATGATACCGGGCTTCTCACGGAACTGGCGCCGCACTTCCTCGACGATGGCGCCTGCGGCACGGCCCACTGCGGTCATCCCGAGCGCGCCGAACAGATAGGGCAGAAGACCACCGAACAGCAGGCCGACCACGACATAGGGATTGGTCAGCGTGAAGTCGGGATTGACGCCCGCGAAGTAGGCGTTGCCCTTGCCGATGAAGAACTGCAGGTCCTGGTTATAGGCGGCAAACAGCACCAGGGCACCGAGACCGGCGGAACCAATGGCATAGCCCTTGGTCACGGCCTTGGTGGTGTTGCCGACGGCGTCGAGCGCGTCGGTCGATTTGCGCACTTCCTTGGGCAGACCGGCCATTTCGGCAATGCCGCCGGCATTGTCGGTGACCGGACCGAAAGCGTCGAGCGCCACGATCATGCCCGCCAGCGACAGCATGGTCGCGGTGGCGATCGCGATCCCGAACAGACCGGCCAGCTTATAGGTGATCAGGATGCCGGCAATGATGACCATCGCGGGCAGCGCGGTGGCTTCCATCGAGATCGCCAGACCCTGGATGACGTTGGTGCCGTGCCCCGTGACCGAGGCCTTGGCGATCGACTTCACCGGGCGGAAATTGGTGCCGGTGTAATATTCGGTGATCCAGATGATCAATGCGGTGACGAAGAGGCCGACAACGCCGCATTCGAACAGCGCCAGACCGGTATATTCGACGCCGTCAATCGGCCCGAAGCCGATCAGCTGATGGACCACGACGGCAATGCCGGCCAGTGACAGCACGCCGGTGGCGATCAGGCCCTTGTAAAGCGCGCCCATGATCGACTGGCTGGAGCCGAGCTTGACGAAGAAGGTGCCGATGATCGAGGTGATGATGCAGATGCCGCCGATGGCGAGCGGCAGCGACATCATTTCGAGCAGCACCTTGGAGTTGGCAAAGAAGATCGCCGCCAGCACCATGGTGGCAACCGCGGTCACCGCATAGGTCTCGAACAGGTCGGCGGCCATACCGGCGCAGTCGCCGACATTGTCACCGACGTTGTCGGCGATGGTTGCCGGATTGCGCGGATCATCTTCGGGAATGCCGGCCTCAACCTTGCCGACGAGATCGCCGCCGACGTCGGCACCCTTGGTGAAGATGCCGCCGCCGAGACGGGCAAAGATCGAAATCAGCGAGGCGCCGAAGCCGAGAGCCACCATGGCATCGACCACGATACGGTCATTGGGGGCGTGCCCCAGCATCCTGGTCAGGACAATGAAGTAGAGGGTGACGCCGAGCAGCGCCAGACCGGCCACCAGAAGACCCGTGATGGCGCCGGCCTTGAAGGCCAGTTCAAGACCGCCGGCCAGCGAAGTGGTCGCGGCCTGCGCGGTGCGCACATTGGCGCGGACCGACACATTCATGCCGATGAAGCCGGCGGCACCCGACAGGATGGCGCCGATGGCAAAGCCGACAGCGACCGGAATGCCGAGGAACCAGGCCAGCAGCAGCACGATGACGACACCGACCGCGCCGATGGTCATATACTGGCGATGCAGATAGGCCTGCGCGCCCTCACTGACCGCAGCTGCAATTTCCTGCATGCGCGCATTGCCCGCATCGGCCTTGAGCACGGACGAGGTCGCCCATGCCGCATAAACGATAGAGAGTGCCCCGCAGAGCACAACCAGCCATAATGTCATTTGAATTTCGCCTCAGATTTCTGTGTCTCCACACCCCCTGAGCCTGCAGGCGCAGGTGGCATGAAAAACGAACAAGCCGTCCCCCGCAGGACGGCCGAAACTGCAGGCAACCTTGCCAAAATCATAATGCTGGCGCAACGCCAGATGCGGGAATTCAGGCATATATTTCGGCATTTCGGGGCGGATTTCGCCTAATTGTCTAGAAGTGGCTGAAGGCGGCACGGGTGAAGACCATTTCCCGCCCCGTGCCATCATCAAAGCGGCAGGCCCCTCCCGCTCGCGCATCAATTACACGGCCGATTTCGGTGAGCGCGATGCCGGCATCCTGCGCCGCCGCGATCAGGGCATCACGGCCGGCCTCACCCACAGTGCACAGGATCTCATAGTCATCGCCCCCCGACAGCAGGGTGGCGAGCGCGACGTTGCCGCTGGCCACCCTTGCGGCTGCCGCCGCCGACAGCGGCACCCGGCAGGCATCGATCGAGGCGGCGACTCCCGAAGCTCGGCACAGTCTGGCGGCATCCCCCGCCAGCCCGTCGGAGACATCCATGGCGGCACTGGCGTAGCGGCGCAGCGCGCTGGCGAGCGCCATGCGCGGCTGCGGCAGCCGGTAGCGGTCGATCAGGAAGGCGGCCTCCGCCTCGGCGACGTCGGCTGCTTTCGCCCCCGATTTGAGCAGCGCGAGGCCCAGTGTGGCGTCCCCGATGGTGCCGCTGACCAGGACGCAGTCACCGAGCCGCGCCGTGCTCCGCCGCAGCATGGTGTTTTCCGGCACCCGGCCGAAGGCGGTGATCGACACCATCTGCGGCCCCGGCGTGGCCACCGTGTCGCCCCCCAGCAGTGGACAGCAGAAGCGATCGGCGTCCGCGCCGAGTGCATCCGCAAAGGGCCGCAACCAGGCATCGCTGGCGCTTGTGAGCGCCAGCGTCAGCACGAAGCCGGCAGGCCGGGCACCCTTGGCGGCGAGATCGGAAATATTGACCCGCAATGCCTTGCAGGCAATGCTGGCGGGCGGGTCGCTCTCAAGATAATGCACCCCCTCGACCACGGCATCGGTGGTGACAACGATGTCTTCGCCCTCATGGCGCAGGATGGCGGCATCATCAATCAGGGCAAAGGCGCCGGGATCGTGCGCCAGCGGCCTGAAATAACGCGCGATCAGGTCATCCTCGCCACTCAAAGCAGGCTCCAGCGGGGTGTCCGCCATCATCTCTCAACCACTTCAGCGACCGAATTCCGCACCGCGAAAGCGACGGCCGATAAGATCAAGCACCGCATTGACCATACCGGTTTCCTCGCGTTCGACAAAGGCGTTGGCGACATCGACATATTCGGAGACCACAACGCGCCCGGGCACATCCCTGCGGTGCTGCATCTCGTAGACACCGGCACGCAGCACCGCGCGCAGGATGGCATCGATGCGTTTCAGGGGCCAGCCGCTGGCGAGCGCCTCGTCGATCAGCGGGTCGAGCTTCTTCTGATCCCGCACCACACCGGAGACGATATCGCGGAAGAACGCCATTTCCGCCGGCAGATATTTCTCGCCCTCGACCTCGCCACCGAGCCAGTGGCTTTCGAACTCGGCAAAAACGTCGTTGATACCGGCTCCGGCGATGTCCATCTGATAGAGCGCCTGCACTGCGGCCAGCCGCGCTGCACCACGCCGGTTGGCCTTCCTCTCCCCTTCGGGTGCCTGCTTCCTGCCGTTATCCGCCATGATTCCCGCACCCCTCAGGCGGTTGCGGCATCCTGCCGCAACCGCCTTTGCCTTTCGTTTCAGCTGACATGCTTGAGGTTGCGCTTGACGCGCAACATCGCAAGTGCCGTGCGCGCCGCCGCACCGCCCTTGTTCATGTGGTTCACCCAGGCCCGCTCCAGCGCCTGCTCTTTGGTGTTGACGGTGAGAATGCCGTTGCCGAGCGGAAGTTTCCGCGCCACCGCAAGATCCATCAGACCCCGGGCTGATTCCATCGACACCACCTCGAAATGCAGGGTCTCGCCCCGGATCACACAGCCCAGCGCGACCACCATGTCATAGGGAATGCGGTCGCGGGACGCGGCATCAATGGCGATGGCAATGGCAGCCGGAATTTCCAGTGCTCCCGGCACTGTGACCACGTCATGGCCCACCCCTGCCGCCTTCAGCTCGGCCAGTGCACCTTCCAGCAGCGCATCCTGGATATCATCATAGAAGCGTCCCTCAACAATCAGCGCACGGGCGTTGGAAACATCGCTCTGGACGATCGGCTCGCTTGAGTCGGTCTGGTCTTTCACGGGGGCAGCTGGTTCGTCGGTCATCGCCATCTCCATTGGACTTTCATCAGAACCAGTCACGATCGCCCTCGCCTCCCCCAAAAGGCGCGCTTTGCTCTTCCAGGGAGATCCCGCCCCTTCAGGTCTGCCGGCCCGACACCCCCGATTTAAACGCCGGGGTTGTGTCCTGGATCGGCGCAACCTGCAGGATAGGTACCAGCCCTAAAAGCGTGTCAAAGTGGCTGTCCGTGTCTGTCCTGACAAATAAGTCGCGTTTGTAGTCGCGCATCCCGGCCAAGCCAAGCGGGAATACGCCAGAACGCTGGCAATCAGCTCAATTCGGTCAATCTGGCGGCATAACGGGCCATCAGGTCGACCTCGACATTTATTTCATTCCCGCTCTGCCATTGACCGATCGTGGTCACATCCAGCGTGTGCGGGATGATCAGCACCGAAAACGAGACATCATCAACCTCATTGACCGTCAGCGACACGCCATCCAGGGCCACCGATCCCTTGGCGGCGATGAAGCGGGCCAGGGCGCGCGTGGTCCGGAGGGTGAAGCGGGCCATCGCCGGCAGGTCCTGCCGCGCGGCGATGGTGGCGAGCCCGTCGACATGGCCGGTGACGATATGACCGCCGAGTTCGTCGCCGATTTTCAGGGCACGCTCCAGATTGAGCCGCCGGCCCACCGTCCAGTCCTTTGCCGTGGTCAACCCCAGGGTCTCGGCCGCGGCATCGACCTCGAACCAGGAACGCATGCCGTTGCGCCCTTTGCCGACCACGGTGAGGCAGACGCCGTTGCAGGCGATCGAGGCGCCGTCCACAATCGTGGCGGGGTCATAGCCGCAATGGATGCGCAGACGGTGCAGCTGTCCCGGCACGGTCGGCGTCAGGGCGGCGATCTCGCCGCGATCGGTGATGATTCCAGTGAACATCAGGCACGCCCGTAAATGGTGAGACTGTCCCTGCCCAGCGTCTCACGATGAAGAACCGAAAACTCCGACGCCTGCGTGAGCGCCGACAGGGGCAGACCTTCCAGCGCATCCACGCCGTCACTGCCGATCGTCACGGAGCCGCGAAACAGCCAGAATTCATCGACCAGTCCGGCGGCGACAAAGGATGACGCCACCCGCGCCCCCCCCTCGACCATAAGCCGGGTGATGCCCTTTTCCGCCAGCAGGCGCAACACTGCCGCCAGATCCGCGCGCTCCGGCGTCAGAATCTCGGCACCCTGAGCCGCCAGCGCAGCGGCCCGGTCGCAAACGGCAAAGTCGTCCGGGGCATTGCGGTCCGGCGCGGCAGCGCCCACCAGCCAGAGCGGGCGCGCTGGCAGCATCGACAGGAGCTGGCAGGATCGCGGCAGGCGCAGATGGCGATCGAGCACCACCGGGATCGGCGACCGCTCCTCCATGCCGGGCAAACGGCAGGTGAGAAGGGGATCGTCCGCCAGTACGGTGCCGATGCCGACCAGGATGGCATCGCTTTGGGCGCGCAGGAGATGGACGCGCTGGCGCCCGCCAAAACCGGTGATCGCGACCGCACTGCGTCCTCTGCCGCCGATCCTGTCGTCGGCAGAGACGGCAAGTTTCAGCACCACATGGGGACGCTTGTTGCGGAAACGGCGGAAATGACCGTCATGGTCGTGCGCCGCCTCCCCCCCGCAGAGACCGACCGCGACCTCGATGCCCGCACTCCTGATCCGCTCATGGCCGCGCCCGGCGACATCCGGATTGGCATCCTCGATCGCCGACACCACGCGCGTAATTCCAGCGGCGATCACCGCATCGGCACAGGGCGGCGAGCGGCCGTGATGGGAGCAGGGTTCGAGTGTGACGTAAAGCGTGGCGCCACGCGCCGCCGCCCCGGCCCGGCGCAAAGCCTCGACCTCGGCATGGGGCCGGCCCCCCTTCTGGGTCCAGCCCCGGCCGACGATGACCCCGTCTCTGACAATGACGGCGCCGACCGCGGGATTGGGCCAGGTCAGGCCCCGGCCACGACGGCCCAGCGCCAGCGCCAGTTCCATGAAGCGCCGATCCGCGCCTTCCTGGGCCGATTGCGAAGCACAACTCATTTGCGCGGCGTGCGTCCGTCGTCTTCGCCGCTCAACTCCCCAAGCACGGCCTCGAAATCCTTGGCCTCGCGGAAATTGCGGTAGACCGAGGCAAAGCGCACATAGGCTACGTCATCAAGGGTGCGCAGATGCTCCATCACGGTCTCGCCGATGACCTCGGAGGAAATCTCCGATTCGCCCGCGCTCTCAAGTTCGCGCACGATCGCCGAAACCAGCTTTTCCACCCGCTCGGGCTCGACCTGGCGCTTGCGCAAGGCGATCTGGACCGAGCGCATCAGCTTGTCGCGATCGAACGGCACGCGGCGACCGTTGCGCTTGATCACCGTCAATTCGCGCAGCTGCACCCGCTCAAAGGTGGTGAAGCGGAAATTGCAGGCCACGCACAGACGGCGGCGGCGGATCACCGAGGAATCCTCGGTCGGCCGCGAGTCCTTGACCTGGGTGTCGAGGCTATTGCAGTTGGGACAGCGCATGCGACCTTGGACCTCTGGTGTTGGACCTTTGAAGAGCCGGGCGGAAAGACACCCGTCGCCTGCGGGAATGGAGGTGCCGGATTTTGCGACAGCGCGGCCCCGTTCGCAGGCGATTCGTCCCTGACGGCTCCTAGCGATAGATCGGGAAGCGATCCGTCAGAGCCCTGATCCTGTCCCTGATCGCGACCTCGACCAGAGGCGCCTTGCCGTCACCGGACCGGGCGATGGCGTCGAGCACCTCCGCGATCATGGAAGCAACATCGGTGAACTCGGCCTGGCCGAAACCGCGGCTGGTCGCCGCCGGCGTGCCAAGCCTGAGGCCCGATGTCACGAAGGGGGTCTCGGGATCAAAAGGGATGCCGTTCTTGTTGCAGGTGATGCCGGCGCGGACCAGGGCCTTTTCTGAAACATTGCCCTTGAGCCCCTTGCGGCGCAGATCGACCAGCATGAGGTGGTTGTCGGTGCCGCCGGAGACGATATCGAGCCCGTGACCGGCAAGAGCAGCCGAGAGCGCCCTGGCATTGTCCACCACATTGCGGGCATAGACCCTGAAGTCCGGCCGCAGCGCTTCCCCCAAGGCCACCGCCTTGGCGGCGATGACATGCATCAGCGGACCGCCCTGCAGCCCCGGGAAGATCGCCGAGTTGAATTTCCGGGTCAGGCTTTCATCATTCCACAGCATCAGGCCGCCGCGCGGACCACGCAGCGATTTATGCGTCGTGGTGGTGGTGACATGGGCAAAGGGCACCGGCGAGACATGGGCCTCGCCCGCCACCAGGCCCGCGAAATGCGCCATATCGACCATCAGGTAGGCGCCGACCGAATCGGCAATTTCACGGAAACGCCGGAAATCCCAGATCCGCGAATAGGCCGAGCCGCCGGCGATGATCAGTTTCGGCCGCACCTCCTCGGCCTGGCGCGCCAGCGCATCCATGTCGATGATCTGGTCCTCGCGCCGCACCGTATAATGCACGGCCTTGAACCACTTGCCGGACATGTTGACCGCCGAGCCATGGGTGAGATGGCCGCCAGCGGCCAGATCAAGCCCCATGAAAGTGTCGCCCGGCTGCAGCAGGGCCAGAAATACCGCCTGGTTCATCTGGCTGCCCGAATTGGGCTGCACATTGGCAAAACGCGCCCCGAACAGCTTTTTGGCCCGCTCGATGGCCAGGGTTTCGGCGACATCGACCCATTCGCAGCCGCCATAATAGCGCGCCCCGGGATAGCCCTCGGCATATTTATTGGTCATCACCGAGCCCTGCGCCTCAAGCACGGCGCGGCTGACGATGTTTTCCGAGGCGATCAGCTCGACTTCATGGCGCTGGCGGCCGAGTTCGCCGGCGATGGCGGCGGCAATTTCCGGGTCGGCCTCGGCCAGGGATGCCGAGAAGAAGGTGTCAGAGGCGTTCGATGTCATCGGCGAAAAATCTCCACCGCGAGGCGTTTCGATCCTTAAGAAATCGTAAAGCCGCGGTCGGTCAGGTCGAGAGTCGAAGGAGTGCTGCCCCATACCACAACCTGCCGCCCCGGCCAAGCACCCGCCGCAGCGGCGCAGCGGCGCAGCGCCCTGGCCGACCCAAAAAACCGCCGGCCCTCAACCCGTGCGTGCGGATCGCGTTGCCCTGCCCTCACAAGGGCCGATCCCGCTCTGTTGCAAAGCCGAACGGTCCCGTCTCGCGGCATCGCCGACTGCGGCCCCATCTTCAAGCGACACGGATTTGACCGCACGGCATCCGGCGCCCTCACCGCAATCCCGGCCTGCGCGCCTTCTCCCGCTGGAATCGCTCGATCCAGGCCGCCCGACCAGTCGCTGACATCCGCGACCACCTCCCCGGCCTCCCCGGCCTCCCCGGTCCTGGGCCTGACCACAGTCTCGGTGCCCAACCGCCCAGGAGCGGGCGAAGGCGAAGGTTCCGAGGCTCGTGAGGGGGCAAGACCACAGAGGGAGCATGGGAAAATCCTGGCGGTCGCATTTAGAACTGCTTCTGCCATCACAGGATATTGTCTCTATTGTCCAAATTGGACATTTTGTCTCAAAGGAGATTTCTTGATGAAATCAATCCCATCCACCGAACTGTAGCAGAACACAGGCGACGTCCTTGCCGCAGCGGACCGTGAGCCGGTTGCCGTTACCCGTCACCAGAAAACCCGCACCATTCTCATGGACGTTCAAACCTTCGAACGAAAATTTCCAGAAGATCCGCGCCGTTGCTACACTGCGGCTGAGGCGCCAGCCGAGCACCTTGCGCTGCTGGAACAGGCCCTAAGGGAGATGAAGAGCAAGAACGGAAACGGCAACAGCCATGTCTGATCCTCCAATCCGGCGCGACATCGCGCTTCCATTTCTGGTCCCGCACGGATCGCACAGACCCATTCACAATATCGGGACGAGGCTCCGGCTGCCGACAACCACGCCCGTCCTCATTGTCTGAAGGTCCGGCACAACCAATATCTGTGCCTGCCCGACCAGACCGTATCGTTGGTTCCTCCCCTTTGCAGCCCGGGTTTCACAACAGACAACGCCAGCCGACGAATCTGGAGGCGAAGAATGCTTTTTCGAAGCGGCAGAACGCTCCCCGCCTTCGTCATCATCTCCTGAGCACCGATCAGGGCGCTCAAATCAGCTCGTCAGCGCTGACATACTACATTCGGCCGGCCCGATACGACGAAAGAAGTCCCGCATCTTGCCTGGAAAAATTCGTGAATCCATACGAATCCCTTCCCCGGACGGCCACCGTTCCCCCTCCATCCGCAACACAGGCCAGTACCCTCCGGATCAGGACCTACGGCAACGTCGAAATACTCCTTCAGATCGGGACGGGTGTAGCGAAAAGGCCTCGACGCGTCGCGCTGAATGCCAACAGGGTGGCCAATCCGGCTCCGACAGATTCCTGCGCCTGAGAACGACACCGTTGCATCCGCTGTAATTGACCAGAATTCCGCACAACTCCTCACCACAACGCAGGATATCAACCGCGAAACCCGTCGGTCTGCCCTGAAGACCGAATGAGCGGTGATCGATCTGCCAGCGCCAGATCCGTTTCTCCCCGACTCTCGCCTGCACGACCCTGCTGTGGAAACCCACCATGACAATGCAGAGAATGTCAACACGCAGAAACCGCATTATGATAAGCACTCCATCCCCGCCCCTGGCTGACAGTCCTCAGTCTGCTTATATTGGCACCAGCTGTGCGAGAGCCGACAGCGCTCGTCCGCTCACGATTTTGCGCCGGTCACAACACCTCTTTCGCTTCACTCCGGCAGGATCGTCGTGTTCCCGAAATGCCGTTTCGCGGATGAAGCCCACAGCGAGGCTTCCACTGGTCGCAATTCACGGCCTCTCCAACAGGACGTCATGAATACAAATCTGAACTACTTCGACCCGTTGTCAACCTTCAATATTTCCAGCGCCTCCCGGGCTGGCTGCATCCCCTGGTCGGAGGCCTTGCGAAGCCACAGAAGAGCCTGCTCGTCGTCTCGCGGCACGCCTTGGCCGTTGTGGTACGCTGCGCCGACATTGTACTGCGCTGCGGCGTCGCCCTGCTCGGCCGCTTTCCGGAACCAGGCGACAGCCTGCACCATATCTTGCGCAACGCCCTCTCCGTTATAATAAGCAAGTCCGAGATTATACTGCGCCCTGACATTACCCTGATCGGCCGCCTTGCGATACCAGGAGACGGCCTGATCGGCGTCCTGTGAAACCCCCGTTCCTTTCTGGTACATCGTTCCGAGGTTGTACTGAGCAATTGCGTAGCCCTGATCGGCCGCTTTGCGATACCACGCAACTGCCTGGATGGGATCCTGAGTAACGCCGTTGCCGCGCTCGTACATTACGCCAAGGCTGTGCTGTGCCCCGGCCTCACCCGTATCCGCGGCCTTGCGGGTCCAAATCAGCGCCTGAGCATAGTCCTGGGTGGCCCCCTGGCCCGTCAGATACATCAAGCCGATATTGTACTGTGAAATCGGATGTCCCTGCTCCGCCGCCCTTCGAAACCAGACAAAAGCCTGAGCGATGTCCCGAGAAACACCCCGGCCCGTCAGATAGAGTACGCCGAGAGAGTGCTGGGCTTCAGCCAAGCCCTGGTCGGCGGCCTTGCGATACCACCCCGCCGCCTGAACCGCGTCCTGAATTACGCCCTGGCCATTTGCATAGGCCACTCCGAGTTCGAGATGCGCTCGAGCGAGCCCCTGATCGGCCGCCTTGCGAAGCCACGCGATCGTCTGACCGATATCCTGCGCAACGCCCTGCCCTCTTGCGTACATCACAGCCAGGCTGGTTTGACCTTCCGCATCTCCCTGCTCCGCTGCCTTGCGAAACCAGGAGACGGCTTCGGCGGCGTCCTGCGCAACGCCCTGCCCCTTTTCGTACTTCGACCCAAGACTCGTCTGGGCGACGGCGAGTCCTTGCGCGGCAGCCTTCCCATACCATGTCACAGCCTGACTATAATCCTGTGGTACACCCCACCCCCTTTCGTACAGCACGCCGAGATCCTTTTGAGCCGTCGCCTCTCCCTGCTCGGCCGCCAGACGAAACCAGGCGAGAGCCTGGGCATAGTCCTGGATGACCCCCTGGCCCTTTGCGTACATCTCGCCGAGATTGGTCTGGCCACTGGCGTTCCCCTGTTCGGCTGCGGCGCGATACAATGCGAGAGCCTGATGATTGTCCTGCTGGATCCCCGTTCCGCGCGCATACATCAAACCGAGATTATTCTGTGCCGGGGCGTATCGCTGGTCGGCTGCTTTGCGATAATATGCCACCGCCTGGGCGGCGTCGGGTGCGACGCCACGACCATGGTCATACATCACCCCGAGGTTATACTGCGCTGCGGCAAAACCCTGATCGGCAGCTTTGCGAAACCACGCTATCGCCTGGACATCATCCTGCGCAACGCCGTGTCCCTGTTCGTAACTTACTCCCAGGTTGAATTGAGCGGCCGGCATTTCCTGGTCAGCTGCCTGTCGATAATATGCGACCGCCCGTCCGAGATCCTGCGTGACCCCACGACCATTCTCGTACATCACGCCGAGAAAGTACTGAGCACCAGAATGTCCCTGCACTGCAGCCCCGCGAAACAGCTCGGCCGCCTTGCTATAGTCCTGTGCGACCCCTTGACCGTAGTAGGATTTCCTGCCGAGATCGTACTGAGTTGCCGCATCCCCCCGCTCAACGGACGTTTCCGCACTTTGAGCGGGTGCCGGTACGGCGAAGCCAAGGCAGACGGCAACTGTGAGAAAGCAGGCTTTGTTCATCAAGAGACCCCTGATATTTCTGTCATAGACCCGCGTACTAATCCGTGCATATTTTTGATGACCCCTATTGCATTCCATGTTCTGTTAGTGTATAGTACGTTCTATGAAAATTGATGGTCGCACAATTGGTCGAAAGAAGGCCGAGGAAATCCGCTTCGAAGCGGTTAAGCGGGTA
>Ga0123357_10009524_pt1 | contig 12269 bp, 4 predicted proteins | sample TergutEmb28metaG_FD_89873 | JGI IMG/M metagenome (GOLD analysis project Ga0123357, IMG submission 89873) | Embiratermes neotenicus P4 segment gut microbial communities from Petit-Saut dam, French Guiana - Emb289 P4 | ecosystem: Host-associated > Arthropoda: Insects > Digestive system > Gut ...
AAAATCCTCCACCCTGTCGAAGGTACTATTATCAGTCCTCACACTGTGAATTCGTCCTGCATTCTGATCTCGAGACATGACCATGTACTTAGTTTTATCAGCATTTACTTCCAGTCCAATCTCACCCATGCACGTGTTAAAATGTCACTGGATGGAAAAATTACGGTATTTCACAGTTTCACGCAACGGCCTGGTCATTACGGACAGCACCTACTTGCTACGGGCTGGACGGTCCGGGGTTCGAACCCCGGTAAGGGAGAGATTTTCCGTACCCGTCCACATCGGCCCCGAGGTTCACACCGCCTCCTGTACAATGGGCAGCGAGTCTCTTTCCCGGGCGTAAAGCAGCGAATGCGTGGCGATGACCACCCAACCCCACACACTACCCTACAGGGTCGTCATGGCCTGATAATTGGGAAAACTTTTATCAACATTAACTGCGAACAGAATGTGGAAAAGAAATGTACGTTAGTTACATACTTTCCGGTAGTAAAAAGAATAGCAGAAAGTTCTGTCGGGAATGCAACTAATGCCTTCATACATGTGCATAATTTGTTCTTATTTCAAGTGGGAATGTTGCTCTGACTTAACGAGTAGGTATGTGTGTATCTTAGTATGTATGTATGTATGTATGTATGTATGTATGTATGTATGTATGTATGTATGTATGTATGAATGCATGTATGCATGCATATATTATGTATGTATGTATGTATGTATGTATGTATGTATGTATGTATGTATGTATGTATGTATGTATGCATGCATGTATGCATATACGTATGTATGTGTGTGTATGTGTGTGTGTGTGTGTGTGTGTGTGTATATCTACTTTTTTATGTTTTGCTGACCGTGCATCTCAGTATAATCTTACCAACTGACCAACTTAATGCACAAATTCTTGTTTTATAATAAGTTTATTATATTCCTCTACATGTTTAAGAGGTCAAATTGTATTATACAGCATCTGGTATCGTCACACTCTAGGTGGCCGTCCGGTGTGCAGGTTGCGCACCGGAGGGCCACCTACAGAGTGTGATGATACCAGATGCTGTATAATACAATTTGACCTCCTGATGATGAGCACAACAGTGCTCGAAACATGTAGAGGAATATAATAAACTTATTACAAAACAATAATTTGTGTATTAAGTTCGTCAGTTGCTAAGAGTATCTAACTACGTTGCTAGTGTAGTTAAATTAGTCTCTTCGTTCGAAAATAGAAGCAGACTTCGATGCCCTACGTCTGTATTTCACACTACCAAACATTTCTCGAATACGTCCGTATGTTTTACTTACAAATGGTATTGAAAAACGAACAAAGACCGAATTGAAACATGGTGTCATCTAGCCGATCATCTTAGTCACGGTCGTAAACACGTAACGATATGGGGTTTAGTTTTGTGCAGTAACAGGTTCGAATCCTACCCTTCCTAGCACTGCAAAAGCTTCCAACTCATTACCCCATGTTCATATTGAACAGCTAATCATATATTGATAGAACCATATCTCTGTGATCCAACGCCCAGGTTATTTCAAAACTTGGAGCATCATGTAAACAGCAGGTCTTCAAACTTTGGGGAACATTTTATGGGCCCCTGCGGGTAAAGGTGATTTGAAACTCACATAGTTTAGGCCACGTATTCGGAAAGTTTCACGGAAGGCAGAGTTCAAATTGTCACTCTGGTGCAGGCAGTATGGCCCAACAACCCACAAGAGATACAGAACAATGTAAATCGATAAGCATCGAAATTCCAGTCGCAAAACCGAAACAGTATGGAACTGTATACACTTAATACAGTTAACATGGTATGGCAATCTGTTATTATGGTACGTTTTCGTTTTACATTTTGCAAACTGTCAAATCCCATCGAAGTTGTTTACGCAGTTATTAATACGGTATAATTTAAAAGGACACGTTCACAGAAAGCTGGTTAATTATTGATTTGCGGTATTTCGAACGGCATGTAAACAGCACAGTAACGGACAAATCTCCAAAGAGAAACTTTCGTATTTCCCCGTAAAGAAGAGGCACCGTCTCTGGCATTTCAGTTCTGAAGGCAAGTCTGTACCGGCACCTAGAGGCGTACAAACAGGCGCCTGCCAAGACAGTAACACCGGATTAGGAAAGTTAAGTCTCCCCTGTGCCTGTGCACCACCAGCAGTTTTTTTTTTTATTATTTTTACGGTGCATCTTGATACTATCAAAGTTTATTATTCACCAAAGATTGCACAAGTGATTGTCTTAAAAACAATATTAAAATTTACACTAAAACAGCTGCGACGTGTGTCGGTGCAGTCACACCACCATCAGGGAGCTCACTATACATGCTTGCTGAAGTTACACTTTGTTAAAATAGTCAATTATGGTTCAGCAGTGTATGAACCATAATTGAAGATTTTAACAAAATGTAACTTTAGCAAGCAAGGATAATGAGCTCCCTGAAGATGGTGCGACTGCACCGAAACATTTCGGAGCTATTTTAATGTAAATTTTAATACTGTTTTTAAGACAATCACTTGTGCATTCGTTGGTGAATAATAAACTTTGATGCAGGAGTTTAGTCTTATAAAAATATTTTTGTGAATAACAGAACTGTGTGCATTTGTTGGTTAGAACTGTAGTACCACTGACAGGATATTCACATGACTACGGAAAGCAGGTCTAAGCGTTGCATACGAAACTGAAGTTTGCATAACGTCAGTGTTGCACCCGTGCATGAAATAAAGGCATATGTGGGAAAGGAATTGTAACTCCAATGGTCCATAACCTAAGCACTAGACGCAGATTAGTGTTCAGATTCATGCCTCGGCTGTTTTAGCCTCGTGGAAAGCGCCCTTGGTATGCAATGAATAAAGTGTGTGGGTGGGAACCAGGCACCTATGGACGCTGTGGTGAAGAATCTCCTGTCCTTGCAGGGAATCGGGCCACGATCCCTCTACTGTTCAGCCAGCAGCCGATTAACTGTGCAATCTCGACTCACAATTTAACGTGCTACATGATAAGAAATTATCAGTTTCTATGAATACACAGGTCACGCCATAATATGAGCAGGTAACACAAGCCAAGGGAGTTTCATTTTTGTAAATAATATTAGAAAACGCGTTTGTTCTGTTTTGTTTCCAATATGTATCGTGACTGTAATACAGCACCTGGTCACGTCAATTCCGGATCCTGTGTCACGAATGCACGTGATTCTTCCAGAAACTGTGTATCCACAGCATTTCAAGGTCCATGTAATGACCTCACCTGACCCAAGATCGGAACCCGACCAATTGTCGTCACGATATACGATCACCAACCAGTAGCACTGTCGTACATGTTCTGGATGGAAGGCAGTTTTACGTTTTAGCTCCGGAACAAATTCACCTTCATTAACCTTTACACCACCCCACCCACTACACAGTTTGTAGTTTGCACTTCTAGCTGGAGGAGCGGACGCCTCGTGGTATATTGACGCTTAGGGTATTCGCGAAAAACAACAGCGCGTACTCGCAAGTTGCAAGAAATAGCATTCAGTTGACAAAGTGAATTAATTGATCGTACGACTTCTGTCTACTTCCGCCGGCACAACTAAGTGTACACCCCAAGCAATGTGACACAATATCCGGTATAATTAATATAGTGAAACCTGCTTATAACGGAACCACAAGGTACCGTATTTTTTTTGCGTTGCAGGCAAGCTCCGCTTCACATAGGTAGGCCTACTTGAAGTAAATTAAAGATACCCGGGACTGTGAAAGTGTTACGCTAGAGACAGGGTTCCGTTCTATAACGGTAACGTTTATGACAGGTTTCATTGTACTTCATGTCCTTTCGGAAACTCCACTGAGTAAACGCTGCCGCTTTACTTCTGACAATACTGTTTCCACAATGTTGTTTAAAAGGTTTAAAGGTGAAAAAATATATAACTAGTCACTTTGTTGAAACGTTGCAACGAAATCTTACGTTTGTTTTAATAAAAGCGAAGGGCAAAATTCCAAACTGCTGTACCATGTTAGCATGGTGAGAAGTGGTTTCTGTAATTTAGAACGAGTACATAGGATGACGAAAAAAACACGACCATGTGCGACGACGCAAAAAAGCGACACAGTATACCACACACGGATGAGGACAGGCAGACAGAATAGTAAGACCGTGAGCTAGAACAGAGTGGGAAGACGGTGGTACAAATGCAGAACACGCTGCAAGTCCTATTCTAACTCTAAACGTACACAATACAGGAAAACAAGTACAAACTGAGACAAGCAGTTAGGGGTTCTACGGTCAGGTAAACACAAATTGTACACCACAACTATCACGAACAACTAACATCGTGCAACAGAATAGCAAGATCGTCGAAGCTGAAAGCTGGTCAATATGAAAACGAGGAATTCTATGCACTTTGAGCGTCAGTTCTGCACAGCAATATGCTGTGATAACATCATAATCCACTGAATGAAAAGACGAAACATATTTTCATTAGAAATTCGAAAACTGCCCAAGTCTATACAGACTGTCTGAACAAAACCATATTAAATTTCCACTTACGACGCAATTAAAAGGCGAATCACATTCGTATCCAGACTACCGAGTAAGCCACCGTTTTTGAACCACCATTATCTGACATTCCATAAAAAATAAACTGGGGTTTTGCTTCGTTTCAGATATAAAGCCTTTTTTTTTTTTTTTGGCCTGTTTACCTCTACGCCCTGCTTCATTTCTCATCCGGACATTGTCACACTAGGACAAATTTCACTGCACACACCCTTCCCCTCAAAATCATGGCGGGAGAGAGGAATATAATATTTAAACGCTACAAGTTGTTACCGATACACCTTGGTTCCAAACCAGATCACCGACATTCTCAGCGGGTAGATAGGTAAATTTACATTTGGATGAATTACATATAAATATATTCGAACTCAGAGTAAAACGGATACTGGTTTGTATAAGATATAACGGCGCACTCGATCGAAGTCTATTTCCCACAATGGGGGCTACGGACCTCAAAATTGTTGACATATGGCGAGTAAAGGTGATGTTACTTTTATGACGGTATGTGCCGCCAAGAGGGATTCGGCCTACCCTTAGCTAAGGGTTCGTGACCATACTATTACTCTGATCCCTTGAAAACAAAGGTATATTCTACAACTTTCTCCCATAGTAATAAATCAAACTGAGAACATCTATTTTATGAGTTAAAACAAGACAAGTGGTCCTGCAGCTCGGCCAAACTGGGTTCGGTTACAGAACTGTTTGCGGGTCTTCGTAAGCGCCAACTTGTTTCACGACAGACTGTGATATTAATACAGAGGCGGTAGTGATAAGATGTTCTAGTGTCATACATAATTAACACCAGATGCACAACAATATTAATAGCCAGCATTACCGAACTTACTGAAGTGCCTCTCATGCTACTGTTTGAATAAACTGTACGTAAAACTGAAAGCGTGACTCTGTGCTTTCAATACGTAATATTCCCTGAATGAAGCCCATGCTCAACGGCTAAGGCATTCGGACAGTTTAGTGCTGCGGTATAATTTGGACGGCCAAAAGGAAATAAGTACGGCAACAATGGCCAAAGCAGACATGACGATAGCCCTACTAGCCAAGGAAGGAACATGCAACATCCACAACAAAATTTAACAATTGTTTTCAAGACATAACTATGATAAACAAACAGCAATATATATAAGGGAAGCTAAGCAGATGGAATAAAACAAAATTACATCGGCCTGGCAGCAAGCGCTGACCGTCAATCGAAACAGAAAACGTCGGGCTAAAGGAGTTGCCAGAACGATGGAACATACTGTACAATCTTGGCAAGAAAAACATGGAAAATGACTTCTTGCCAGCTGCCTAAATAAATGCGAAATTTACTGTTTCGTTAACCCCACCACGTCACAATAGGAACGTCGAATCACTAATACAAATAGAATTTTGATGATCGCAAAAGAACGGGATGGTGCATCCGCCAAACGATACTAAACTGACAGACCAAGCTGTAATCTACTACAACCGGATCATTTATACATTTAGATATGTGCAGCAAAGACCTCTTCTTACGTCGAGCCGGACAACGGCGTCACAGTGAGAATTAATGGCGCTAGACATTATAACAACTCCTACAGCAGTTATAGCTGTAGGTGTTGTTGATACAATCGTTTGCAACGAGAAATTGCTGTCCATGTGTCCATCAAAACCGACATTTGCATAAACCTATCGCCACTACTGATCTGCAGAGCGAACAGCATCCTATGGACAAGCTGACCCTTAGGACCTGTTGTTACCTTCCCACGCCTCACACAAAATGACGGGTACAGGGCTGTAATGTCTTGTTTGGTACAGTACCGGTTACCCTAGTGACAAACACAGATCCAATCCAACTCAGAAACAGCGACAGCGGGTAGACATGTCGGTTTTACCAGCATAAGTAAAATGATTACACCAAGCCAATCAACACAGATTTAGTTAGCGTCAACCCTTCAGCCCGGATATCACACAGAGAGGAGTGCTGATTTAACACCACTGCCTATACCGCTTCTCATAGTGTGAACGAGAAATCACAAAATCGGTTCCAGATAAAAACTTTTGAACAGGTACACACAATGCCATCGTTACAGCTGCCTGCAGTGCTTCCGATTTCCACATACTCACTACAGTCAGGCCTTGCGAGGTATTTAAATGCATTTCTTTAAACAAGAAATTACAGCGCCCCTGAGCAACAGCTGTCTGTCACTGATGCTACGGCAGGCTAAGGCCTACTATGCAACAAAGCTCGGAGATCAGACACGGGATAAAAGAAACACCCTGTACCACCTAGTTCCAGCCGGATTCCACAAACGTGTGCCCCTCTTCCTTGATATTATACGCTAAGCCTTCTTAAACAGACATCTGCCAGCCAATAACGGACGCAACCCTTTACAATGTATGAGAATTTATTTTCAATTAAACACTTCCTGCCAGACGAATTTCAAATAATTCCACTGTAATAACAAGAAAGGAATCGAATTTCTTTTTCGCACACTGACATGAAATAAAGCCTGTGTCCACCACTATGACCCTAAGAGACGAAAGTTCTTACGGAAAACTCAAACCCGTGAGGTTAGTGACACATTTCACAGCTTGGACTCCAAATGTCAACGTACATACGAGAACTGGGCAGACTGCACAGTCTTTGGCTTCTTTACTTTCAACTATAATCAGATCCGTTCAGATTTAATTACAACACTCTCTCCCAACTTTTCCACATTATGTCCTTCGATACCGAGGCATTTATCTAGTTGCGGGAAGAATTTTTCTGTTCCTGGTTAACATACGCCCGTGTTCTGTGTTGTAAGCCATCATATCACCACTGTTTCCACCTCGCAACCAAATTTAAATTTCTATCTGTACTGATTTCGGGTCATTGCTGAAAACAGGTGATAATCTTTCGGCGATGAATTCTCCTGATAAAATAATGATCTGTGTAGGTGCTTTAATTTCGAAATTATACGCCATGTAAGCTGATTTTCTGACCAGTACTCCGAGTAAAACTGCCGTACAGTCAAAAACATATACTTACTTACTCACTTACTTACTTACTCCATGGAGCAGAGTCTTTCTTGAGAAGCTAACCGGTTCTCAGCTAGTCAAGAAATTCCCGGCATTTTATGGAAACCGAAGGTTCATTACCGCGTTAACAAGAGCTCGGCACCTGTTCCTATTCTGAGCCAGATCATTCCAGTCCATGCCCCCCATCCCACTTCCTGAATATCCATTGTAATATTCTCCTTCCATCTAAGTCTGGGTCTTCCAAGTCGTTCTTTAGATCTGATTTCCACACAAAACCCCTACATACACCTCTCCTCTCCCCCATACCCGCTACATGCCCAGCCCCTCTCAGTATTCTCGATTTGATCATCCGAATAATATTTGGTGTGGAGTACAGATCGTTAAGCTCCTCAATATGTTGTTTATTTCACTCCCCTGTTTCCTCGTCCCTCTTAGGCCTAAATATTCTCCTCACAGCACCCTATTCTCAAACACCTACACCTTCAGCCTACTACCCCCCCCTTTCCCCCCCCCAAAAAAAAAAACATAAACGAAAACTAGAACTACAAACTTTAATTAGGTTTGAAACCAGAAGGCTGACTTCATGTTGTCAGTGACTCTGCACACATGGCACTACTGTCTATGGCTGACGTATCTATTCCTGGACCTTCTATTTAGACGAGGACCTTTCTGTACGGTATCACAGTCCGACGAACAGGACACGTTACAAAACGAAACATGTGTTCGATATGGCGTTAAACGCAAATTGCAAACCACGAAAATGCCTCAGGCTGCATTTCACGAGATGGCACCTTGCTCTACACCACAGGCAGTAAAACGTCAATCGCAATTACTCTAAAACATCTAACAATACATGAATTAAAGTTTATTTAGTCCAGGGACTGCAAAACTTTGTCTGTTTCGGTAAGAACACAGGAGGAGAGGGGATGCTTGACGACGGGATGGCTTTTATTAATCTCACCGATATAGAAAATAATCGGGCACTTCTGAACATGATTCCATAAAAGGCGGAGACTTTCTGGACGAACACACGGAGTATCAGCAATCAGCTACCGCAAGACGAAATATATTTAACGGGAACCGGTAAGCATAACAATGAGCATCCCAATTCGAAAACGGGCCGGAAGTTTCACGAAAAGCTCAGCGACTACTGTCTTCTCACAAAGACCCTTTCCTCCATGGCACTGGTTAATAGACATATCTCTCTTTAAAGCTTCAAAAGATTCCACCGAGAATCGAATGATGATGATGATGATGATTATGGTGATGATGAAAATGATAATAATAATATACGAATGTAGAAAAGAAATGTATGATTATACCGGCAATAATTTCAACTACGGGAATAGTAACAAAAAGTTTACAGAAACATTTGGAAGCCACACCAGTAAAACATGAAATAGACTCGCTACTATAGACAGCTATACTTGGAACATCACACATAACACGGAAAGTGCTGCAGTCTGAAAACTGAGTCCTGAGCGGTGGGGATCACCGTGGCTCAGAAGTACCGGGAAAAAAGGGCATGTGAGAAGAGACAACAACAATAACATAATAATAATAATAATAATAATAATAATATACAAAAACCACGTTTCTACGTTACAAAAACAATGCAACACTCTGCGGTAGACTGAAATGGTGAAATGGCAAACGTTGAAAGGTGGCACAAACAGTCTTACAGAGAATGCCACATTCAGCACAATAACAAAGTTTTCACTTAAGCATTTCTCTAATGTTAAACACGGAACCACTTGATTTACGTTGACTTTCCACAGTCAATGGCTGAGTCGTTTGATGGTTCAGTAGCAGAGAAAACGCATTTTACCCGTTGAAAAGGAATTAAGAATCACTGGCATTTTCCACTGACGTTAATAAATTACGCCACTCACAAAGTCATTGAGCGAACATTATATACTTAACATACGTAATGAATATCAGATTAAAATTACGAAAGTAAACCCCCAGACGTTCATGTCAAGTAACACGAAGCATAAACAGCAAAAGAGAAAGTGGTCCTCTGTTTACAAACGCGTCACTGGGAACATTTCAATCCAGTGAATTACAAAATTCTCGTACACAGGAATTGCAGATGTGAATCTCGGCCGACAAGAGCTGTTTACATTTCAGTAATTCTCAGGCTTTCAAATTAAATTTTGGAATAACGCCTAATCACAAACGACCATGCGCTCTGCCTCTCCTCTCCACTCCCTTTCACTTCATCGCTACGTACTTAACGCTGTGATCGACGAAGGTGCTCTGTGCCACCCACATTTGTTATGAAGAGTATGTTTTTACACTTGAGAGCCAAGCGTCTCTAAAGTCAGAACATATAATTTCAACAACTTCAACAACAATCAACTTCTAATCTTTTTACTTTCACACACGATGTTACATTCTTACACAATTCGTCGAACACCTGTCCGATATCTTTCTTCATCACGACAGCGCAACAGTGCACACTGCCTACAATTGGGCGCGTTAATTTCATCGAGGTCTTCCCGCCGTCTTTCTAGAAGGTTCCGTAGCAAGTGTTTTAATATTTCGCCCAACACAACTACATGTATTTTATTTAAGAACAGCTACATGTTTCGGTCTTAACAGACCATCATCAGGCCATCAATGAAATATGTAAAAACAAGTTTAAAAAGGAACACATATGGCTTTAAAATATATAAAGATTACTGTGCGGGGTCCCGCAAGTCTACAATAATTAATACTTTTCACGACCAACGAAGTGCACAGTAGGTTTTATACTACTCATGCTAGAATAACAAACTCCAACAAGTTCCAGTCCTTACAGGATCATCATCAGGAAGTATACTTACTTACTCCATGGTGCAGTGTCCTTCTTCAGAAGCTAAATGGTTTGCTGCTAGTCAAGAAATTCCCCTCATTTCACGGAACCCGAAGGTTCATTACCACACTCACAAGCGTCCGCCACCTGTCCCTAGCCTGGGCCGGCCCAATCCAGTCCATATACCCACATCCCACCTCCTGGAGATCCATTCTAATATTATCCACCCATCTACGCCTAGGTTTCCCCAGTGGTTTCTTTCCCTAAGGTTTCCCCACCAATACCCTATACACCCCCCTCTCCTCACCCATATGCGCCACATGCCCAGCCCGTCTCATTCTTCTCCATCAGGAAATATATACATCAAATATTGTGTATAAAAATATCTAAAGTTGTTGTAAACAGTTGTACCTTGAAAGAACTGTAATTAACTGTAAATTAAGAGTAAAATTGTTAAAATACGATTATATGAAATATTTACACAGGACAGAGCAACAGAAGGTGACGATATTCAGATCGTTGCTTTGATGAATTGGGTTGAACGTAAGAAACAAAAAATTATGGAATATTAGTAGTAAAATACCGTTTAATGTGGGTACTTTATTTTTTAAAAATAACGTCTCCTGTGTTGTCTTCCTGGCGCTGACGCATTATGTCTGACGAGGCCAATTTTCACCTCTCCGGGTATGTCAGTAAACAAAACGGTCGATACTGGAGCGATAAACAGCCACACAGTGTTTTCGAAAAGCCGCCACCTACTCACAGTCTGGTGTGGAGTGTCGGGTTTTGAAATCAATGGGCCTCACTCTTCTGAAGATGGCAAATGTACAGTGACCCTAACATCAACACGATACTGAACAATTCTCGCGGATCATTGGACCGTGTGGGAGCCATCTTTTCTGGGCGCGTCGTATCATGTTTTGGTGCCATCATCTGGCCAGCCAAGTCTCCTGACCTCTCTACGCCTCACTGCTTTCTCCTGGGACACTTCAAAACCAAACTGAGTAGAACAAACTTCGCACACTTAAGGAGTTGAAAGAGCGCATCAGGGAAGAAATTAGATCTAATGATAAAGTTATGTCGCAAGTGATCATGGTTCATATACGATCACGATTACAGGGAATGCATCGCACGCAAAAGAGACCATTTCAGTGTTGCAATTTTTAAAAAGTAAAAAGTGTGCACTAAATGACATTTTACTACTGACGTTCCTTAATTTTTTACTTCCTACATTCAACCCAGTGCACCAAAACAGCACTATGAAAATCATCATGTTCTGTTGGCCCACCCTGTAGAATACAAGATGCAGAGCGATAGCCGTAGGTACACACCAATGCCTCGGAGATACTTTGTGAATATGTAGATGGTTAGAGCAGCATTAAAGAAAGGACCTGTACTGCAATACTTGTAGGACCTCATACACTAATAACTATGTAAATTGAATTCACATGTATTACATTTTTACCTTGTTTTTAAATATTCTGATATCATTATCATTTTCACAGCTCAGATAATTCATTTGTAATAAAGAGAAAAGATTAGAAAAAATATATATATTTTTTTTGTTTTCCTTGTAAAACTGATGTGTTGTTAAGGGTTGTTTCCTTTCATCTGATCCAAAAATTACTTTCTCGCCGCGTTTTTTAGCTGCCGTTCTTAATCATTATTATTATTATTATTATTATTAACTGCAATTGGGTTGTCACCCGATGGCAGTGGTTATTTTACATGTATACAAAATATGAAATTGGTTACTAATACATTTAAGTCGGGAGGGCTACATGAGAAGCATGTAGTGGAACTTGGAATCTTGGGAACCAGCTCGGCATTTGCTTTTAGGCACAGGGAAACCAAGAAAAAACTGTGTCGAGATGGCCGGTCGCAGGACCTTCCGAATACTGACTTCTAGCCAACTGTCCGGCATCTAAAGTGTAA
>Ga0123357_10009525_pt1 | contig 12269 bp, 10 predicted proteins | sample TergutEmb28metaG_FD_89873 | JGI IMG/M metagenome (GOLD analysis project Ga0123357, IMG submission 89873) | Embiratermes neotenicus P4 segment gut microbial communities from Petit-Saut dam, French Guiana - Emb289 P4 | ecosystem: Host-associated > Arthropoda: Insects > Digestive system > Gut ...
GGGGCGTGCTGCTGACCACTCACCCCCTTCTAGTGCCGCGGTCATGGAAGAGTAGAGCTATACCTCTACCCACCCTCTGGGCCACACCGGGCCTGTAACGGGAACACTTTACCTTTACCTTATTACCAACCAATAAAGTATCTACATTATTTTATATTTCTGTTACAACCACCTTACACAAATTTGTCTCAATTCATGGATTATGTAATAGCACATTATCAAATGCAAAAGATGACAGGATGCCCACACAGCAAGATTTGAGAACAATTTAGATAAGGTCATAGTTTACTTTCTGACAACATCCATTCATCTGCCTGAACAAACTGTGACAAGCCACAAACATTTGGCAAATCTGGGATTAAATTTTAACAGGAAATCTCATGAAAATGATGTAGGGGCGTGACTTTGGTGTCATGCCTACTTCCCCTTTGAATCAGCAGGAATATGCCAAAACTGCAAATTGATTTCTGACAGCAACTGATAATGTAAGAAAATGAATATGACCCTTATTATTAGTTTTACAAGTTGTAACTTCAGGCCCATGGTACTTCAAGTGGCGAGCCAGTGCAATAGTCCTATGATAAGAGACAAGAGATCTGGCAAGACACAAACTGCCTGCTAGGATAAAAATCTGTCACAGTACCACTTCATCCACCATAAATCGCTCATCGACAATCCTGGGAATGAACCTGGTACTTCAAAGTGAGGTGATATAGTACAATCAATTAAGGGACACAGTTTTGACACACAACTGCCTTGCCTATCTTCAACATTATATGAACAATCTATAACTTCTTGTTATACACACTTTTTTATGTGCCCTACTGTGACAGTATATGTGAATACCTTGTCCAAAGACATTGAAAGGAAGCACTGTCATATATATATATATATATATATATATATGCCTCTATTTTCAAGGTATACCATCCAGTGATGTTCACATAAGCAAATTGGCAAAAACACAGAATTTTGCACTTCACTTAGCACAGTATGTTGTACAAGCAAACTGTAGCTGAAAGGGAACTTAACAGCAAAGGAAAGTGAAGAATGACACTAAAAAAACATGTAACATACAGCAGTAAGAAACTGCAATGTCCCTTCAATTTGTTTGTCTGTTGAAACGAATTTCCTTTCCAACTTAATGTAAACCGTCATTTGGTTCATGTGACCAAAAAAAAAAGTTCTGAAAATATGCGTACCTGGTTTCACTGTTGCTGCTATTGCATCTACATCTGAAAGCTGAATATCTGCTAACCTCAAGGCATCTTTAACTACATGTTCTATATGCTGCTGGTGTAGGTTTCGAGCAATTGGAGGAATTATACCACCATAGCTAAAAAAAAAAAAAACACGGTATTACACGGTACCTGTAAGATTTCTTATGTACATAAATCGGTAGCAACAGACAGTTTTATTACTTGAGATGAATCTGTTGCTGAGAATTCAGTGCCTCGCCTAGAATCTTTCCACTACTGTCCACAACAGCACATCCAGTATCATCACAACTCGTTTCAATTCCAAGAACAGTTGTAACCTTACTTGAATAACATCTATGACACCTAAACTTCACTGTGACTTTTGAACTTGCGCCAAGCCTCTGAGGCTGCATTCTGGTTTCTATTTGGAACTGTCTGTAAATGCGGTAACAAACCAATCTTTGGGTTTGCAACATATTTACGATACCTGCGTACACTATTACTTATGGGGTGTTATTGTGGCGTACTTTAACGTTACAGACCAGATCTTTACGGTACATGGAGCCCTTTGTAAAATTTCGGTTACGTTTGAACAATATACACAATATTAAGAGTTTCTTCTTGCCGAATAACAACCAGACACAAAATGTTAACGTTTGCTTTGCCGTAATAAGTAAATCTTTACAGTTCTTCAATCATTATTACTTCTTTAACGAAAGAAACATATTCGAAAGCAGAAACGCAATCCTACTACACGGACCCGGACGTCAAATTCAGTCGCTTCTCTCGCCTCTCAGCACTTAGTTCTTTCCCATTACTGATCCATGCCGCCAGGCACGCTGACGATCACACCTCTGATCACAGATTATCTAGTCTGATCCCTGGGTATAGACTAGATCAGTGCAGCCAACATATATACATCCCACAAACCTGTAATCTACTCTGATCCATGCCTGTAATCTACCCTGATCCATGCCTGTAATGCACGAAAGTTCAGTTAGACCTTGGAACTCTAGATTGGAGGGAATGTATGTATAAGCCAAGATCATTAATGTGTCTGTGGTGAATTTTTTGCCAGAGGTCAAGTAATAGAAAAGCATTATGCGCGTTTCTTGTAGATCTGCCCAAACGATGAGGATTCGCAAGTGGAAGCGGTATGTGGGTGTACAAACGAGGTTCAGTGGAACAAACTCATTGAACGAAATGCGTGTGTTCTTCACAATTTTCATAAATGGGGTACGCGTCAGTGCTTGTTTCATTATCCTTAATTTCATCATCCCGACAGGACTTACAGATGACTACAAACCATGCATTCTGCTGTAATAATTACTTTTATGTGCTCATATTGGTTACTAAGTGAATATTATAGTAGTCCAGTTCCTGCTATTTGTAACACCAGAAAGGGAATGAGGGTCTGAGCCTAACCCCATGTCAACCGCGTTATAAAACAGTTCGTTTAGTCTTGAAGCCGATACTCCAGAAATCCTGACACATTGGAAGCTGAAGCTTCTCAGGGACATATTCAGAAAGGCCTCAGAGTGTCTGTACATCAATCTGTGGTATCTGCTGACCCCCTGTGTCATACATCAAGTCCTGTAGCTGTGAAAGACTCCTGATCCACAGTCCCCTTGGCAGAACTTAGAACTCCAGAATATATAGAGAGGGGCCCTGATGCCCCAAAACTAAACTAGTACTATACCCACAACTCGTGGAAAATCCACACAGACACTCTTATCCTGCTTCAGAACTCAAAGGAAGTCATCAGGAGTCATCCCTGGTAAGATGGAATAGTAATGTGACACAGCTATCCCAGAAGAATGCACTGTATTTTAACACTATGCTAGGTAATGACCTTGTTCTCTTGTCATTGTCGTTACCATCAGAACACTGTTTAAGGGGGAGGGGAGGAATAAGTAGGGTTCTGATCTCACCATGTCATCTGTGTGTCCCCATTTCAATTTTTAAACCAGTTGATTGATGCATGAAAGTTGGCATGCACATCAATTTCACAAAATAGAGTGTGGTTGCTAGAAATTACAATTTTAACAAAAGGGACACTTGTCTATATAAGAACTCAACCATCAGCAGTTACACAACTGAAGCACATAAAAATTATAAGAATAACAACCTGAGTATATCATGGACATAGGCCAACACCAGAATCAGGAGTTTATTAACAGTGCAGCAAAGAAGTGAGAGAGTTCTTAACCACTTTCAACATTCAGAACAGTGCAGCATAGAGGCAGTGCACAATGAAGATATTTAGAAGACAATACCAAGAGATTTTACTCTAATAGTGTTTATTGCACAGAAGAATTGAGAAAATTACATGTTGAGGGGTTACTTAGTCCTAACATTTGGTTAATATTGTTTCATTAAATACTGTATGATAATATGTGATGACACATCTGTTAGAAGCTCACATGGCAGAAATGTGAACTGCCTTATGGTGACAGTGATTTACTTCCTGGATTGGCAACAAAAATTCTTGATTAGCCTAACATATATGAGGTGATAAAACAACAATATGTGTGCACTTGTTGCCAAACATGGTGTGGCTGTATTCTTCTGGCCTATAACACCTTGTAATATGGGAGGGACATACCGCATCTATCTTTAGGATAAACTGTCTGCGTGGTATCATAATCCAGAAGATGAAGGTATGTCATTCTCTCTTATGGAACTCTCAACACCTGCAAAAAGGTTACATGGAAAACCAATGCATAACTTAACTCTCTCTCTCTCTGGTGCAACAGCCCAAATCAGGTCTAGGCCACCTTGCCTTGAGGTTTCTAGATCACACAACTAGACATGCATACCCAGTAGGGCTCCTCTGAGCAAGTGATCAGCTTCTACACGATCACCCTTTTTAACTTTGTTGTCCCAACACTCTCAGTCCGGTAGGTGTGGCTCACCGAATCACATATAGTTTTAGTTATTTCTTTTTACTTGTTTTATTTACTCATTTTATTCTTGATACAATAAAGGCATGCTGTATCAAGTTAAACAACTAAATCATTTTTTATTAAATAATATAGTCACTTTTTACTCCCTCACTCACATTGCTCTTGTATGCGACTGCTTTCCTTACTGGATTGCTAGCGTCCGTTGTCTGCTGCTAACGTTTGCTCATTTAAATCTCACCCCGTACAACCCCTCTTACCTATCGGCAATGCTTCCTGAACATACATTGACAGACCATCCGTAACTGACGCCAGCAAACCTAATAAACAACTAGACTATAAATTATAGGCTACAAGCTCATCACAGAGGCTGCTACTTATGCAACAAACACAAGAAACAACCATCCATGTCTTCAGTGAATTTGAACCTGAAACCCCAGAAAGTGAGTGGCCACAGACCTACACCCTTAGAATGCACAGCCAGCAGAATTAGTGTTTAACTGGACTAGTCTTCCAGAAAAATGGGTAATTGTGAAAAAGGAATCCTTTTAAAATTTAACATAGGGTGATTAAATATGTGATTTGTCACAAATTAAGAACCTGCAGACAAATATATCATTTGGTCAATAATGCTTTGGGACATACATTCCCACTTTTATAGGTGAACTTAGCATTCTTGTCTAGCATGCCTGAGTAGCAGCAAATGGCTAGGAATAAAATCACAAATAAAAACACTGTTCATAAAAAGAACCAAAAAGAAATTGAACTATGTTTATTACAGACATGGATTTCAAATTCAGGTGACGTCTCATGTTGGAACATGTATGTGTGTGTTGGAATTTTTTATAGGACAAGAGAGAACATGTTGGGACTCTCACACAGTACTTGTATCACAGTTACACAGAGGAACCATTTCTTTGGCATAATCAGAATATTACACCGTGTATAAGGATCTATCAGTAGCAAAATTAAAGTGAACCAGATGTCACTGTTCTATGTGGCAAATAGGAATGATGCACCCTGTTCAATGCTCAGAAGAACTTGGTTGCTAAGTTATTGGTCGCCTTGGCCAAATGTCCCTGGCAACAAGGACCTGCACAAAGTGCTGCAGGGATGCCATCCTTTCAGTCAGGGGGTCAACTTTTTGCTCCAACCACTCATCCACAGTAAATTGGTCAAAGTATTGTGCCATAATAAGAGCTGTCGTGTTTTTAAATGCAGTCAAATCACGGACCAGTTGCTGGACTTTAGATAGTGCTTCCAGTAGTCTCCAGGGGCTGGAAAAGTTGTGTCGCACATTATACATTGTGAGCCAGCCGTGTCTCTGTGTCACATCAGTATATAAAGTGTCAACTTGAGCCTGCAGCACCACATAGCTTGACACAGCTGAGAAAAGGTTGCTACCAGGGAATGCACATGTGCTCAGGTGCCACTGGAAAGGGTCAGACTGTATTGAATCATCTGGGATAAGCGTGGTAGGGCAGGCAAGAGCTTGTGTCCACAGATGCATCACATGTGACTTGGGCTGATGGGGGTGTGATACCAACAGCAGGTTTAGTAACAGGGATGGAATTGACACAGGCAACAGCTCACACAGCACAGCAAAGTGGTCATAGCGAGTCCACCCAGTCAGCACAATGCCCCGGAACTGCACACCTTTTGTGGTCTGCAAAATTCGAAGCCAGGCGAGATTGTTCTTGGAGTGACGCTGCAGGTCAGGTGCTACTGCAGTCTCTCCATATGCACCCTTGTATGCACTGGCCACCCACACATGTGGGAACACATGTCCATACATGTACCATACATAATGTGGCAGCAGGTGTGCAACATCCTCATTGTACACCCATACAACAGGTTCTACCAGTTCTCCCAGACCAGAATCTGCTAGATCCATGGGTAACCAGTGCCGAAGCATGTCATCCCACATCAGTGGAGTAATCTGTGGAAACTCAGTGCGCACAAATTGTGCCACACGGGCCACGTGCTCTGTGAACAGCAACCTGAAAAAAAAAAAAAATTGTACAAGCATGGCCACAGAGTGACCTGCAAAAGAGAACACACTTAAGGTATTTACCTGCTGTCCATGTGTCTACGAGTACATCTTTCGCACACTGCCAGGTGGAACACTTCATCACAACCAATGTGCAGCCACTTGGCAGTCTGGTGGACTGACATAACTTGTTGGATCAATTCTTGGATTAGGATTTGAAAACTGTCTGGGTTGGATGGACAGATTTCTTGAGGAAAGGCAGACAGTTCTCTAAAATGTCGGAACTCCGGCAGCTTGAGGATGAACTCAAGGTGTCCGAAGGTCTGTACCAGGGGAATGACTTCCAGTCCAGACTGGTGTGCATAGTCCAGCATCCATAGAATCTAAAACAGGGTGCAGTATTGTGACAGCATATGAACACAGCTATAGAACACAGACAGTGCTGTGATATATCAGAAGAGCTACAGAATGTAGCACATTACTGTTATATAATATTAGCACAGTTACAATACAGAGCAGTTTTGTGACATCATACCAGCACAGCCGTTGCATACACAGTAATACTTCTAACACCACATGACCATAACTACATGAAACAAAGCCATATTGTGACATCACACAAGCAGAGCAGCAGAAAACAGGGTGGTATTGTGACATCATATGGGCCTGGTAACACTATCTGGAGCAGTATTATACATGATGTGAATGTGGCAGTACTACTGAGTGGCATTGTAAAACATCAGCATGGCAACGAAACACATAGTAGTATTGTCACATCATATGGGACCAGCTACACTACACAGAGTGGTCTTGTGACACATGAGAAAGACAGCACTATGCAGAGTGATGCTGTGACTTGATATGAGCGTGGAAACACTGCACAGAATAGTATTGTGATCTATGAGTAAAGGTACACAGAACAGAACATTTTTATGGCATCAGCACAGACAGACTGTAATGTGACACATGAGCATAGTAACACTACATTGAGTGGTGCTGTGACATAATATTTGAAAAACTGCCTTATACCCAGCAGTAATGTGACAAGCGAATGCAGCTACAATACAGAGTGGTGTGGTGACATCACATGAGCATGGCAGTGTTTCATAGGGTAGTACTGTGGCATCATATGAACACAACTACACTATACAGAACATTTTTGTAACATCATGTGAGCACCAATACATTACACAGAGCAATACTGTGAAATCTTATAAGCAGAGTTACACTACACAGAGCAATTCTGTCACAGCACCTCACCTCCTCCCTGCTGTAGGCATTTTTGGCTGATGCATTTTTGAGGATACCCTCATATGGGAACATATCCTCATACTCAAGAAGGATTGCATTTGCACCTGCTGCAGCAATGAGAGGAAGCAGAGTTTTGAAGAGGTGCATTCTAGGTGGGGCACCTTTCAGGTCCAGGTGCACTACCCGCAGCATTTTCTGGGACAAGTCCATATCTTTGTGTCTCTTCACAGTAGGTCTGTTGTTCCAATGCACATTGAACACAATGAAATTCAATGTTATCAGCAGTAGGACACTGAAGAGCACAATTTTTTGATGCCACAACATTGCAGGCACCTTAACAGTTTGGCCACACGGTGGTGCTAAGGTCAAGAATAACAACTGCAAATCAGTTCTGCCCTCTTCATGTAGAAATATTTCACACTAGATTCCTTCCCATAAAAGTGTATGTATTTCTATATAATTAGTTTCAAACCAACTGACAGATTTTCATGAAATTTATACATAAAATATGGTGTAAAACAAGAGGCCATCCTATATTAAAAAGTAATATCCACATTTGGCAAAGAAACCCAAAAACTTAACAATTTAAATGCAGTGGTAGAATAACAGATGGAGAAGTGGTACTCATGTGTTAAGGGAATGGAGGACAATAGAATTGTGAAATTAGGAATGTAACAGAAATCCCATAGAACACAACTACAAGGAAAGCCAAAGTTGGTGCTGTGTTAAGCACCATGCCACGCAGATGTACAGTGGAGCAGAATTATGTACCTCTAGGCATTCTTACTGTCTACTCTAGACTAAAGTGGAGAAATAAATCCTGTATCCATTAATAGGAATCTGATGAGCTCCACATCTTTTTTGGATGCACTGGAGCAGAGAAAAAGACAATGAACTGGAATAATGAAGAAAATGACAGATTCACTAGCTAAATATATAATCTTCTTCACATGCAACATCATCACAGGTGCTGCATTGATGCTGAAGTTTGCTGTGATATTTTTTATTTGAGGTCTCTTATCTTGGCTGTTGGGTGTGAAAGGCCCTGTACCTTGGGTTCTTAAGAGTGGTCTGGTAATGACAATTTGGAACTTACTGTTGCCAACAATCACATTTGTATGTAACGACCTTTTAAAGTGCATTCGTTAATAAATGTACCTCCTGCTGTTACATTGAAATATTTTACTCACATTATTGTGGTTTGTATGATTCTCATGATAAACAGTGATTATTTACCTAAACAGCATTAACTGATTGTTTTTTATAATGGAGACGCAGCGTGTTCTCTGTGCGGTACGAGCTGAAGTTCTATGCTGTATTCTACATCGACTATCAGAACTGAGATTCGTCGTGGATTTCCTCAGTCACTCCAAGCAGATTCCATGATAGCTAATATTAGGTCACAACCACTTCCTTACACGTCCTATCTAATTCGCTATTCCTCGATCATCCAAACATACAATTCACGTAAAATAACAATAAAACATGTCAATCAAACATAACTCAGTTTACTAAATGGTGCTCTCTTAGTTAACGTAAAATAACAATAAATCATCTCAGTCAGTTTAACAGATTGCCGTTTATTGAAATGCGGTGTGTTGGATTGACATGTTGTATTGCTACTGTACATGAACTTCATAACACAACGGGATGACTCAGAATAAGTTCGCTGTACCAAACATTCAGTGCCGCATACTCTGAGCTACTAACTAAACATCGTTATTAAACCACTAATTAACTTCCCCTTTTCTATCCGGCCACACCGCTGCGACTTTTCAATCCTACTTTCTGCCTAACGTGCAATCTGAGTGTCTGGCGCTGCAGGACTTACACAACCACGCTCTTCCTTCGGAAACAAACTACTGTCCCACTTGCACTTCACAGTGACGTCTACATATTGAGACACAAAAAGGGCTCAAGTTACAAACACAAATGTCACTCATGTTCGTTATTACTGTATGTTTTTTTTTTTAACGTACAGGAAGTGACGTAAACACTAGCTGGTCAAGGGCGGACACTAAACAACGCATTGCATGTCTCTATTTATATGTAACCGGTACTGCAATGAAGCCACAGAAATGACCACGGCTCGTGGGGGTGCAGCTAACCACAACAAAGTTGGTGACAAAAGGTCACGCTGTAATTTCTCGGTTTAGGAGCTTAATTCGTTCGTCGACAACTAATGGTAGGGAAAAAAGTCAGTCGAAAATTATTTGACCATTATTTCTCACGTTGTAATTTTAGTTCGTTCCAGAGGATACATATTTTCTCCAGACATAAAAAGTTGACCTGAACACTATGCGGGTATGAAAAAATAATACAAACGGTCGGTTACTAATTTCAAGTAACATTCTTAGTCACTGACGCATGCGTAAACATATTTATGTCATTAAAGTTGTAAGAAAAATGCACAAAAATTAACGTGCCATTCTTATAACAAGTATGATGCACAAAAATTCCTTAAACTTTAACCGATGCAAAATGAATAATCCGAGAACAGCGAACTTCCTAATGAAGCTACGAGAAAAATGAGGCGCTGCTTCTGAGCGGACCGCTTGGAGATGTCATAATGTCCTGTGCTTTCGCGAAGATTCAAGGACCTACGACAGACGACTATAGACGCTTGCAGCAACGATGGGTTGGCGATAGGAAAAAGCCATATGAGCGAAAATTGATTTTAAAATTGAAAAACGGGCATTAATTTTTGCATTTCCTGTAAGTCCAAATTCGTACAGGGATTACTCATCTGCTTAGGGTTTACTGTATAATTTCTGTCTTTTTTTTTTTTACCATCAGATGCTGTCATGAAACGCGGTAAATTTTCTGACTAGATAAAAGACTACCAATTTTGATGAAGGAGTCTCTGACTACTATGTTAACGGTACTTAATTTGTCAGCCCTAATATAAAAGATTGTCACTTGAGATGATTGGCAGATATCAGTTCATATATAACCCCTTGCTTAGTCGCTGTCTGTTAAAAAGTGTTTCCAACAGAAAGCACGTCACTCAACATACAAATCCACGCCATTACAACCTCCAAGATGTTTCAGTTAAAGACCACTAATATACAAATCAGAATTTGCTCCTTCTTATCTCAGCGTCTTTTCTTCCTTCAATGACAGAGATGCCGTGTTCCAATTTCGGCCAGGAGATCCCCTGCCGTGAGTGAGGTTTTTGTGGCTCTCAAGCAGATTGTTGTGGAGAAGAGTAATTTATGAAGTAACAGAAGGTAAAGTGATCCCGTTACAGGCCCGGTGTGGCCTAGAGAGTGGGTAGAGGTTAGCTCTACTCTTTCATTACCGCGACACTAGAAGCGGGTGAGTGGTCAGCGTGACGTCCCGGCCGTACTTCACCCCCGGGAAAGACCCAGTACCCATTTTACAGGAGGCTGGGAGGGCCCCAGGGCCGGTCTGGACGAAATTATTAAGTTCTGAACTGAATTTCGTGTTTAATCCGCTGATACCCCACCGATAAACATCCGTCTGTCTACTATCAAATGGAATAAACAAAAAGGAAAACAGAACGTTTCTGTATAAATCCATACAGCGTGTTACATAATAATGTTATTAGATTAATTCATCAACTTTATCAAGAGGCTGCAAAATTCGCCCGCCAAAATTTAGGCTGTCCTCACTCAAAAAGAATGCGCGCAATCACAGGCGTCGAAAGTTTCCAAGTCAGTCTGGAAATTCCCCACATTCCGGTAATTCCTGCTGCATCATTGTAAGCTGTGCGCAATAAACGGTGTGCTGCCGTGTGGTAAAATAATGACGAAACAGCGGTGCCGGTTCATCGCCTGAGTTTGCCTATGGCTAACTTCATTTTCAATGCCACAAGTTTTAACGGTAAAATCGTTATATAAAGAATAACACCTAAATTAAGGATTCAAGAAACAACTGTGTCTATTGTTCAAAATGACAACAACTTGTAAAAGAAATCGAAATAACTTAGGGTATTCTCTATTTCTTCAGCAGCATGAAACAGAAATGAAAACCATTTAATATAAATTAGAAGCACTTTTCCCGCAGTATGTCGTTTCCTGTGACAAATTGCTTTTTTTTTTTTTTTTGCATTTTTATAGACTGCCTTCGAGTAACGGTTTGCGGCTTTGTACCAAACTAGCCCATTTTGCATACTTAATGTGCCTTAATAAGATTAATAACGTAACGAAGGAGAACAACAAGGTCATCCTTGGACGCGATAAAAATTAACTTGTTTGTTGATTGCTTGGTCCTAAGTGAAAGGACTGTCTCCCGTCATGGCCGCCAATTGTCTTCATTTCCGTGTTATAACAAGGGCAATTTGATCATCCGGTAAATGCTCGGGCAATGAATTGAAGTTGTCCCTGTGCATGTCACAAAGATCTATGGGAGAGTGGAGGTACAGATCCACTCATTCTTAACATCAGCACTAGGTAGAGTGAGTGGTAAGCGTCATGCAGCGTCGCGGTACTCCCGGAAAATCCCTCGTACCTACTGAGTCTGAGGGTGGGTGAGCCCCAGAGTATTTCTGGACGCTTGTCATTGCCTTGAATGAAACCGTGATCCCTCGGAAATCCAGCACCTAGCCCAGTATACCGACTGAGCCATTTCGGCTCTTGCAGTACTTCAGTTTTGATTAGTTTAAATGCAACAGCAAAACAGAACCATAACAAATTGCCTGGAAGGACGGAGGAAAACCACAACAACCGCAAGGCAGGCGGCCTCATTAATAGAAAGCAGCCTCTCAACCTTCGATCATAACGAGGTGCAAGGAAGTCATTTCCTTTTTAACTCATATTCACACCATTAAATCACTGACCACCGTAAAAGAACGTGTAGAACTGGCGGGGGGGGGGGGGGACTAAAAAACGAAAAACCCCCGTTTTTTTTGAGAAAGGGGTTTGTCCGTGAATTTAGGCCCCCCTCTTTTCCTCCCACTTTCAC
>Ga0123357_10009526_pt1 | contig 12269 bp, 7 predicted proteins | sample TergutEmb28metaG_FD_89873 | JGI IMG/M metagenome (GOLD analysis project Ga0123357, IMG submission 89873) | Embiratermes neotenicus P4 segment gut microbial communities from Petit-Saut dam, French Guiana - Emb289 P4 | ecosystem: Host-associated > Arthropoda: Insects > Digestive system > Gut ...
ACGTGAAAAAATACCACTAAGTCGTCAGCTCCTGAAGATGGGCACAAGGTGGCCCAAAACATGTTGAGCAACTTATAAAGGAGAAATAAATATAATACTAAGTGACATCTAGTTGGTTTCTTATTCCGCATTGAACTATGATGCACGGTCAACCACACATCAATCTGATATTCTTGGTTAGCTAATCACTATGCCATAATGTTTTCATTACACAGGAGTATCCGTCGAGTTGTGTTCTACTCCCTGATCAAGCCAACAGTTAATGAGAAGGGGGAGAAAGAGATGAACACCATTTCAGTGTCACAAGCTCTGCAGATTGCAGGCAGAGCTGGGCGTTATGGCACCCAGTATACAAAGGTCTGTGTACTTGACAATAGGCACCGTTAGTTGACAGGTGAAAGTGCGCTGTTTGACATGAGGACTTTTTTGTGAAATTTAAATATTGGGAGGGGGATATAATGTGTCTGTGAAATTGTATCTGACACTAGATTCAACTTGAATTATCAAGTGGGTCCTATTGTGAGTACAGGCAAAACCTGTAGTCAGTGGTGCCAGTGAGATATTCACTTAGTGCCAGTGAGTCATCATTCCTGGTTTCAGAAATTACCATCACCTTAATGAGCATTATGCAATGCACATTTAGCCTAATTATGTTAAATATTAGAAAACTGTGCTGTAATGAGTAACTGGTATCTTGATTTTCAAGTGCAGTGCATGTATATGAATATAGTAGTGGGGGTAGTAGTCTTGGTGGTGGAAGTGATGATACTGACAGCAATCATCACACTCAGTGTTCCCTGAAGTACTATTTTCTTGTGAAATAGAACTGAAAATAAGTTTTTTTAAGTGTTAGGCGTAGGGGAGAACTTACCCTCGAGCTGAAGCAAAATTGATTGGAGAGCATAATTTTTAGAAACCTGTGTGCATTTTTTTCATTTCCAAGAGATGCTAGGTTCAAGGTGTATGATTACAGCCAAATGAGGTGGATCTCATTACTTGGACCATCATTTGATTTGAAAGTTGTCCTGTTTTAGTTGTAGAAGTTGTACAGGGTCAAATGAGGTTGTTGTATGTTGTTGAATGATGAACAGCTAAATATTTGGAAGGAGGCACTCATGGTCTGCTTTAAAATATTACAGGGAATATTTTTATTTTATCCCTGAGCATGGCCATTGTCACAAATGACAGCATATAAAGACTGCATTCATCTGGAATTTAGCATCTGTTTTTTCCCTACAGTTCAGGTTGCCCTGTTTCATAGAAGTCAGAAACTGCTAGCCTTCAGCTCCTAACAATGCCTAGTACCTTTTGAAAATGTTTTGAAACACATGACAAAGCTCATCTCTTGAAATGTTAGCAATATTTGTTTGATAATTGTCCTTATTTTTTATAAAGAATGTGTATTGTCCTAGCTAGTTCAGATCACAAATTTAGTTATCATTTAATAATATCCATCAGTGGTGAACTCTGCTGTGCATGCATGTAGATGCTGACTCTGCTTTCCATACAGTAAATGTGTATTTAATTAACTAAGTGGAAACAACTTGTTAAATAAGAAAAGAGCACTTCTTACAAAAGGAGGAAGCAGTAAGTGAAGGCACAAACCACTGTTTCATAAACAGATGTGAATTTCTGCTGTTGAACACTGATTTTTTTGCAGGGCTATGTAACAACATTTAAACCAGAGGACTTACAGACACTGAAGAATCTACTGTCACAGCCACCAGAACCCATCATCAAGGCAGGGTTGCACCCCACAGCTGAGCAAATAGAGCTATATGCATATCATCTGCCTAACTCAACACTGTCCAATCTTATGGTACTGTAATTCTAACATCAGATGTGAATATACAGTTATGTTTCAAAGCATACATTCTGTCTTAAGTAACACTGTGGCATCAGTCTTCCAGGTGAACAGAGTCTGAGTTCCATTCACCTGTGGCTTTATGTCTATCTCTTTAGATCTAGCTTAATGTTATCGCATCATATACCTTTTGGTCTTCTGAGAGGTCATTTTCCAATCCCAATTCTCCTTTTCTCCATCCCAGTCACATGCCCAGCCCATCATACTCTCTTTGATTTCACTGTTTGTGACAAGACTAGGTGACATGCACAAATCACAATTTGCCTGAATTCCAGGTCCAAATACTTTCCTGACAGCATTGTTCTTGAATGCTTATATTTTCTTTCCTCAATACAAGAAACGTTTCATGCACATGCAGAATGAATAACAGATTTATTTCTTTGTATATACTGATCTTCAGTATTTATGGCACATAGACGGAACTAGTCTGTAGCATTAGTTTAAGTGGTTATATTTATAATAGTACATTTTTCTTTATATGTTGGTAACACTGTTTGGCTGAAAGTTTGATGTTCAACAGTTAACTTGGGTTTATTTTGCAACATTTCAAGCAATGGGGCAAAAGCTGAAATAGGCCATAATTCAGTAGAATTCTTCTCTTCACCTCCTGGTGTGGCTGAAATTATCAACCTTTGTTGTTGCAGTAGAATCACACATGGTCTAGGAATTGTATCTTCATCTGTTGACAACATTATATAGATGGGCACAGATCAAAATCACTTTTTCATGGTATGTATATATGAGTTTCATGTATCTGAAATGTATTCAGATTGCTGTCAGTCATCATCATGTATTATGAACAAATGGGATTACACCACAGGCAGGCAAAGACCAGATAACTGAAAATAACGATAGAGGTTATCAGAAAAAAAGAATTCTGACTGTTCTTGTTCATAACAGATTTTTAAATGTGACTGTTGTAAACCTTTGCATCATTCACTACTGTTATTTGCAAGTATTCAATAATTTCTCATGCATATGTGTTAAAGTTTCTACATTGCTCATACTACTTTTTTCTGCTGTCATTACAGTCTTCAACCATTAGAGTATCAAATAGGTATTAAAATATTTATGTATTATATACAGTGTGTATAAAACTAATTTGAGAGTTACATTGGATGTGTTATAAAAATGGTACACTGTTTTTGGAGAAAGGGGACTTACTCTTTTTATTTGTGTTCTAGGACATCTTCATTACATTGTCCACAGTAGATGACTCTCTATATTTCATGTGTAACATAGAAGACTTCAAGTTTTTGGCAGATATGATTCAACATGTCCCCCTGCCTCTGCGTGCCCGATATGTATTCTGCTGTGCTCCAATCAACAAGAAGTTACCATTTGTTTGCACAATGTTCCTCAAGGTAATGTTGCAATGCTGGGTGTTTATTTGCTTCTTAGTTTATTATGTACTGTTTGCCCAAGGTGTATAAAACCACAGCATGTGCATCATGTCTACCCATATGCCCAAATTTGGTGTTCACAATTGATGGTAAATTTTGTCATCTTTTTGTGCTTCATCATGCAGGACTATATAATGTACCAAGCACACTGCACATTGTGCTGATGATTGTGGTTTGTATATGGTAGATGCCTGGTTCAAAGTTTGGCCATGGCACTGATTTCTGTAACCAAGGGTTGTAATTGTTCTTACTCCCTCCAAGTGAATGCTGGAATATTACCTTCATTCAGCCATGATTGCTAACAATACATGCATGGCAGTTCATTGGTCACTGCTGTACTGTCATTTGACATGTAAGTTACTGACAGTATCATCAATCCTTCAGTGATGCCGGGGTTTAAATTTCAACTACTGTCCAGGATGGAGGGGTTTTGAATTTGTAGTACCCTTGAATGCATTCAAAATACAATGTGCTGAGGCTGGCCACATGTGCAGAAATAACAGACTATACAGTGCACCACGACCATTATTGAAGGGTTAAATAAACTACAAATAAATCACTAGCAAGAGAAAAATAAATGTACATTTTTGTGGTTAGCATTGGTTAGCATTGAATTCCAAGATCATGCGCAGTTCTATTACTGCTGTCACATTAATGGTATATGATTGGCATGAAGTATATGATACTTGTCCTGTGTGACTAAACGCTATGTAATTAAGGTGTATAAAGCATGTGTTTTCAAGGCCTTTATGCTAGACAGACTTGAGTATTAGCTTCATACAGTGACTGATACAGTCCTGGAAGAACCTCTGATAATGTGGGCTGCGGGGGCCCCAGGCCCAGACTGACTATTCAGTCCCCCACCTGTCCAGCTTCTAGTCATCCATTAATGACTGAACTCTCCTGGTTTATTTTGTTGATGATACAGAATATATGAATTGAGTTCCAGTGGCATGGCACTTACGTTGAGTTTCATGAAAATTAGGCAAGCCAGATACATGTTATAACATAAAACTTAACTCTTCCTGTGAACTATGGGGTGTAGTCACAAGATGTAAATTTAACACCACTGAGAGTGAAAGAGGCTTAGCCAGTGGTACCAGTTATTTATCAAGGCTAGTAAGCTGAGTAGAGAAGTTTAATTACTCACTGCCAGCAGAGAAAGAGCATTGGGTTATACAAAGAGGAAAAGAGGAAAGCCCTGGCCTTAAGATTTGGGTGGTTTAAATGTGTTGATACAGATGATCAACATAAGCAAATTGTTACTGTTGCAGTTTGCAAGGCAGTACAGTAGGAATGAAGCACTGACTCTGGATTGGCTGTGTCGCAACATTGGGTGGCCGTTTGCTCCTCCCAAGACTATCATTGATCTTGTCCATTTGGAGGCTGTATTTGATGTTCTGGACCTGTACCTGTGGTTCAGGTATGATGGAGTATGTCTGATTAAATTGGGTTACTGGGTATCCCTGATTAAGGTTTTTCTCAACCTTTACAGGGAAATGGTTGGATAGTTCCTTTAAACAAGGCCCAAACTGCCTCCCCACCAAGTACTTAGCCTGCTTACCTTTCATGACCATGTTACTTCACTGAACAAGTAACCAGTGCAGTTTTGATAAGGCAATTGTGAATCAGTCACTCTTGTATCATGAAAAATTAATGCAGGGACAGAAACAAAAATACTTTCACTCAGACTGACCTATCATACTGAAATTACATACTGTTTATGTGCAGTTACCGCTTCATGGACTTGTTCCCGGCTACCAACTTGGTACGTGACATGCAATCAGAGCTTGATTCCATGATCCAACAGGGTGTCTTCCAATTAACTCGTCTTCTCAAGAACTCTGAGACAGGTGTTAGTAGTGGAACATCAGCTGCTATAGATGAGGATGACTTTGCTATTAACCGACAAAAGCAGTCTTATCTGCAAGGTATTTTCTTCTGATTTTTTGTTTTATCATTTTGTGTGTGTGTGTGTGTGCACGTGTTCATGCACAAAAGCACATATTTTAAAATTACGGACGTTAGTTAATATTTTGAAAGAAGTAACATAATAAAATAAACCTACTGTTAAATTAATTTTGTACCTGTTATTGATAGTATAATATTAATTGGAATATCTGAATGTGACCTTCATATTAGTTTGCATTTTTTGAAAAGTCAGATTTAAGTTGCACCATGGAAGGTATAATGTATATCAAGAATCAACAAAATGTACTTAATTCCACTGATGCAGTTTTACTGTGATATTTTCACCTAAGTGTTTTGGCCGGTAATCCAGCCATCTTGAGGTGACATTTCTGTTACAGGAGTAAAATGTTATATGTGTCAAATAACTCCACAATATTGAAATTCCTATGACTGTTGGTTAGAATTTTCTGTGGGGTGATAGAATAAAATGATATAAAATCACACTATCTGGATAGTGCGGGAACCGCGGTATCACAGTGGTTAAGGTGCTGTGCTACAAATTGGAAGGTCGCTGGTTCGATCCCAGCTGGTGTCATTGGAATTTTTCATTGGTATAAAATCCTTCCGATCGCACTATGGCCCTGGGGTCGACTCAGCCTCTAACAGAAATGAGTACCAGGAGTATTTCCTGGGGGTAAAGGCGGCCGGTGCGTAAGGCTGACAACCTATCACCATCCTGTGCCATTGTCACGAAATCTGGGAACCTTAACTTCCTAAGAACCCTCTGGGCCTGTCCAGGCCTGTAATGGGAGTGCTTTATCTCTATCTTATCTGGATAGTGCACCGGCCACACAAGACACCATCACATACTCTGGACAAAAACCCACCACACTTACCAATTGTTTGCATCACTTCAAGCTTTATGCAATTTTAATGTCAGACATTTATAACCTATGTTTTATGTTATTATGTATCATTTTATACTATCATCCTACAGAAAATTCTAACCAATAATCATGGAATTTCAATATCATGGAGTAATTTGACACATCTGATTACACTGTATTCTTGTAACAGAAATGTCACCTGAGAGATGGTTGGGTTACCAGCCGATACTTGTAGGTGAAAATATCACAATAAAAACACAGCAGTGAAATTCAGTGCATTTTTTTGGTTCTTGATGCACAATATACAAATTAATACAAGGAATGTGGTACATATTAAAAAAAAACAGATTTTAGGATTTTTAGGAGTCTTATTGCTTGTTACAAGTAGGAACTTAATGGATGCCAGACAAGGCAAGTTACCTTAAGGTGGAAAATGTTTAAGATAGTTTCCTGAGTTGTACAGATGAAAGCTGATGGACAGTGGCCAGTTTAGAAGTCTTCACACACATACTGCAAAGACTAATAATGTTGACAGAGCAAACCTTTCTACATGGTATTTGCCATTTTTATACACCTGTACTGATATAGTGTCTGTTTCATCATATATAGGAACAAAAGACAGTGAGAAACCCCAAGTTGGACGAGGTCGCCTGACAGAGAGGCTTCTGGCACAGGGGCTGCTTACACCAAACATGCTGCAGGAGTTACGTAGAGAGTGGACACAGGTACACTGAACATAGAAGCTGTGTTACTTGAGAGTGGAGGGCAGAGGACTATCTGTACTGTCACTGGATGAATAAATGACAGCCCTAAAATAAAACCCAGTAATCTCCATTCTTGGTCAAAATTGAGTTATGTGCATCACTGGATTCTGCACAGAAATGTGTATTGGATTATTACTGAAGCCAAAAGAATTATCAAAATTTTTAGGAGATCAGAATGTGTTGTAATGTCAACTATTGCCAGAGTATGTCAGAAGCAAACTTGTCAATCTCTGTTTCGACCAATGAAGGGGGTGCAACATGATCAGTGTGATCATATCAACTGTGAACAAGCCTAGTGAGGTTATGAATTATGACTGCAGGAAGGTTCTACTCTATGAGACACTTAAGACAAACATTATTACTGATATTTTAAGTAACTGCTTGTCATGCAAACCTTAGTCTATTATATAAAATATAGGGCTCATTAAAATAAGTGACTTGTGCATTACAAAATACAAGAAAAAATACTTCATGGTTGAGCAGTGGTATTTTATGTGCCCTTTAAAATGTCAAAACAGTAAATAAATTTTTTCATAAACTTTGTACATCCCATTGTGAAACACATACTTAAAAATAAAAGAATATAGTTGTGTTTGAAGGTGTATTTTTTTTTTTTTTTTCATGGCTGTGTGAGTAATGTTATCCAAACTATGAGAAAGATTCTTATGAAACTTGGGACTGCATATTTACATTTCAGATTGGTTAATTTTTAAAGATCTCTTGACACATGAGCCTGAATCAGCCTTAAGCATGGCAGAATTTCATGATACCTCTGTCACATAAGGATTACAATTTAAGTTTTGTTATTTTGTTTTATTTTTGGAATGAAATGCTGATTTGGGTGTATATTGCAAAGTATTCACTTGAGAGAAGTATGTTTTACCAAAGTTATAATATTCACAAAATGCATATTTGTTTCTTGCACAAGATATATAAAACCCAGGGAATTCAGTAGAACCAGTGTTGTAATGAAAATAACAATTAAATATTCACTATTGAAATACACCTCCTTAATGTCACTCCAAGGATGCATTTGCATCCCTGCAGCCAAAAATATTCCTTCTGTGTGAAATGTCTGATAGAGGTGCAGTTACTTTCTCTAAGCTAACCACATGTTAATTGTTTCCAGACTGATCACAATGAATTAAAAAATTCTGCACCATCTGCACCAGCGCATGCAAAGAAACCACGGCAGAAGAGGAAACCTAAATAAGGATTTTAGATACTCAACCTATTAATGTTGCTGTGATGTCATCCAAGTGCCGGTACCATTTACCTAGCCATTGTACAGTGATTTAAATTATTGGTAGTGAACATTCAGTTCAATATATGTAGATTATGTGCAACAAGAAATTTAATTACAAACTCCGTAAGCTGCAGATGTATTTTGCTCAAGTACTGACTGACATTTTTTGCTGTGAATAAATGAAAAGAACACAATCCAGGTTTTTGAAACTTGAGTTGTGAAAATGGTTTCCTTTGTGCATTGTAATTCTGTTTGTGTATATGAAGTATCTGACTGCAGGCACTGGCATCAATAAAATGTTTATAAACAAATACATCAGAGGTAATTCACTGTAGTAATATGTCTGCTTGTACACACAGAACAACTTAAAATCTGCTGAATGACTTGTCATGAAATGTGGGCAAATTTACCAAAATTGGTCACATCATTTCAGTTTTTATCTAGACTGGGCCTGTCTAACATTCACATATGGGAATATCTGTATGCATTTCTGTGCATGTTTTCGACTTCAAAACACCTTTTCTACAATTTCTGTAGTTTTGGAGATAAAGAAAATGGGCGATGAATGAACATTTCCAAATTTGTACATCCAGTAATTAACAGCAGTCTTTTGAACATATATGATGTAAAACATCTCTTATTTAAATGCAGCTTCTATCCAGCTGAGGTATAGGTGTATTTAAGTAATACTATAATGGGTAGGCTGAAAAGGGAATAAAGTATTTTTAAATACTGTGAGGGCAGTGTCACTATAAGTATATTGTTGTGAAAATCCTGTGACCACTAGCAAAACTTACAGGTGGGCTGGTTACACTTAAAGGTGAGGCTTTGTCCCCAAGTCCGAGCTGTAATGATTCTGAAACTGTAACATTATGAATAAAATTAATTTTGTACCTTATCACAACATGAAATGAATGTAACTTGTGAATACGGTTAGGCTACATGCACAAATGGGAAGGGTTCAAGATGCTGCCACAGTCACTAAAAACAAAAGTAAAATAAAGCCTAAGTTTAATATACAAACAAATTAACAACAATAATTACAACTTAGTTTTGAATACTTACATTTAAAATACAGGTATCAGTAGGTCAACTGACAGGTGAACGCACACCCACTCCAAGAATGAAGGTACTGTTCTTCTGTTTGTCATGTGACAATTATCATATTACAACTTACTATCATTTCATAATTTTCCTTCTTGATTTAAGTTTAATACTATTCTGGTGCCTATTCTAATGCTGAATATATTTATTTTAATCCCTTATTAAATGCACTTTAGTAATATCCTCAACATATCTCACTTTTGAAGCTCTGAGTATGCATACCATTTTTCACAAAGTCTGATTTTGTTATTGAAATCATTAATTATGGGTTTGTTCACAGTTTGGTTAAAATCTTCCTTTGGAACTGTGTACATTTACATGTCTGCTTGCATCACCAACCTGATTATTCACCCTAGACGGAACATGTGCTGTGCTCTACCATGATGATGATACATTATACAGCATTTTTAATGCAGCAAAACCAAATGTTCTTGCCAAAATCAAAATCTGAAGTCCCTCCAAGAGTGACTGCCCGATACACGACAGACAGCATGCAAGAACATTCACATGTTGAGTATCCCACATTATTACAGCAAAGTCATGTGGGAATTGCTCTGCTAATTCAAACCACATGAAAGGTGACCACTATCCATTTCACATCTGTCCACATGGAACAATGTGAGTTTCACCGGACAGACATCTGTGAAATTTTGTATTTGGGATTTTTACTAAAACTGGATAAAATAACAGACACTTTACAGGAAGGCCTACATCAATTTATGTGACTGATCCTTATAACAGAGATGGTGTGTGTTCTCTGTGAGGTACAAATGAGGCTTAGCAAACACCTGTGGGGTAAGTAATGGTAACATGGCATCTTGCAGGTTACGAGAAAAATGAAAGACAGATATATCAGCAATTACAGTGTTAAGTATAAAAAATAAGGCTGGGCCAAACAGGCTGGAAAAACAGTATATACATAACATACCACCCCGAAAATCAAATGAAAGTAGGGACTGCATTTAGGCTGCATTTTAAGTATTTAATGAATAACACAAACAAAAATAATAGGAACAATAAAAGACCAAATGCACCTGAAGGGTTATGCCCTGTAGAAATTTCTTTCATATTAACCTCCCATCTATCACTAGGTCTTCCAGGTGGTCTGCTTCCAGTTTTCATCCAAAACCCTGTATGCATGTTTTCTTCCATGCACGTAGTGTGCCCTGCCCATCTCTCCCTCCTGCCACTTGATCACCCTAATAGTATCTGGCAACAAACAGAAGTAACGAAATCCCTTATTGTGTACAGTTCTGTCTGGACACAAAAATAATAAAATATCTTTAAGTGGGCTGATTAATGTGCATGATATTTATATACGCAGCTTCTGATATCCATACTTACAAAATTTGGCTACAGCTTACAGTTGAGCACTACACACAATGTAAATGAAAACATAAAATGTTAACATTATCACTATGTGACTTACACATTTACAACAAGGAAGAACTGCATACATGTAACGTACAAACAATTTTAAGCTTAGCTACTTATTAGTTTGTCATGTTTGCACTTATGAAGATGCAAGAAATGTCCACTAATATTTTAGATTAGGTCTTTTACTGGACACATCATGCACTGGTCATACATTATATTTTATCTACAGGTAACTGTAAATTGAAATTCCATGAAGCATTTACATAATAACTTGTTCAGAAATGTAAATGGCACAAACATAAATTATATACACACACACACACACACCATATATTATGTACACTCCTACATATCCATGTATAAGGCACCTTCATTATTCATAACAAACCATAAAATAAAAATAGTTAACATTACCCACATACACACACAAAAAGGATACATCTACTACATTCACTCTCTACCTGACAACTGTAGATACTACAGAAGACCAGTTGCCAGTCCAATCACTTTCAGTTTGATGATTACAGCACCTCACGGGAAGTTGAAGTTAACTTTGCAAAATAAATAAGTAGAATCTATCAGCTTATTATCAGGGTTATCAAGTTACCTACACACTATTAGCTAATGATCAAATGACAAAATAATAAAAATATCACTTAATTAGTTCATCAGTAAATTAGCCCTTTGTTCCTCAAAAAGTACAGCACAAACAAATTAATAGGATCCAATACCATTTATGCTTTCGAACAGCCATGAGCAAGATGTGACCCTTCTACTTTCAAAATGTGGCCCACAATCAATTTCACAAATGTGAAACAAAAATACAAGAAATTTGACAAACATTTTATCTGCATTCATGCAAAAATGTCAATAAGAAATATGTTGTTTTACTGACAACACAACATACCTTTTGTACCAAAATATACCGAAGTTCCATCTCACATAGAAGTAAATTTTATGTTACTGGGTAAGTGGAACACAACAATTTTGTGTGTTCAGTTTGTTTTACTCAGGATTCATTATAAAACAGACACAAGTAAAAACTTATAAGGAAAGATGAGTTTCAAATTTTTCACAATTCATTCAAATTTTTTAGATTAATTTCAGACAAGTGTTGCCACCCCAATACTGGCACTACTGAAGACGATCTATCATCATAAATGATAGATACATAAAAAAATATATGTAATACTTTGAAAGTGGCTTGCCAACATGTTTTCTCTTGATTTGGCCTTTTTGCCCAAAAGGCTGTTCATCACTGGTTTAGAACTGTTCTCATATTACCCTCCCATTTATTTCTAGACCTTCCAAGTGATCTCTTCCCTTTGGTTTTATGACCAAAATTTTGAATGCACTTCTTATTTCTCCCCTGCATACTACATGCACAACATCTCATCCTCCTTCAGTTGATCATCCAAATAATATTTTATGAAGAGTATAAATTATGAGGCTCCTCATTATGCAGTTCCCTCCAGCATCTTGCTCTTGTCCCTAGAGTCACACATTTTAAACACTACTAAAATGTTTCTTTCTGTGAGGTGTACTTTGACAGTTCTTGTTTGTGGCACTTCAGGATGGTAAAATTATCATATCCCTCAGCTTCAGAACATACAGTCTTGGGTATGTGTATCTGCACTAAACAAATGCACTTGTGAATGCAATAAGTTCAAAAGAATGTTAATTCATACTTCTTATACAAATAGCCTGTGCCAA
>Ga0123357_10009527_pt1 | contig 12267 bp, 3 predicted proteins | sample TergutEmb28metaG_FD_89873 | JGI IMG/M metagenome (GOLD analysis project Ga0123357, IMG submission 89873) | Embiratermes neotenicus P4 segment gut microbial communities from Petit-Saut dam, French Guiana - Emb289 P4 | ecosystem: Host-associated > Arthropoda: Insects > Digestive system > Gut ...
GTGACGCTGACCCCTCACCCCCTTCTAGTGCCGTGGTCAAGAAAGAGTGGAGCTATACCTCTACTCCCCCTATGGACCGTACAGCCTGTACAGAGCCCCAGTGCCTGTACAAGGGTAAACTTTACCTTTACCTTTAACTTACCGAACACTGCCACCGGGTGGAAACCCAGTTGCAGTCAATAAATACCATATCGTGTCATATCATATCATATACAACCTGAGTGACAGACAACCAGACAACGTCCTAAAATAACATACTGATAGACAACGCATCATGAGCCCTTCACATCACTTCGACGCCATTTCAGCACAGCAGTTACCGACTCTCGGTATAACAAAACTTTCGTACTAGCTTAGACGCCCCCCCGCCCTTCCTATCCAACGCGTACCGGCGTCTTTTAAAGCGTCCGCCGCGTGAACCCGAAAACGCACTTTCATCCCCTGCGGAGGTTAAGAGTACGTGGAGTTATACATCCACCTACCCACATATCTTCATTGTGTGGTGCTAATTACCCACAGGAACTTTCCAGTTTCCTATGCGTATGCAAAAGATCACGACTGTTAGGATGCCAACCACGAACACTTGACTGTGTCTAGCAAATGAAACTGGGAGAACGGGGGAAGAAGAGAGAGGAACACGAAGTAAGGACCAAATGAAATAATCAAACAATGAAGGAAGGAGATTTTATGCGTAGTGTGATTGAAAACAGTGTCACTACTAACAGAGAGTAGGACTGGCCGTGAATAATCAAATGGAAGGAAGCGGCCTTGACCTGATGAAAGATACACGAAGTACTGTTCATGCAAATGCCTGAAGGGGCTGCCTAAAAGCACGAAAACTGTCACTCGGACATCCTAATAGCAGAACCAGACATCTCCTGGATGCACATCAGAACATAAACCACTGCCATTGGAACAAATTTGTCAGTGGGAAGAGGAAAATCAGAAAAGGAATTGAGTAAAGTGTAAGAAAAGAAGGAAAGCCCAGTGCCAACGACTGGCGGAGGGGAGAAGCCGGTACAAATTGCGTGGCCCGGGGGTCCGAAAGAAGGCCCCAATATGTGGCACATGTCTTTGTCTTTTTCGATACTACCATTGTTCGTAAAGGTAAAGCAATCCCATTACAGGCCTGGACAGGCCCTGAGGGTTCCAGGACCTTGAAGCCCCAGATTTCAAGACACTCGGCACATGAAGGTGGTAAGGTTGTCATCCCTACGCAACGGCCGTCTTTACCCCCCAGGAAATATTCCTGGTACTCATTTATGTTAGAGGCTGAGTCGACCCCAGGGCCATAGTGTAGCCGGAAGGATTATGTCAATTAAAAATTCCAATGACACCATCCAGAATCGAACCCGCGACTTTGCGGCTTGTAGCACAGTGCCTCAACCAACTGGGCCACCGCCTACCTCATCACCGTTTGTAGATTGTACAAATTAACCCTTTCAGAGCAAGCCCAAGTCACTCAGCAACTCAGTTTTTCCGATTTAGTGCAAAGATTTCTAGCCGGTCCTCCCCAGGTGAGGGGCCCGGAAATGTGTTTCATCGGGGCCCGAACCCGCTGTCGACGGCCCAGAAGAAATCACCCTCAGGGAGCGACTAGGGGTGGTGTGCGGTATGACAGAAACACGCCCTTCGCATTAAGAACCCACACCCAATTACAGCTCTTATTGCCGAGGTCCTCTCTCATTAAAATTTCATTATCGGTCCGTCAGCCTTTAGGTAACGAAGACCCGATACTCCCGCGTGTCCCCAACAACGTTTCCAGGCTGATGGAACCGAACAAAGAGACGTACGAGCGTTTGTCATGTTAAGTGGCGTCTACGCAGCTTCTCACACCATCTCCATCACCACGGCAAACCCTTTCAAGCGTCCATCGACGATGTGAAAATTTTATTATTCTGATTCACTTCAATAATCCTCCACTGATCTGGCAGGAAGGTGTTCGTGATCACGCCCCCAATCAACACCGGGCTACCCTCTCTATCCTGGGGAATAGCTTACGTGGAAAATACCTACATTAATAAAACAACTATTTCTTTCTACCTCCCCTTGATTTTCTTTTTTCCATTTCCTTTCTTTGAAAATGCACCACAGTCATATTATGTATTGTAAATACACTAGCCAGACTAGCAGAAGGTTTTTAAAGGCCCGTCTTCTCTGGAAGTGGTTTCATACCGATACAAAACAACAGGCAAAATCCAAAGCAGTATAGCCTACATATTTATAACTCTCTTTCGATAAGACATAATTAATTAATTCATTCATTAATTCACTCTGTAGTCTGTCTTGCGACGGGTCCGCAGCCTCTTCCAAAGCGAATCCTCCACAGAATGCGATCTAGTGCTTCCCCTTTCAATTTCCAGTACGCTCTCTTTTCCTTATGATCATCCAGTAGCTGCTTAAGTTTTCTTTCTCGTCTTCCCGTCACTTCCATCCTCCACTCCATCTTTTCTTCAATAACGCGTTTTAGAAGAAAGTTCCTATGGAAGATGTGCCTAATCCAGTTAGTCTTTCTTATTTTAACTGTTCGCAGGATATTCCTTTCTTCCTTGACTCTGTGCAAGGCAAGAACACGTAGTGGCAAGTAGATACCGACTGTGCAACACCTTAGAAGAGCGAAGGCCTCAACTACACAGCGGCAGAAGCCTGAAACCTCCTATACAAGTTTACAGTTTTAGCTGACCGTAAGTGAAACACGACTCGACTGTTAGTTTCGTTACGAACACCGGCTTTCACCTGCAGAAACTGAATGAAGTGAGCACGAAAACACGCCTGCGGCCAGCACAAGGATTTCAGCTAATATGTTGTCTGCAGTTCTAATTCTACCTTACGGTAAGTTTTCTGAACACGAGTACTGTCAAGTTCTCCCTAGAAGAGGCCACGACGGACCAGAGGGGTAGCAGAGGTATAGCCCTACTCTTTCTTTAACCTCAGCGTTGGGTAGGGGTGAGTGGTCAACGCCACGCTCCGGCCGCTTTGCCCGCGGGTATGACATGGCACCCTTTGTATAAGAGGCTGGGTGGGCCCCAGGGTAGGTCTGGACTTGTAATGAAAATCTCTCCCAACACCGGGATTCAATCTCCGGACCGTCTAGCCCATAGCGAGTTGCTATACCAAATACGCTATCGCGGCAGAATACGAAAGCGGAAGCAATGTAACCACAAATAGCTCACTTAGCACAGCGGTTGCCGAGACGCCCATCTTAGGTAGAAAGAAAATATACAGGACTGAATATTCTTAATTTTTTGCAAAATGCATTTATCTGGAACAGTGGTATAAGAAAGTGTGTATTCTGCTCAGCAGAATACAAAGATATTTCCTTGGGGCCTTTTCTACCATCAAGTCTGTGTAATGAATCTGTACGCTGACTTCCCACTATTTTTTAGAGTTCTATGTCTCGTGTTTGTAAACATTTTAACTTCAAATGCTTCCGCCAGTTGTGCTTTCGGGACCGCGAGTTCAGATAATTTTGGGGAAGACCCAGCAGCATCAGTAAGCCTGAACGGAGTGAGCAACACCAGACACGCTGACAAACACTGCATCTGCAGCCAATTACTTCTGAGTAAAACAGGTCTTAAAAGCGTCTAAAGCAGTGGTTCTCAAACTCTTCCACCCATTGCCCCAAATCATTACGCACAATAACTCTGCGATCAACGTGACACCAAAACGTAACAAGAACCCCGTTTTACGTCAGCAAGCGCGCTTGATTTTGACAGTTCACGCCTAATCAAAACAGTCTCGCGACCCTGGGTTTGAGAATCCACGGCCTGAACCAGGCCCGCTCAACCCGCAGCTGTTACCCGCGACATTCTGTTATGTTCCCCACGGAGGCATTTGAAATGTAAACATCTTAATTCTCTCCATGGCACAGCCGATACAGAACGCCGAAGCAATTTTGGAGACATGTGAGCTGATTATTTATAGACATTATGACTTCACTAATTCATATTGTAAACAAGGTGCTAAAATAGAGACACCCTAGCCGAGGCTGTGAATTGTATTTTATGATCATTTGTTCTTACCATCAGCATTATTTTTATTCCACGTGGCCAATACTTACTCATTCACTCACTTACTTACTTACTTACTTACTTCATGGAGCAGATTCCTTCTTGAGAAGCAAACAAGTTTTCAGTTAGTCAAGAAATTCGATGCATTTTATGGAACCCGAAGGGTTATTACCGCCGTCACCAGTGCCAGCCACACGTGGCCAATACACAGGCAAAATTAAGGTTAGGTAAACTGATCCCGTTACAGGCCCGGTGTGGCCCAGAGGGTGGGAAAAGGTATAGCTCTACTCTTCCATGACCGCGGTACTAGAAGGGGGTGAGTGGTCAGCAGCACGCCTCGGCCGCACTTTAAACTCGGGAAAGACCCGGTACCCATTTTACAGGAGGCTGGGTGGGCCCCTGGGCCGGTCTGGACGAGCGGAAAATCTCATCCCCACCGGGATTCGATCCCGGACCATCCAGCCCGTAGTCAGTTGCTATACCGACTGAGCTCCCCGGCCCACAACAAGCAAAAATAAACATACAATAATAAGTACACGTACTTGTGAATACTTCTCTCACATAGCAGAATTCACTCGCCCTCTCAAGAAACAAATGCGTTTCACCCAACGTATTATTAACTGGAATACATCTGTTACTGGTAATGAACAACTATCAGTCTGTCTTTACCCTGTAACACCACCACGAAAGCCGAAGTCGTACTCCTCAGTAACCAACGCGATTTACAGAGTTGCGAAATATTTTACACACAAGCTGTAATGTACTGCAACCGTTTCTTTGAGGATGACCTGTCTTTAAAGTGGTTTTCTTGCGAATTCTCGTATTATGTATCTTTTCTCGCCTCTCCCCCCGACTGTAGCACTTCCAGGCCACACGTTAGTCGCGACAAGTAATCACAGCTGTCAATGAATCACAAAAGCCTCTGGACAGGAATACAGTCAATCCCCGAAACGTAACAAAAACTTCATACAAAGAAAAATGCTCAACATGACATCAAGCCACAGCAATCGCGGTTCTACGTAACTTGGCACTGTGACGTAACAGACTAAATGGACGAGTAATAATAAATAAATAATAAACAAGTATGTAATTTTATACGTGTTCTTACGCATTCCGTATTTCCAGTTTCACATTAAACGGTTCCACGATCCACAGACTGACACTAATGGAGCTTCTATATGAGTGGACCTCCTTGCTAGCACGCGGAATCACGCTGCTCTATAATATTGCTTTTTACTGCCATTTTGAGAACGCAACCGTAACAGGAGAAATGACGCAATCAATCTGCAAATCCAAGACGTCGATTCCGCTAAGAAAAACCCCAAAAAATGGGCGACAGACGGACAGATTTAGAGTTATGTATATCAGAACACAGTCTCTGGCATTCTTTTTCTAATCTCCATCCTACAACACTTAATGCAGCATGGAGGTCTACTGGATTTTGTCATTAAACAAGAGATTTACTTATCAAAGTTTTATTCATTCACCAACTGATTCACTAGTGAGTTGGCTTAAAAAACAATATTAAAATTTACATTAAAACAGCTCCGATGTGTTTCGGTGCTATTACACCATCATCAAGGAGCACATTAATTCTTGCTTAAGCATGAATTAATTTTAATATAGTTTTTTAAGACAACTCACTGGTGCATCAGTTGGTGAATAAATAAAATTTTGATAATATCAAGATGCACGGTATTAATGTGAAAAAAAAAAGAGATTTAGTTTTTGTCACATTTGTTTATAAAAACTGTACAGTATTGCTAATATTAATTTTGCACAGAGATTTGTTAATCGCAGTGTTTCACACACGCACTTTTTGCTCGTGTTGGCACTTTATTGCACGGAACTGATCACCCAGCTATCACGTCAGGTGTGTTTACTTCCGGTAAGTCCTTCGCTCGACGTCCATGTTTGCGTTATTGTTCATTGTGACATAGCTGCTACAGGGACAAGATGACGCCAGCTTCTTTCATTCGCATCTGCATTTCCCATTGTTTTTATACTTATTTCCTTTGATCTTTTTTTTACTTCCTCGTGAAGTTTCACAACGTTTTTGTGCACTGATTTATTTAACCACTCTTTCTAACCAGTTGTACCCCCTACTGGTGTCCAACGACACGACGCTAAGAATGGTGGATTCCAAGCGCCATAGTGAACAGATAATGAGCCCTTATCCATAGTTCAGTAAGTTTCACCTACGGAACCACTTCATGGATTTCTTTGGAATTTGGGACTGGGTATCATTTGTAGAAGGAATTTAATTTTGATAATCGGGTAAATAATACACCTGCTTTCAGCTTAACAGAATTTTTCATTTATATATATATATATATTACTCAAAGCAATAGTACACAACATGCAAAGCAGGATAAAATAAGCTACGTTAAAAATGCAAATTTTTAATGTTCTTGACAAGGGTCTGATGATGGCTAAATGAAGCCGAAACCTGTTGCCTATTTTATCCTGCTATGTACGTTGTGTATAGACGTTGAGTACAAAAAAAAAAGTACCTGTACCAGAATTTTTCGATTTTCTTAAAGCTGACTTCAAACATTAAGCAGCAAAGGCGTCAACTGGGTTCTGCTTGCTCACAGCATGGTTCAATGGAGGGTTCTTGTGAACTCATCAATCAGTCTTCATGTTCATTAACACGTGGGGGAATTCTGTGACTAGCTGAGCGACCATCAGCTCCCTAATGAGGGTCCGCTACGTGCTGCGTAGTTAAATATGAGATTTCCACTGCTGTTAAGGTTCCTAGTATGGTCTCCTCATGACACCACGCTTTACCTTGGTATTTGCGGTGCGGGGGCAAAGAGGGGCACATTACACGTACCGCCATACTGAGGACTGTTGAGAAAATGTAGAATAATTGAATCTGTCAACAATTCAGGATGTTTAATTTGCAACTAACAAGGTTCCTGTAAGGTATGAAGTAAAATTTACTTTCACGTGAATCTTATGTTTATTGGACCGTGCATCATCTTTATAGTTGCGTAAAGAAAAAAAAAACCAACTTGATGCCACTTATTTTATTATTTAATATTCATTCATTACTCAACATGTTTCGGCCGTTAATACGACCATTTTCAGGAGTCTGCGACTAACTGGTTTTTATTTCATGGGTGGTATCTGGATTGGTGTGTGTTGGCGTTCCGTTTCAGTATTAAATAATAAAATAAGTGGCATCAAGTTGGTTTTTTCTCTTTACGCAATTACTTTCACGTGTTCATTTTCCTTTTATATACGCCTTAATTTTCGACTTTAATATTAATGGTAGCGATGGGGAACGAAACCATTAACCACTGAATTAATACCGCAAAATTTGGTATTTGATAAAACAAAGTCTCCAGTCCCTTCGCAACATCAATCCACTCCACATTCCCACACCTTCCTTATTTTAGACCCATCTTAATATTGTCACTTAACTTAAACATGAGTCTTTAAACCTTTGGCTTAGGTCACTCATGCATGAAGCTACTTTTGTTTAAGACTGAGAATTGTCATACAGCAAAAAGTGCAGTCGTACTGGCAAGTGAACAGTAGCTAGCTCTAAAGGATGTGGGGTTGGATATCTTAGAGTTTCGGGGTATCATCTTATAAAAACGTGTTGTGTGACGTCATGCAGAGTAATGATGGCGACATGTGCGCCGGAGTGCGTGAGAAAATACAGGACGATACCCGCCACTTGTTCGGAATCGTGTGTGGCAGTCCAAGGAGTGTTAGGTATTGGCACTCGCTAACAGTGAAATCACGCTATCCGGGTTGTGCGGGTGTGCAATTGCAATTATTATGCAGGAAAACACAAAATTAATTTCGTCGGAAAACCTTACGGGAAAAGGCCTCGTGATGTTAAGGCGAACATGGAAGGCCAGCATCTTATTTATGTATTAATTCCTTCACTCACTCACTCGCTCACTCATTCATTCTACCATCCTTGGTTCAAAATCGTTTAACTGATCCATTCTTGGTTTATACTCGCAAAACGAACATTTCGCCTGTGTAATTCCACATAATCCCCTGATCCCTATTCCAACGCGGGGGTTAGAGAGAATGATCACGGAGTGTTGGGCAGAACAAAAGATTACGTGAATGTGGATGCTTATGAACCCCCCCCCCCAAGGACTTCAAATCCTAAATTTTTTAACATTAAACACTTAGACGCTTCTCGAGTATCTGATGCTGTCATCTTTCGCAGTGGTTGAGTGACCGCCTACATTTATCCGCATGCATTAAAGTTGTTCAGCGATTTCCGCAAACCTTTTCCCCATACATTTATTATCTGCTTCGTATGGCAAAACCCACGCTGGTAGGAGTCACTGTATATGTTATTAGTGCCACATGTGAGAATAGTGGTGAATCATGGACTTGAGAGGACGTGGAAGGAAGCGGTTAAAGGTAAAATTCACCCTATAACTTGCCATGAGAGCACAAAGATCTAGTAGTAGAGCTCTACTCTTCCTTTAACTTCGGTGCCTAATTGCGTGAGTGGTTAACGCCACTCCCCGGCCGCTTTACCCAAGGCAAAGACCCGGCACCCATTGTACTGGAGGCTGAGTGAGCCCCAGGGCCTGTGTGGAGGGGTGCGGAAAATCTTGTCCCACGTGACTCGATCCCCGGACCGTCCAGGCCGTAGCGAGTTGCTATACCGACTGAGCTAACCCGTCCCGGAACGAAGCGGTCACCACTTAATTTATGGTGCTATCCCAGTATCTGGGCGGAAAACTGAGGAAAACCACAAGGACGTGTGTGTGTGTGTGTGTGGGGGGGGGGGGGCGAAACGCGAACCCCCGTTAGGGCCAATGGCGAGCGCGAAGTAGACTAACAACCTTTCATGGACTGCCCGTCATGAAGCGCGATAGCCGTCGGCCAGCAAGTGCAGTTACGTCAGCTCCTTATGCTACTTTACCGAAGCCGTAAATCACATTGGTGCGATGGATTAATTACGCATCTGCTACGCTGTGGCTGATTTTTATCGTCTCGAACAACACTTTTTCAGCTAAAGATGACAAAGCATTAAGCTATCCATCAAGCATTTCCATTCATCCACCTGGTTTTACACCCCTCTTAGCCCGACATATTCAATTCCGTAGTTTGCAACGAAGTACCAAAATCGTCACACTTATTTCCAACGAAGTGTGTGTCACTACATTTCTTTCGTAGATTGTTTTACTTACAGAATTTTGCATCCAAACATATAATTTTTATATATTGTGCTTTCTTAGCTGTTTCGTATTTGTTAGCGGTTCCAGTCGGCGACTGATCATCGTCATGGTTATAAGTCCCAAATACAGAGGAAGATTTGTGTATCTGTAGCAAACTTCTCGTCGAAATTTTTAAAAAGAAGTTCAAAGTATCTTCCCCGTCAGCAGCGACGTAGTACAGTTCGGGCACGCACACACCAAGTGGAAGGTCCCGCTGACTAACTCCAACGATGTTGCTGCAAAAGTTGCAACCGAACTCGCTGATCTCACACCAGGATTCGAACCGGGTATCCGCAACGGGAGCCAAACATGTTAAAGCTGTGAAAATCCGTTTTTTTTTTAATAACAAGATAGGACTGACATAGGTTAATGACTCTTCTAGGGTTCTCATAACAGAATTATACCAAGTTTTGATAGTTCATCACCTAGCAGCGCCGGTAGAACAAGAGCGCTGCATTCATTTTTCGGAAAATCGTACTGTATTTTATGTTTGCGTGACCGTGCATCCCTGATACAATAATATAAATAACCAACTAGATGCAACAATAACGGTTTATTGATAATTTCAATCAGCTCAACATATTTCGGGCGATGATTTCGCCCATCCTCAGGAGCACTAGACTGTGTTTACAGCTTGTGGTATAATGCACCGATGATACTACCGGCTGGTGCACTCCAGTGCACCAGCCGGTAGTATCATCGGTGCATTATACCACAAGCTGTAAACACAGTCTAGTGCTCCTGAGGATGGGCGAAATCATCGCCCGAAATATGTTGAGTTGATTGAAATTATCAATAAACCGTTATTGTTGCATCTAGTTGGTTATTTATATTATTGCACTGTATATTTGCATTTTTTAAAACTGAAACTGTAATTTACTTATAAGGATACAAATAAATGAGAACACTTGCTTCTTAATTTCGGCAGGGTAAAGGTTAATGCGTTACAAGGAGACAGGGAATATTCTGAAATATGTGCCACATATCGGTCTGACACCATTTTATTACAATATCATGTGAGGTATCCGTCTGACACGATTTTGTTACAATGTCAAGTGACACATATCATCAGTATGACACGACTCTGTTAGAATGTCAAGTGACATATCATCAGCCTGACACGCTTTCGTTACAATGTCAAGTGACATAGCATCAGCCTGACACGACTTTGTTAGTATGTCAAGATCATCCTGCTGTGCTAAACAGGCCAAATGTTTGGCCTATCTACCACACCTTTCAATGGGATTACAGTTTCATTCACGGTTACATTCGTACTTACACACGTTTTAAAATACTGTCTTGCTGTAACAAAGTAAATAATGAGTCAGTGACGAACTGCAGGTTACCCACTATAACACCTCCCAACGTGACATGCAGCTAAATAATGAGGCACTCGCTGTAGCATATCACAATCCCATCCGAATCCGTAAGTTTCGACTGCAAATTTCTCAACTTCCCCATTTTTCTTGCAAAAAGTGACTGCACAGACAGTTCTGTAACCTCGGGCAGCATTAAATCGACACTTGAATAAAGCACTCGACATTAAACACTGATCATGGACGATTAAAGCCATACAATTCGCCGCAAACACACCTGGACATGTGGCTGCTGCCACGTCTCTGATAAAGCGATTTATCTCACATACGCGTCCAGATTTGATCAGACCTCATACGGGAAAAGAACACCTACTCGCGATTACGAGGCTCTAGGCAGGCGTACACACCGAATGACACGCGAGTAGTGCATTACGACAACGCGGCCTCTCAAATGACCCTGCCGCAACTAACACAAAATGGAAAATTAAAATACAAGCAGCTTACAGTACATTATTAAAGTGAATTTTGACCTGCCTTTGCTCCGCACGAAAATTAACATTCTGCCGCCAATTCGAATCAGATCATCTAAACGTACATCGGTGACTCCTCTCATACTCGGACCAAGAAGGCTAACTCCGCGGCGCGAGGGGGCCTGTGAGTCACGTGAGCCCACTGACGTAGAGACTACTGAAATTTGTCGTGGGTTCTTTGGTACTGGATTCCGTTGTTCTGGTAGAAGACAATATTCTTTATCCCCGTTACCAGATCTGAGAGTCATTTCATTAAAAAAAAAAAAAAGTCTCCCGATTATCGACCTGCGAGGGGCCCACAACCGGGTATATACTACGCCACTGTTAAAATACTACGCTTCAAAAAACTGACCTTGTATAAATGTTCCAAGGAACGACACGGCAGACGAGGAACTGTAGCAATTCTATCCAAAAACAAAAGAAAATAAATTCAGTTCTCAAAAATGCACACTGGAGAAGCCTCGACAATAAGACGGCATGAAACTTGATACCAAACGCATGCACTCAGTGCTGTAATGCACAGAACATCAACGTCTCCTTCATGTGGACTGACCGATGTTGGACAAAAACTTTAAAACTGCCATTTGGAAACAATGTCGAACTAGTATGCGTTCGGGCGGGAACTCGGCCAGTGTCAAAACAAAATACTGCAATTCTTTTTGGACAACTGACAAGCAAATTCCCCTTCAAAAATTGACTTTAAATATAAACTAACTCTGTCTATTGTTACAAGCAGTCTGACGATTTCTTGAGGCCATGACCGCTGCCTTGCTAATATAATGAGGGGTATATTTTAGTGATTATTTTTGACATCACTGTCCTGCAAAAGAATGAACACACTGCTGAACTAAATAAACATCGTCACGTAATTTCTGGGTCTAGGATGTTGACCCAATCTGCCCCTAACCTAGATACAGCTCTAGTTTCTTAAGATGCTTATTTATTCTTATAATAAAACCAACTAGATGCAATAATTTCTCAAATTTATTTTTGGACTAAAACTCTACATGTTTCGGACTGTTCCTCTGTAAATCATCAGGAGTTTTTCACTGTACACACAGCAATGGTATATGTGCTGACAGCTTGCCAGCAGGATCAGGACGGAACTAGTTCCGTCCTGATCCTGCTCGCAAGCTGTCAGCAAACCTGTATGACATATACCATTGCTGTGTGTACAGTGAAAAACTCCTGATGATTTACAGAGGAA
>Ga0123357_10009528_pt1 | contig 12266 bp, 9 predicted proteins | sample TergutEmb28metaG_FD_89873 | JGI IMG/M metagenome (GOLD analysis project Ga0123357, IMG submission 89873) | Embiratermes neotenicus P4 segment gut microbial communities from Petit-Saut dam, French Guiana - Emb289 P4 | ecosystem: Host-associated > Arthropoda: Insects > Digestive system > Gut ...
GACCCGTTGCGCTAACCACGTGACACCCCTCTATCCGCAAAAGTTGGCACTAACTTCGCCTACCGGCGGCGGCCGCTCTGTCGGTATGGTTCGCTCGCGGACTAAAGCCACGGAGTTTTTAAAAATGTAAAAAAACTTGTTCACTTTCGACATAACACTTTTTTATTCGTGGTGAAGTCAAGGAATAGTATATGAGCGGGGATTTTCGGCGATATACCTTCACAATTGAGGTCGGAATATGGTGGAGGATCTCATTTGCCAACATTAATATTATGTATTAAAAACTCTTGAATAAGTAGGTGTGTGGAAGGGATTCAGCTGCACTTTATGGGGTCCAGAAACGATGAAACTTCGGATTCTTTGAAGATCGGAGAATGTTCTGACTACCAAAGCGGCTACCAGCTGCTGGAAGACTCAGATCTGTGGAGCTCGTTACTTGAGTTTCAATACTTTTAAGGTCCTTCCCAGTTCGATCGTCAGCTGTTCGCACGATTGCACACACACAGAGACCATTCAGCGCAACATTTCTCACCGCAAATTATTTAGATGGTCGGGGATGCTGATGTATGTATGTATTTATGTATGTATGTGTGTGTGTGTATGTATGTATGTATGTATGTATGTGTGTATGTATGTATGTATGTGTATGTATGTATTATGTATGTATGTTTGTATTATTATTGTTATGTATATATATACATATATATATATATATATACACATACATACATATAACAAACCAAGTATGTACATATACACACACACACATATACATACTTGGCTTGGTACAAGCACATATTTTCCTAAGCATCTCCGATGTACACGTGTCAACATTACGCAGATATCTGCACAAGGCAATGTGCTATTGTGGAATCCCAATGAATTCACAGAATCCCACCACCGTCCCCTATCCCGAACCACTATAAACAAGTCCCACCCTGCAAGCTCCCACTTGTCGAAGACCGCTCTCTGTATTATCCTGCAACTAGATGTCACCAAAAAAAAATTATTTGCTTGTGGTACTCATGCCTCGTGTCCATATTTCATTTTTGTCCGTTTCCGTTATTTCAGAGTGACACACACAGCAACTGCCAGCTTTATAACAAGAGGTTTAGAAATTACCTCTTAACAACACAAATGCATAATAAGTAACCCCGTATTTCGTTGATGTACGTATGTAATGGCTGCATTCTGTGTAGTGGAAATTATGAACAACTGAACTTTAAGCTCATGTTTCCGTTCATCGTAATTCAATGTGAATAAAAATCCAACAGATGCAACAGTATGCAGATATTTATTTACTGCAAAGCTACTCTACATGTTTCGGGTGTCACAGCACCCTTCATCAGGAATACTAAAAACTGTAACCGCAGCCTCCGGTACAGGTCATACCACTCGTACCGGAGGCAGCGTTTACCGTTTTTAGTACTCCTGATGATGGGTGCTGTGACACCCGAATCATGTAGAGTAGCTTTGCAGTAAATAAATATCTGCATACTGTTGCATCTGTTGGATTTTTATTCATATATGAAAAGCTGCTTACCCGCTAGTTGAAACCTTCCTTGTAGTTCTGAAGAATCGTACACGTTCAGGTTAACGGCAAGGCAAATGGGTTACTCTTTATCATCTGATATAACGTAGAAATAAAGCAATCGAATAATTCACTTCACGCGTATTCAACTGCCAGCAAATGAAAGTAGCCATACCAGTTTAGAAGCCGAGGTATTGACATTATAAGGGAGAAACCATTAGATCTAAGAGAACTGATAGAATATTGTGCACAGAACGAAATTGAGAAAGTTTTACAGTTCCTTGAATTCAAATGTCAAATGGGATTTCGTCAACTCTACCTTTCCCATGTAATCATACGTTACTTTCTTAGTTAGAAATTGGAAGGGGTTGTCAATACCACTGATCTGAATTTCAGATAATTTATTCTCTTTCCGTGACTCAAAGTCTGTGTTATGCCCTTTTATATAATCAGGGGAGAGCCATGTTTCAAGTACTTGAAGTCACGCTACGCCAAGATTAAATTGTGTGTAATGAACAGAAATATAAAGCGGGGGGATTCAAAGGTGATTTCTTTATTATTCATTGTGACGAGGTTATAGTTCGAGATTTCCTGTAATTAGTGAGGGACCCGAGTTATTGCATTATGTAAGGATGTAATTCACAGAAATCTGCATGAGGTTCAAACCATCCATCCGTGTAGTTAATTAATTTAGTCGGCAGCTTCACATCCGCGGCTTGCAGCTTCTGTGCCCGTTATCGGAAATAGCATTCTACGTATAAGTTGGGACGGTATAAAATGTACCTTTGGTATTGGAAAATTGATCGAGAACTCTTTCGGAATATGTAAGTTTGCTGCTAAGGTGGAACCGTAAGATCGTCTCTGATCTGTATAAATCTACTCGAGTCGAAATAACGAAGGATAATGTATTCCGGCATAATATTTTTGTGGAAATAATGAAGAGGGAGGAGAAAGACAGAAGAATGTCTTGTTCAATCGACTATGAAATTGAAAAGAAAACGGTGCTGATGTTTGCTTGATGTGTAATACGAATGTTAGAAACATTTCTGGGTGCTTTCTTTCAACATCATGAAGTTCTGGAAAGAATGGGGTGGGTTGGGAGGAGAGACAATTGGAATGAGATTTTCAGAAAGTTGGCTTGGTGCGGCCATCCTTGTGTATTGGAAAGTGTCGCAGGCCAATTTAATTGCTTGGCGCTGCGAAGAGATTGAGGTGCTATTGAGATGGGTTTCGGTTGAGGAAGGGCGCGGGGGTTTGCCAGAAACATTATGAAATGGCGGGGAGAATAAAGTGACCTGCAGTAAGCCCAGCTGCCGGATCTTTCTTTTTGCAGCTATCCTTGCATGAATTATAAAGCAGTGAGTAAGGATAACTTAGGAGTGAGCCCGGTGCAGATGTTTTCGCAAATTTACACGTGCTGGAGTTGTGTCTTGGCTCTCTTTGTTAAGATGGCATTTCTGTATCGCAGCTAATCTTGCGGTGTTCTGTCGTATGACGCCGTGTAAGTTATTATATATGTACCAAAGTTTTACAGAATTTTGATGCCGCCAAATTTGGATATAAGTTTTCCCATATCACTGATTATGGCAACATTAAAAATAAAATGAAGCAGTTTATTTCTTGGCATTTTATAGCCCCCTTGGGTCGTGCTTTTTTATGCTGGAAGTTAGGACAAGCAAGTGATGTTTGTTCTGAAGGCGCATTAGTCAAAATTGCACTACAATTTATAGCCTTCTGTATCAGCTGCTAAGTCTTAGCCATTAACCTGATAGTTGGAAAGTCAGAATTCACGGAGCAGGTGGAGGATGCAAATTTGTCCAATGCGGTATTCTCGCCTTTAGTCTGAAGGACATCAATACGAAATGCCTCCAGTAGACCTCAAGAGAACGGACTTGCTGACGTATTGCTTCCAGAATAAAACAGTCCATGGTGTAATAAATAATTATTTTGAAACGGGCCAGACTGTCGAACATAAAATCCTCCAGTAAGGCAGTTAAAATATATACAGTACCTGGTGTAAACTCTTATTTTATTGAACAAGGTTTAATCGAGTGCATAATATAAGCAGCACGCACCAGATTCTTGCGAACGTACTGTGTAAAGCGTGGCATAGTGTTGTTTTTATTGTACATAGCAGCAGCTACTTTTCAAGCAGAGCCCTTGTCCTGTCTGAATAATCGATTGCGTCTGAGACTATCCTCCTGTCTGATACTGCAGAACTCGAAAAGAGAGCTTTAAATACCCTATTGTTTGTTCACACGTATGTATCTGAAACTCAGCATCAGTTTCTGCAGACGGCTGTAACACAAAGAGAACCCTTCCTGCATGTCGGAAGACCTACACATGGACCAACATAGATACACACTTATGTACTTGCACATAAAGCAGCTGAAAGGGCACTGCCGTTGTAAATGGTAAGATACTGTTGGAAGTTACCACAAATCGCAGATAACATTTAAATTATCAGAATGTTTTGTTAACGAAATTATTTCATGTAGATATTGACATCAAGGTTTTATTTACTTCATCCCTACTTGCGACCGCAAAATTTCAGTCATGCTGTCAAAAGGCTCAGCGGAGGAAAATATTGTTACGCCATGTAAAAGACTTTAATATCGTACCTTCGAACCCGAAGGACTAAATGTTACTTCCAGACTCTAGGAAGAGTCCTGACTACCCATACTTGAATTACATAGGCATGTATGTACCTATGTTGGTGGAAACAGAGGCTCTCTTTTCCCGTGTATTCAATGTGCAACATAAATTTATTTTGAATGTTTGGTGATAAAGAAGATATTTACTCGTGCTTCTCAGATACTGGTACTTTGAAATTCAGTCCAGTCACAAATTGTGTCACTGTTGATGCTGTTTATTGAAGACCTTGTGATACCTTAAGATCCCGCCGTAGGTGGAGGGAACTTATCCATTTGAGTCGCTGCATAATTACCGCATTTCAAAATCGAGATACTGCCGATGCGGATTAACCTAAGAGTGCTAGAATAAAAGTGTTTGATACTTTTCAGGGGATGCCGATTTAGCGCGCATGTGACTTGAGATACGCCCTTTATGAGGAGTCTGTTCCACTTCAAGTGGTGCGGATTGTAGGCGCTTTTAATCTGAGATATTGTTGGAATATTGAGAACAAAATGATCTACTGCCTGTGATGCGGATTGGCTGCACGTATCTTCTTCCTCTTCTTCTTCTTCTTCTTCTTCTTCTTCTTCTTCTTCTTCTTCTTCTTCTTCTTCTTCTTCTTCTTCTTCTTCTTCTTCTTATAAAGCGCTACAACCTGTATAAGGTCTGGCTTGCTCAACTACTTGTTTCCAACTGTCTCTATTCTGTACTACTTGACTGCACGTATAATCTGAGATATTGCTGAAGGACTGAGAACTGTATGATCCATTATGTATGATGCGGATTGACTGCACTTTTAGTCTGTGAAATTGCTAGAACATTGAGAAAGGCATGACCCACTTCATGAGACGCGGATTGACAACACTTCTGTCTTGTTAATTCAGTTCTGTTCTTTCTGAACTACCTCGAAGCGCAGCGAATGGTTGGAGGACGAAATAGATTTTCTGTGCGAGTTTACAGAAGTTTAAGAATGTTACAGTTCACCGTAGTCACATTCGTACTATGCTTGCAGAAAAAGCGGGTTCCCGAGGGGGAAAGGTCAGTATTCCTAAGGCACAGTATTTAGACCCTTATTCTCAAGTTTTTGTCCATTGCACAGTGAAGTGCGCAATTGTGAAAAACCGGACATAAAGCAGAGAACTTTGGTTTGGATGTATAAATTCTCTAGCTCCGTAGTTCAGACTGTAGGCCAGAAAGCTATGGAACACGCATTCTCTGAGGAAGGCGAGTTGATGTGTTCGTAGAGACAGGGAGTAACGGAAGGGAGAGGTATAATATAAGTTGCGTTGCGTCCCTTAGTAATGAACGAGGTCGGAATGAGTGCGCCTGCTTCATCGTCGTCTAGCTAGCACATGAATATTTAGGAGCTAATTCTGGTCTTGTGCAGCACTTCTGAGTGCTGGCTGCGCTTGATCAACTACAGGGAGATAGGAGAATCATCATATTATAGATAGGAGAGAGGCAGAAAGAGAGAGAGAGAGAGACAGATGAAGGTGGAGCAGGCTGGGGAGCAGAAGACAACTTTCATCATCTTGAACCTTATTATACCGCCCATCTCGAACCTGGAACCACCCCTCACACGTATATGCTTTAGTGTGTTTATGTATATACAGAGGGTTTATGCTAAATGTACTCTGTGCCTTACGATTCAGGAGGTCCGTATAAGCACTGTCAATATTTGGTCAATAGCTTCACAGTCTCTGACACTGTAAGTGTAACAGCCTTCCGGCAGAGGATGTGCTTCCAGAAATGTCACGTCAAAAGAGCCTCCTTTTTGAAGGTGCCTGTTTGTTTCGTTCCACGATTCAGATCAGGACGCAGCTGGCCATGTACCTGTACGTCAAATAACTGTGCAAAAGGCTTGCCTCTCTAGAGGTAATGAAACAGTTTTTGAACTTCGTTCTTGTATTCTTAACATTGCGTCTAGCACATCAGTTACTTATGAAAGTGAGCATAAAGCAAATCTACATAAATACTTATTATTCGTTGCGTGTTAGCCGGTCACTTCAAATGCGCATTTTAAGAGGGTTTCTGCTGCTTCATCACCGGGGTGGTGGGTTCAAATTGCATTCACGTCATGTTTGTATATCTGCATTTTAATTTCTTTGTATTATCCTGTGTACGAATTTTTTTTATATGTTTCATCTCTCCTTCCAAGAAATCTTCCCCAAATATCTATAAACCTTCATAAATCGGAAACCGGGAGGATCTGGACTTCTTTGGCCTGCAGCACCGCATAGATAGCCGTTATTAAGTAAGTTACGGTTCACTGATTTCAGTTCTTAGAGCAATAATTTTGCAGAAGTACATCACAGGAGGAACTGCGAAAATGTGTCAACATTGTGTTTTATACGAAATAAAATCATGTAGTTCACATTACTATGTAGTGCAACGAAAGGCCGGTATTCGTTCATTCATCCAGAGTTTGTTTGCTAAGAAAATATCTGATAATCCCCGCAGAATCGAACCTCTCTTGGAAAATTCTTATTGTTGTCCTTACTTCATGTACTGACTGTCATAGGTTTGAAATTAAAAATTTGGAATTAATGAGAATTCATTGCCATTTGAAGAGAAATACCTTTCACTAACTGATATATTATAAACTCATGATTCATTGTCTTATAAATCCTTCATAAGTGTGTTAAATTCGTATCTCCGTATCAGTTCCTGTAGACTGACGCGCGATCTGCATAGTCGCCTGTGACTAAGATAACCCGCATCTTGGAGATGTCGAAGAAGTTGTCTGAAATCACGGGGAAGTCCTAGCCTCGAACTGTGTGTCCGTCGAAATAGAAGAACTTTAAAACTGCATTATATAATATCATAAACAAGTATTTCTGTGACCTTACAGGTACATTATTCAGGTTCCACTTCCTGCCTCTTTCCATATACCTTCCGGCTATCAACTGTGGTGAGTCTGTAGCTCATGTAGGCCTCAAACGAATCGTTTCAGACACAATACTTACTTACTCTATGGATCTACGGCCCTCAGAGAGCCTCGGTCTCCTTAATTACGAACGCCCATTCTTCCCTATCGCCTGCCTTCTATCGCCATCTCTTAAAATTCATCTCCCGTAAATCCTTCTCCACATCTTCCATCCATCTCAGTCTGGGTCCTCCGTTTTACTCTCAAATATTTCCTTAACTGTCCTTCTCTGATCAATTCTTGCTACATGTCCCATCCATTCGAATCTTTTCCTTTTAATATCTGCTACTATGTCTAAATCTTTTTATAGCTCTCCCAATTCCTGATTAGTTCTTATTCTCCATATTTCTTGCTCTACCACCGGTCTGTGTATCCTACTCACAATTTCCTGTCCCATGCACCCACGCACTCTGTCGATAACAATCTCAGTCACAACCCAAGTTGCACTCCGAACACTACAGCTGGTTTCACCATCGTTTTGTCTTAATTTTAATGGCTTTTTGAGAGACATTACAAAAATAATATAGTATCTCATTTTCCACCCACATAAACACGGGAAAATAAAGAAGAAGAATTAAATTATAAAATAGGAGGTCGAGTGTTTGCAATTAATGTTTTGCTTTGGCGACACTAACGGTATTAATGTAAAATAATGTTAAGGTCTCTCTCTATAGTGTGACTGCCTACTTAAGGAAATAAAGGCCAAACACTTCCCAGTACAGTTGTTTCTTACAAGGATAAAACGCGTTGTTAGGTGTATTCCTGATGCAGGATGTAGAGCAGAGCTTAACTGTAATCGAATATCATGGGATGCACACACGACTAATACTGCGACATGTTCTTAACCGTCGATGCCTGTCACTGGTGCACGGTAGTACAAAGTGTGTTATGCTGGTCGATGTTACCCGGGCGCTAATATTCTAGACGACTGCAGTAGCGTCTTCTCGACATATAGAAATCGTCAGGTCTACTGCATTGTGAATGCGCCAGCCACTTTTGGTACCATAACAGCAGCTGTGGAAAGAGAGCCGTAGAAAGCTCACGCGGCGTAGTGCAAAAATTGTGGACATCCCAGCTGGGGGTCCTCGAAGTACACGTACGTCGTGAAAGTCGGCTGTTTTCATACCAGTTCTCGCGGGTCGTTCCTCTGTTTCAAGACGATCGTCCTGTGGCGAAGTACTTTGGTAATGGCAACGACATCGACACACTGCTTTCGAATGAGCTGTTTGTACACAAAATCTGTGGGCAGACGGAGCATGTTGCAGGTGTGAGGATGTGCTGAACATCCGCAGCGGTCACCTCGAAGCACGGGATAATGTACGTACAATGCCAGAACGTGGGCGTCAAATCCTCTTCAGCGTCAGTGTTGGGACTAGCATCGTCAGGAACGTTGTCTTGGTTCCTTGTGTTTTACATGACAGACTACAGCAGGGTAGAGAATTTTACCGAATTATAATACATATTTTATCAGTACCTACATTTTATTATGTTATATGCAATATACGATTGAGAGCTCAAGCATTCTTCAATAACTTCTGTAAACTCAATATTTTAGTCTTTCAAGATTTAAATTTTGACCGGTATGGTTGAAACATGTCGTCATTCCTAATGTGATTCTGTAATAAACTTTAATAAAGGTCCTGCGTAATACAAATAAAATCTTTGTCTGCATATTTGTCGTCAACACAACCACACTTCATGTATTCAAAATCACACCACAGTAAAATTACTAATATAAATTTTCAAAGATTATGCACAAATCATTTCACCTTATAGGAAGGTTTTAACCTACATATCAAATATATGTGAATATATTTGAAAATAATCATTCTTTCGTCCAGAAAGTACTGAAGTTAAAAAAATTAAACCCACAAATAAATCCTACAAAGTCTTCGAAAAATAACATTCTACACCATAATCGATCACCTGCATAATGTAACCTAAAAGTGGCGAAGATAGAACTTCAAACAGCTGCAGTACCTCCCACTTCAAGATTCATTGCTCTAACATGACCCTATCTATTACTGCTATTTTGTGTAAAAATTATATCCCTTTCTCTTTATAATCCTCTATGTTGATAATTTCCTCCCACGAATTTCGTACATAGTTGTATTACCTGCAGATGGCCAAGATGGCAGAAACATGTAGTAAAATACAAAAAAATTTCGGAAAAAATAAAATGTTTTGTTATGCTTGACAGTTTACTTCTTTACGCTCGTTATATATTATTACAACGGGATGTTTAGAGTAATGGTTAGTAAAGATATGAGGGCGATAACAATGACCACTGTATATATATATATATATATGTGTGTGTGTGTGTGTGTGTGTACGTATGTACGTACGTGCTACCAAGAAACATTAACTTCAGAATACGCTGACATAATTTCTCTGAACTTAAATCACGCGAGTAGTGTTTGCAGTGTAAACCTGACAGGCCTATGACACACACATTTAATATTTAGACAAGAATCTGTTTGTTTTACACTTTGCTGGTTTGTGTGTAGATACGGACAATCACGACCCCCATTAAGTACAACTTTAAGATTCGTGTAAAAAAGAGCGAGAAGTGGCCACTGACAAACCAAGCCATTGCAGTATGTAACGCGATCGAAATTTGAACATCATAACTGTGGAATAAAGAGTAAATCTCTTTTGCCCCACCCTCTGTGATTGTTCTCAGACCGACATTGCAAATACCACTGGTTCTTGCATTTCCTTTCCGAACCCATATTTATTTAATATCTTCTCATCTCCCACGCTGCTGTGTAACTTCGTCAACTGCAATAATGATCTATGAATAAAGCAATTGGCACAAACTTTGCTTGTTATGTGCGTTTCGCGGAAACCTTGCAAACATGGTGGAAAACTCTGAGGGCTGAAGTTAGTAAAGTTCGCTCGTATTGGTTCCCTACATCCATATTTTCCACTTTGGTTGACGTGTGGGTCGTTAGAAGAAGGCTCGCGGGCGGGCAGAAAGGGCGGGGTAAGGAAGGACTAGGGAGGATGAAGATGAAGATGAAGACAGAGGGTGGAGTCTTGCCACACATCATCATTTATATGGAGGAAAAGATATGCGTACAAAGCGCACGCGCACAGTAAAATCTGTGCATTAATCTTCATCATAGTGCATCAACGGGAAGCGCGGTTCTGATAGTGCAAATGAGCCAAGAAACGAATCGCGAGGCTAGAGACAGAAAATGATGTTGGTAGTATCGCACCCCTACTGATAGCCGTCTTTTTGAAACACGTGTTTCTTTTGGCAGACAGTGGTGATCAAATCAATGTGAATAGGTGTGCGAGGCATGCAGGGTGCATGGCAGAGATCAGAATTGAATGGGAAATCGGAATTGAAGAGATCACTTGGGAGAGTGAGGCGTAGATATATGTGAAGATAATATTAAAATGTGAATTAGGGAAACGTAACGTGAAGATGTGGACTGGATTTTTCTGGCTCAGGATGGGGACTATTGGCTGTTGAAAAGACAGTACTGAAATTTTAGATCTCGTTACCGGAGGTCATTTATTAACTAACTGAACCACTATGGCTTCTCAAGGAAGATTTTGCGTCAGGGTATTGGTTTTCTGCAACAATTAGATGTGCTGTTCTTGTGTATTTAGGTAAACGTTTGTGACATTCTGTAGTTAACAAGGAAAAGCAGAAAACACGTGAGGAGGCCCAGTGATCTCAAGCGGTAATAAATCTGACGTGTGTACATGTACCTAGTTAGTACTACCAGTTTCAAATCTGACCCAGGATTTGCACTATATTGACTGACTTCTGTGGGTTTCCTCACTCCTATATGATGCTGGGATTGTATCCTAAAATAGGTCATAAACTTGTCCTTGACGATGCTCGAAAATTCGTCGAAAATTATCTTCTCTTATTATTCTACACAAGTAACTCTGTTATGTGATCACAGCTGCTACGTAATGTAGAACAAATCAGTACAAATTTACACTTAAATAAATCAAAGGGTTATACATCTCAGTATAGAGGCCCACACATGATTATGCTAAGGAAATTTATCCAGAAACATGGATGAGAATTACATCCCCGGATGTTCTTGAAAAGATGTGAAAAGTAACGCAGGTTCTGAAGCGTTGACCCTCAGAGTGCACCACACCGGGTTGCTGCCATTCTGTAATGAATCTTCGTGGTTATTCTTAGTCTCTTAATGTAAAATCTTTGATAGTGTCTTTATATGGATCAAATTATCCTCTTGTCAAGTGACTACTTGCTCAATATTTATGACCAGTTTTCGTCACACTCGTGCTGTTGGCTTCTGCCACTGGGACAGAAAGCTGTTCGTTAAATATGATAGAAACCATTCGTATAGGAAAGGAGTATATTAATCCATTTCAGCGTATTTTTCTATGGGTACCTAAAATTAAATGATTGACATTTCGGAGGAGACGCCCTGCATATTCCTTCAGCTTTACTGAATTATGCGTGCGGAAATTTCGTACAGGTCACTGGTGTAGGCAGAGTCGTATGGGTCTAGGCCTCCCTACACTGGTTGAATATTGCTTACAGCAGTCAGCAACCAAAGGCCTGAGCTGAAATTCCAACCGGCCCACTGGCCAACCCTGGAGAGGGTGTGGGGTAATGATGAATGATGACAAATGATGTATTGAGAGACGTAGTACACGCGCCTCAGCAAGGCATGTTTACTTTCAAAATGTCGTACTTTTTACAATTCATGTACGGACGTAGTTATATTTAAACCTACAAGAAAATTGCAGCTTTTTCTTGAGCTGATTTTCACGAAAGTTTCACGTGCTCAGTGGCGTTAGGTGTACAGCTGTTAAACGGAACAACACTCAAAGCAGGCGACAAATGTGCAGTATAAAAGTACTTAAGCATTGACGCCCTTAAGTAAAGTATGTCTGCCACTGCGCCAGTTCTATGTATACTGACCATCAGTCGACAGATTTTTAGACATCTTCTTAATAATTTTATCCAAATCCGATGAAACGTGTTGCTGATGTGGGTACAATTTCATTGTCGCTCTTCAGCCAATTATAACTTTAACTGCACCGATTTTTACCAAAATCTTTAAAGAAATGTGGAAAGTACGGGTATAAATCCTTTTATCCCATTAAGTAAAGTGGGACTGGCAACGAGCCGATTTTCAAGAAACCCCGTACTTGCCTGACAACCTTTCGCGAAAA
>Ga0123357_10009530_pt1 | contig 12266 bp, 8 predicted proteins | sample TergutEmb28metaG_FD_89873 | JGI IMG/M metagenome (GOLD analysis project Ga0123357, IMG submission 89873) | Embiratermes neotenicus P4 segment gut microbial communities from Petit-Saut dam, French Guiana - Emb289 P4 | ecosystem: Host-associated > Arthropoda: Insects > Digestive system > Gut ...
CCCTTTCTGTCTGGGGTTTCCATCGTCTTTTCCTACTTCGTTTCCACCAGATAAAAAACAAAGAATGCTTAAAAAAAAAAGCTAATAGGGGGGGGGGGGGGGCTTCAAATCGGGTGAAGATCGTCAACTGTGTCTCCGACTTCTCTGGTCCTACCGCATTCTTGCATTTCCCCGATAAACGAAGAGACATCGTGTTGCATGCACTTATGTCGTAAAAGGCAAATATATCATATTTCCTGTACTTTTCGCGCAACAAGCAAGATGTTTACATCGTCAACTTTCGCCATAAGGCGTCAGTTCATATTTCACAGTACACTGGGGGAAGGGGAACTAGTTGGCTACACAGTAAGTTGGCACAAGGGCCACAACTCCCATTTACAGCGCAATATAGCAGCACCTGGCAATTTGTATTATTCAATAGCTTCTCCTTAGAGCAGTCAGCAAGTGTCAGTGCTCTGTGAGATATGACCGAAGAGTGGCCTGATTTTATTTTCTGTACCGCTGGAAGTAGTGTTCCAAAGCTGTATAAAATGTTCCGTGTTTAAAGTTTGGTTAGAGCTACACGTAATATTGCGCCACCCTCCTTTCGGCTAATTTGGAGCTAGCGAGAATTGTTGATTTCTGTTGAGTTTGAGGGCGATGCAGTCTAACACACAAAAAGGTGGCAAGGGGGCAAGTCGGTGCACGAAGCTTGAGGCTTGTTGGCTCAGTGTGTCGACTTTCCTCGCGTTTAGTTAGCAACTTCTACGTTAATTTTTTACCAGTCTGATCTTTTTCTCTCCATTTTTAAGCAGCTATATAACGAGCACTTGCAAGAAGAGGTCATATAGAAGCAACACACACACTGCTACCAAATGTGAGAGCTGTGCGAAAAGGTGGAAGCTTAACAAGGACAGATTCCTTTTCGTATTTTGGCAAGATACTGCAAAAGGGTAAGGGAAGGTGACGTAAAAAGCACCTCACCAACACTGTCATTGAACACAGGTTACGTGTAACACATTTAACTCAAGGTCCATCCATCTTGGCAGATGAAGGAGGATCATTTTTTAAGATATGTAAAACATTTCACGGCACATGCAAGACTTTCGAAAGAGAGACCAGTACTTCTGTTGCTAGAAAACCATGATTTGCATTTGTCCATACAGGCAATAGAGTAGTGCAAGAGAACTGCTTGGCTGTCCTCATCTTACCTCCACACTGCAACCATAAAATCCGGCCTCTTAACAGATCTGTCAACGGATCGCTTACGACGTACGTGAATCGCGCATATGTTGCCTGCGTAACTAAACATCCACGCACAGCAATGACGATATGTGACATCCCTTGTGCCATCAACACACCTATGCATACGACTTATTTTCCCGCAAATACGAAAGCAGGTTTTCCGGTCCTGAAATTTACCCCTTCAGCGGGGATATTTTTCAAAACGAAGGACTTACGGAACCTTAGATTACAGAGAGAGCAGCTTCTGCTATGGAGGCAGCAGCTTCCAGTGGAAACAGTAAATTTCCTGCCATTTTGATAATTCTCCCGCACAAACATCATCTACCTCAAAAGTAGCAACACACTATGCTTATCTACAGGAAGTTCGAAACCTTCCTAAACCATACGCAAAAGGAGCAAGAATATAAACAAGATCAAAAAACAATTGCCATTTTGACTGATACCCCTGTCAAAAACTCTTGCACACCCAGCAGCCTACAACACAAGGCTCGAAGCAAATGAACTACGAACTGGGCCTACAAAATAAGAAACGGAAACGTGCAACATATCTAAAAAGGGGCTCACAGCAGCCTAAAGCAAAAATAAATTTTAAAAAAATTAATGCAAGACTGACGAAGAAGATTTCGAGGATAACCCCTGCCTCTGTTGTCTTGTCATATCCAAAAAGATGTGTATTCAGTGCACAGATTGCAAGATGCGGCCACGGGGAGAATGCACTGATGGCAGTTCCAACTGTGTTTGCTTAAAACTGCCCATCGGATGAAATTGGACTACTTTATTTAGAAAGAAAACGTATATTGCTGGCGGTAGGCTAGGTTCATACTCAGTTACCATTACTTCTGACTTCCTTTTTCAACTGAATTAAATGTGTTCAATTTTGTGCCGATATTTTATTGTTTTCCTACCACAATAGTACCTTGCTGTTGTATAAACCCGTATCTGACACATTTGTTTTAGAAAAGATTACATTAATCGTCGTCTGTTTCTTCTGCGCCTTGGAAAGCTGTCGTCTTTATTTTCAATCTATTCTTATAATATGCCCTCTTACCCCGTCCTTAGGACAGGTTAACACACGTGCAGAGATTAAGGAAAAGGCTTCTCCCTAATTTTCCTTACTAATAGTGTCAAATCTGTGTAGGTCAGATAGCAGCCGAAGAGTGTTGCTACCCATACGTGCTGTTACATTCAACTCAAAGAGTAGAGAGAAAATGTGAAAAATTCTAACGTGAAAAGTGTGCACAATTGTCCCCTCTCACTCCTACAGTCTGTCCACATTGCAAAGACCAACCACATACAATATGCGTAGGTCTTCAAGTAAGAGTGTGTTATTTTTGTAAGAATGTAACCAGATGAGGAATGTGTCGAGAGATATGATAAAAAAATTCGAGATATGAAATGTCACGAAAGGCCGTCCGGTGGGAATCGCGTCGTCAGGCTAGTAGTCGCTGTTCGCAAAGGCCACAAGTCCTCGTAGCTGATGATGTCTTCCCACGATTTGTGTACGCCGTCATAACGTTAAAAACTGCTGCTATGGATACACCTAACAAAGTGGCAGTTTTGGTTACAGACGATCCAGCTAAACGCGCACCAAAAATCTGTCCTCCTTGAAAATCTGACAAGTCTTCCATTTTGCAGCATTTTCATAAGAATTGTTACTGAACACAATCTGTAATCCATTGACACTGGCAATACAAAGCGTCAACAAACAAACAAATAAAGAACGATACTCACAATGCAAACAGTTTTATTCCTATACTGTCTAGTGTTTCCATTATTTTGTCCATCCCCTGTATGTCTGTAGGCGTGTATGTAAAAATGTATGTATGTACGTATGTATGTTTGTACTCATATACGTATGCATGTACATATGTATGTATTAGGGCGAGCCATGTCCGTCCATTCGCATTCGAGAACCGATAAGCGGATTGGAATGGAACTACATGTAGGTAATCCGGAACCGCAAAGAAATAAATAAGGATCGGCATTAGAGCTGAATTCTCTTTAGGGCCGCACATAAAGTTATGGGGTATCTTAAATGTCCATAAAGATCGATATTACGGACGCATACTTTCAAAATGGATTACACGAATGGATTACACGCTGACACCAATGAGAATTCTGAGGGCCACAATGCAAACGAACGCATATGGAAACAATGTGCACTCCGCTATGGGTTTCAGGTTTCCAGGCGTGTTTTATGAGCAATCGTATGCCTATGGTACAATCACGTTTGCGTTTGTGTTTGTGTGTGTGTCTCCCAATGATTTCTGAAGCCACTAACAATATTCCATAAAAGTTGTTACAAACATTATTCTACTACGGGCGCCCCTTTGCACTATACAGCTTCCAGTCAACAATACAAACACGGCCGTCATTCGAACATCCGAGTTCGAAGCCCCATTACCATCATTTACTACAGGAACCTAAATTAATGCGTAGTTGTGGACTTTAGATAAATATACATACACCTTCCACCGGGGTAATTTTTGTACAGTATAAACAATATGGACGCCGAAGAAAATCTACATTCAGCTTCGAGCATTATGACGCCAGCTAACAAACCACCGTAACCTAAGTACGTGAAGTTTTGTAAGGAAGTTGATTTTAAACGTGAACATGTTGAACAAAATGTCATGTACCCATTAAAAAGTACATACTTTGCGACAGTACGAATGTATGACATTTAACCTGTCAAATCATGCGTAATATTATTATGTGCAGGTGGAAATTATGCGTAATCTGATTATGTGCTAGGGGAAATCATGCGTAATCAGATTATGAGCTAGTGGGAATTACACACAGCAACGAAGTACGAAGTATTATAGCTAATTTACAGATGTTGCTAGCCTCACCATAAGGACTATACACTTGAATGTATGCTAGCTAATTCCCTACATTTTTCCCAGAACTGGTCAGGAAGCCAGGCAGTTGGCACCCAGGCCACTTTGCGGTGCTGGGAGCCTGAACAGACGCAGTATCATTAGCAGTGACGTAAAGCTACGAGTTTCGCCACGAATATTTTGAAGAGAACACATGTAACTAGGTCATGGGCTTCTGGAACTTCTGAATTCAGTAAACACTTGTCTCCTTTACATTTACACAAAATTTATGACCCACACCAAGAAATACAACTTGAAACAACACTGGTATAGGCTATGCCTTAATACTTCTTCTCTTGATGATGTACTATCACGTACCGCCACATCGTATGATACACGTACATTTTGTCATAAACATTATATGAACAGGGATTCCTGGCGTTGGGAACAGTCTGGACTCAAAAACCTGCCCACTTATGAAGACCAATCATGTCAAATGTAGACAGTGTAGATAATATTATCAGTACGAACTGACACAAGATAACATGCGCGGAATGTGACACTGGTGGTGACGATAAAACACAGATGCACCGTCATCCACACGCAATACGGATCAAGACATGAAGTCAGGATCGTGACGAATTGACAACGTCATCATTTAGTGATTACACCTCGTGTTCCACGGCAATCATTACAATTAGTTCCATGACATGGGAAGGATTGTTCTCGCAGCGTTCTCCTGTTTAGCGTGCGAACATTAAAGTTACCAACACTGTTCCCGCCTACGTTGCGTGAATCCATCCAATGACAAAGTCGAGCAAAAATAGACCCCAAGGTCACGTGGAAGTGCCACATCACTGTTTCAACACACAACATACATGACTGCCGTAAGGAAATGAAATCCTGAAAACGATAACTAACAGTCACACTACACTGCACGAAGGCTATATATAGAATCTGACATCCTGCAGGTGCGGCATCGCTGTGCCCCAGTGTTTGCATACAAAACACACTGGTTACTCTTCTTGGTGACATTACACTACAATACGCTTAACCACAGCATATTTGCATCTTCTAAAAAGTACTTTTTCATAAACGTCAAAACCTACCTCTATGCAACAAACTATATGGAAACTTCATGACTAATGATGCTGAGGTTTCACATGAAGCAGTCCCCTCTGTGGGGGGGGGTGAGGATGGCATAGCGATCAGGGCTACGGGCTGGAAAATCTGGGGTTCGATTCCCGGCAAGGTCAACACATTTATCTCTTGTCCAAAATGCCCAGACAGTTGTGGGTAACGGGAACGCTTTCCGCGGCGGTAAAGCGGCCGGGGCGTGAGGTGACCACGCACCTCCAAAATTAAGAAGGGGTGGCGCTAAACCTCCACGCTCATGTGCCTTTACGGCGAATACAGAGACAACTTTTAGTCCCCTCACTACATTTCTAAAATAAAAAGTGAATACACAGGCTTATTTGGAGATTTTTTTTAATACTTTATGCAACATAATAAGTAACACCAAACGCTGAGTTTTCGCAAACAAGTACGTTTTTACTGTGTTTCAGAATTCGTCTATGATCTCGTATTCCAAAACGGGACACATCGTCTTCAGAACTGGAACTGATCCCGTCGTCCAGAGGCTCCCACTTCCATCACGAGGGAGTAGCAAAACTCGCCCTATGATATCACAAAGTCGGTTGTGGCGCACTACTTAGGAAAGTAGTGTGACAGCAATAAAATTTAAATTGAATAGTAGTTATTATTAGACCTGAAAATAAACAACCGAAAATATACACACTCTCAAACTTATTTTCTTACCCATTCTTATACCATCGCCACACGCCTTTTGCAACTGTATTACACATACAGTGTTTAAGTATAAGAACCATTAAATTTGTCTAAATTGCGTTTAAAGGTCTGGTACTTAGCACACAGCAAAGACTACGCGTTTCCGTCACACAAACTAACCGGCTAATGTTGTATAGTACAAAAAATTGGCGGTAATTGCAAGCACCTTACAACACGCACACGCGTGACACGCACTGTTTCATCATGGATCTGCAAGATCGAAACACGTAACAATAAAATAGGGGCGTCATTCACGCCCATTTGAATTTCTATTTCTTGTCTATTTCAATTAATAAACGCAGTAATCATGCACCAGTTTCAAACAAGACACACTGTATGATAAAAATACGGAGATTTTTAATGTTAATGTTGGTAGTACGATACAGCAAGAAGTGTGCTTTAAACGGCCAATCGAACGTGGTACCCACCTCTCACAAAGAACCTGCCTTCACGGTACCATTACATTAAAATTAAACTCCTATTAAAGAACAAAATAAGTTCATGAGACGACCATGGTTTTTGCGTGTGCCCATTTATCAATTTTTTAACAACTTACCGATTATGAAGTGGACTGGTATGTATGTCATGATATTAGCGGGCACAAGGCCATAGTTTTTTTTTTATTTCCTACAATCAGAAATAACAACACAACGGACGCGCGAACGTGTGAAGCGGGAATAGCAATAGCGACGTTGCCTTTAGGGCTCTAAAATTAAGCACGGTAACAGATTTTAGAAACACAACCAATGTTAGTTGACGTAATAATTTTAAGGAATGTAAATTAACGATATGGCAGGCAACCACATGAATATTTTCTTGCGATTCCGGTTTCATGACAATAACGAATGAACTGTTTACGGTAGCATGATAAATTCCGTAAAATATATCACAAACACATCTACTCATTCAGGTAGCAAATACTGTTTGTACGCCAACAAGTTCAAGCACGGCGACCAAATGGAACTCCGGGGTTAGAGGCGACAAATTCAGCGCATCTTCCTCCACAAAATTAAATAATAAGTTTCATAAAAATAAAATAAAAATAATAATGCTGATTTGTAGGGCACTGGGGAAGTTGGTTTTGTACGTTCTGTTCGGAATTTGTGTGTGTTTTACTTATTTAATAACGCTGTCACTGGTTCAGAATAAATAGCTTAGAGTGGTTGACTATTAATGCAGTGTCTTGGACAGGGCGTCGTCCCCTTCTGGCATTTTATGGCGGAACTGAATAAAATTACGAAAGCCCTACGGCAATATGCTGTCTCATGACCGGATTATGAATACAGAACCTCCCGAATACATAGCAAGGGTGTTATCCACCTAACCACAAAGTTCGGTAGGATAAGAGTAGTTTTGTGTGATCGACACAAATGAAGTAAATCACATTCAAGGCTCTCCGTAACCACTGTCTATTGAAAAGCATAGGTGACTCTGCGCTGACATACAGTCTATCTCAATATTACGTTATTAGTAAATGTGTATTATAGGCTAAATGGTGTTTGACATACTTTAAACATATCAGTAAGAGCAAATGAGTCAAACAATGGCCCAGTCGAGTGTCATTTTTAAGACTGACGAAACTCACCCATTATGGCACGCGCGCACGCACATGTATACAAAACAAAAATTAATAAACATTAGACATGTAACACACACACACACACACACACACCTTTCTGAACTACTGCTGTAACTATGCGTTTTTTATAGTGGCGGGCAAAGGACAGCCTGCAGGCAACAAATGATCCGACATAATGGAATCCAACTGCAGACGTTCTCTCTCATTTGATAATATGCCTCTTTGCATTAAGCACTAGGCGATTCAAATTCAGAGCTCAAATTTATAACTGATACCGTTTGCTGTATGTCGGTCTTTAATAGTGTATTGGTGAATGAAGGTTCATTTCTAAAGAAGGAATGGAGCAAATAAAACTGCGCACATCAGAAAGGCCACTTGAAATCGGAATTAAATGGATTTCAAAGTCTTCCAAAAAAAAACTGACCTCCTAACATAGCACATAAAGGGTAATTATAATTCTCACACTGTAGATATTTAAGTTGCCTTCAGAGCACACATCGGTGATGTACAAGCTGCAGATTTGATAAGGCAATGACCTTCACTGATATACGCAACAGGAAAGAGAATGCAATAAATAAACAATTCACAGTTGTATGAACGTGGGCGAAAACTCAATTTCCGCTAGCTTAACATCAAATTAATCAGTTCTATGTCTAATAATTTCTTGAGCATCGAAAACGAAAAAGTTCTCACAAGGCAAATTAAACCGAAAAATGTTGTAAAATATATGTATAAAACAAAGGTGAATATTTTATTCAAGTACACTTCATCACGCAATGTGCTGTTTCGATACGACACGTATAACGAAAGAGCACAAAAGCATAGAAGCACGAAGGTGAATCAAAAGTAAAGTAACTTTGCCTGCAGAGGCGCTGCAATTGACGTACTGCAAAACCTAGCGGTTGTAGCAAAAACTACATACTAGGCATTGTCGCGACGAGTCAGTGTCAGGTTTAATTAGTGCGGTGTTTGTTTACAAACGTTCTTTAAAGATGGCGACACCGCTTTCGAACTGCGCCGCTGTAGAACAGCGGGCTGTGATACGTTTTTTTGCGGCCGAGGAGCGTTAAAACATTAAGTTTATTGGAAAACTTCAGCAAAAAGCGCAGGCGTATGCAGTCCAAGGGGGTTCTTCTACGCCAAAACAGCGAGCGTCCATATTCCGCCATGGCCAACGTTGAAGCGCACAGGTAGCTGAAATTTCAACTTTTCCCACACCCCCAATATAGTATGGACCTAGCTCAATCGGATTATCACATGTTTGGTCCACTATAAGTCATTGCGCGGACGAAGATTTGCCAGCGATCATTACGTTAGAAAGCGATGCATATGTGGCTTCGATCACAATCAAAATCTGTCTTCGCACACAGGATCAGAAGGCTTGTGAACAGCTACAGAACATGCGTTGAAAGAAAGGGGGTGATTATCTCGAGCAACGCTAAATTTTGCATTTGTCACAGGCTGTTGTACACGAAATAATTAATAAATTCACTTTACTTTTTGACTCTGCCTCGTATAACTGTACGACAGCAGACTTCGTGAATAGATGTACTCGAAACCAGCCGTGTTGTGATACTTTGTGATATTCATGATCCCGGCTCTAATAAACAGACAGCCTGAGATAAATGTAGAACAGTAAACGTATGTGGACTGATTTTTTAAATATATGTACCCCCTAACCCTTGCAATTTTCATTACAAACGAAAAGCAATATGAACAATTAAAATCAATATCAGTCTCGGCACAACTCTCTTCAATAGACAACAGTTGTGGTGAACTGATATTTACTTAATTGCTCATATCACTGACACACAACGGGATGTCACACGTAAAATAAAAATAGCATGCTGACAGTGCAAAATTTACCTAACAGTCTTCATTATATGACAATATGTGTACTTTCCCAAACGGGAATTACATTTCACGCTACAATGCATTCAAGTTTTACCACAATGCAAACAAACTGCCGGTGGTAGCATACAGTTTAAAACACTGGTTGCCATAAATTTGGCAATGAGAGGGATCTATTTTGTTTTAGCATACACAACGCATAGCCATGAATACATGACCGATCTCAGCGAAACTCCGGTACTTCCTCAGGATTCAGATATGCGCCGTTCACCCCAACACTTTCAGTTGCTGGTGAAGGTAAAATCTGTGGCAAAGGCTGTCCCATTTCATGCCAAGCAGGCATATAAGGGAGATAGAGGTTTAACTCTATCGTTACTCGATCCCGGTCTTGGAAGGGTGGGTGGTCAGGGCCAGGCCACGGCCGATTTACCCTCTGGAGAAACACCTCGTATCCACTGTACAGGAGACTGGGTGGGCCTCAAGGTTCGTCTGTATGGGTCCAGAAAAACTTGCCCACGCAGGGTTTCGAGCCACGGACAGTCCAGTCCGCAGAGGGTCGTTATACCCACTACATTATGCCGGCCGCCTTCTGTCTCTGAAGGATTACAAACCGAGGTGAACGTCACCAAAAAAAAAGCGGAAGCTAATACAATACACACGCCATGCAGCACGTGTGGAAGGGTAGCATTCTACTGTCTCCGAAGTTCTTCTACAGATGAACTCATGGTACAATGGATGATATGAATGATGCATGCTACAAGGTAGGCCAAGTCAACATACCGGCAGTTATCTGACTTGTTTCTGCTCCTAGCTTAAATGTACCTCACTGTTCTTCTGGACCATTTCGAAAATGTAACCTCACACCCTACTTCCTAAAAGCAACAGGGCTGGACAGCAATGACTGGATTTGGGACAAGAACCAGTGAACACTGCAATGAACATTCGGACTCCAAATTATACCGACATTTCTTGAATGCCTGAAGAACTATACGCTTCCAGAAAGGAGCGCTGCTCCATGTGGTGAGGGAATTACCAATGCGAACGGAAGAAATTACGGTCTTCAGTAAAGTAACTTGGAAAGTCGAGCTGAGTTAATCAGATGGGAGTCGAACGCACAGTAGCCAAGCCGTCTTACTAGGTGAACATTTCGTAATGCAATATGCTGAAGGCAAACGCAGCCGACAGCAGAAGAAATAAGACCTCAATATAAAAGTAAGCTTCGAAATTGTATTTCAGAACTATCCGTTATAAACGAAGACGCGTAAACACACTTCAGAAATCTGAATTTATCAGGGCGCCTAAATTCAACAAGTTTTCTCAGGCGAACCTTCGCGCCAGTTCGAAGCAAAAATCCTAGGCTTCAAACACTTCGACGCACACAGTTACTAATATGACCATAACCAACTTTCGTCAGATCATTCCTGTTGCATGGTAAGCCTGCGAATATCGGCAAAATGGTTCCAGAAAGCAGAAAATCGTACTGGAGGCAGGAAAGAAAGAAAGCTCCCCCCCCCCGGTCAAAATTTCTATAAAAATTATCATTTGGACTGAACTCTTACAAAAAAAAAATCGAAAATAACCACTTGAGACTATGCATAGCTATTAGCTGTAAATTGTCAGTTATGATATAGCCTACATATTACATAAAAGTCCCAGACACCTCTAAACAAAAGCAAATTCATGCTAAACGAAACAAGTACAAGTACTGTAGAACACTGCTGTCTCGTGTACAAAAAACAGGTCTTACAATTTTTCTATTCAAAATAAAGGAAGCATAAATCGTCATCATTGTAAAAGCTTATACAGCTCTAAACATTGCTGTGCGTGCTGTTATTCGATTTGCGGCACGAAGCTGGACAACCCGCAATTGTTTGGGAGAAATCGTAATGTTATCTGAACCCAAATTCACTCCTCCACACCCCTAAAAATAAAACATGCGAAACATAAAAGAAACGCAAAAAATGAAGGTTTCACCTACAAGAGCTAAAATCTAAAACATATTTTTACGGTACATCATTTGGACTTCATACATTGTGTGGTCTAAAGTACAACAGCTACAAATTACTTCGTACGTTTCAAACAGTGGTCAGGCAAAAACACGTGACGAAAGCCAGCTTAGTCTAACACAATAGTGTAGAACCCTCTTGATAGGTTTTTCGTGAAGAAGGCTTTATAGTCTCCGAAACGTCGAAATTTTATAAGTTCATATTTTAATCAGAGCGTGACCAAAGATCACTAAAGCGTAATAATATTAATAAAATAATAATAATAATAATAATAATAATAATAATAATAATAATAATAATAGCCAGTGCCTCATAAAGCGGTGTCCTAAATTCCCGGCACCGTTTTCGCAGGTTATGAGGCTTACTTGCGGCTTGTTAACAGAGGCTACGGAAGACACCACACTATTCCTTAGTCACCCGAAAATGAAAGTTAAAAGAACGTAAAACACAAAACATTTAAAATCACTACTTCCCCGCGGGATACAGCGGCTAGGGCCTAAACTTTTCCGTTAACCTCCTATCGATGTAGTGGTTAAGAATTCGTGGACCTTGACATTTCTTGTTCCACACATTCCCACCGTCTGGTACCTAATTAAGAGTAGGATCCAGTTTAGATGGAAATTACATGAAACGGCACGTTTCTCAACAGCACTATAAAATATACAAGACAGGCAGTGTACGTATAACAACAGTGAGGAACGTTCGTGTAACCACTGTTGCTGTGGAAAAGCAATGAGTATTACAAAACCTGAGTGTGTGTTTGTAGCCTTAGGCATCCAGCATTAAATGCGCGTGCGCCATATTGTCATCTGCGGCCCGCCCCGCTCTACAATATTTTCCCACATTATCCCATAAACGGCATGATTTAAAAAAAAAAAGTTACTGAACACAAAATGTGTGTTTTGATTTTCTCTACAACTTTTGTCTGAAACATTTCTC
>Ga0123357_10009531_pt1 | contig 12264 bp, 7 predicted proteins | sample TergutEmb28metaG_FD_89873 | JGI IMG/M metagenome (GOLD analysis project Ga0123357, IMG submission 89873) | Embiratermes neotenicus P4 segment gut microbial communities from Petit-Saut dam, French Guiana - Emb289 P4 | ecosystem: Host-associated > Arthropoda: Insects > Digestive system > Gut ...
GATGGCCACTCACCTCACTCTATCAACCATATTAACAATGACTTGAGCTACATTTTTACGCCCGTTATACGTCCTTATGGTGTAGACAGGGAAAACTTCAAGTTTACCCTGCTTGTCTTTATATCCTTTCAAACATCGCATGCGAATATGTACGTTACACGAGACAGTTAATAAATACATGTACTTGTTAATATTCATCAACCTATAAAATTTCAAATTTTTGGGAAAGTGGGCTGTTTTACGTTTTCAAAGGAATGAGAGGAAACGACATAACTTTCGCAGGCTAACGGCCTAACGTGCCGTACTGATCGATAAGTTGTTACGTAATTTTAATGTTTTGCTGACCGTGCATCTCATTATAATCTTAGTAATTAACCAACTTAATGCACAAATTCTTGTTTTATAATAAGTTTATTATATGTCTCTACATGTTTCGAGCACTATGTGCTCATCACCAGGAGGTCAAAATTTACTATACAGCATCTGGTATCATCACACTTGTAGGTGGCCGTCCCGTGCACAGGTGTGACGATACCAGATGCTGTATGATACAAATTTGACCTCCTGATGATGAGCATATAGTGCTCGAAACATGTAGAGACATATAATGAACTCATTATAAAACAAGAATTTGTGCATTAAGTTGGTTAGTTACTAAGATTAAGTTGTTACGTAAGTCAGGCGGCAAAACTAATTACTATATCAGACGGAATGAAAAAAGTGCACAGAAATAAGCGTCATGTACTAGGTAAGCCTGTGTGCAAAAATTTCTTTAATTGCCAGGTATGAAATTCCCATCCTTTTTGTGTGCCGTAGTATGTTTAGATCGTCTGTAGCCCGCCTGGCTGTACCGTAATTTTCACAGATTTCTCGTAAAGGGCATGATTTTAAGAAACTGAAGAGTATAATGATTCAGAATGTGGACTTACGATGCATTAAGGTAAAAGCTGATCCTGTCAACTATCTACCCACAATTTACACTTTTGCGGGTATGGTTCGATTCTTCTCCGAAAACAACCGAGCGCCAGAAGCAAGAAGTTTGTAACCGCTGTATGTGAAGATAATAATTTCTCTTCTTTCTATCACACAGAACAGTAATATATAATAAATATTACTTTTCCTCACAGTTTGACAAATTTTGGTGGAGCGGAATAGCGTGGTCGATATTACTACCCAGTAGGGGTTGAACGGTCCTGGGATCGAATGCCGGTGGGGGGGCAAAATTTTTCTCACCCGTTCAGAACGTCCCTTGGGCCCAACTAGCCTGCTATAAAATATGTACCCAGTCTCTTTCCCGGGCTAAAGTGGCCGGGGCGTGACGTTGACCGTCCACCCTATCTAGCGCGAAAATTAAAGAAAGAGTAGAGCTAAACCCCTATTCGCCGTTTAAGCCTTCATGCCCTGTTCCAGGGTGAACTTTACCTCACCTTTACCTATTGACATATTTTGCGAGATTTGGGGTCCTCATAGCCATCCTTCTGGGGTGTCACGATACTGCGCCGCATTACATGCAAGTCGAAGAAGATGCCGTATGGCACGGCGATTTCAGTCATTTGTAGCGTTATAACGAGAACAAAACGTATGAACCACACACATTGCCGAATTCTTCAAGAAATTAACTTTCCTTCGCTCCTGATCAGACCACTTAGGCATTAAAACGATATCAATTCAACACTCTCTCAATTACTACCGTCATGTGTAGGCTGAAGCTGAAACATCGCTACTGAATGTAAATCTTAGATGCAATTAACTTTCATGGCATTTCCTCAGCACGTGACCGCTGTGCTCAAAACATTGCTAAGTACAAGGAGCAAAGTCATTCCTACGATTCAAGTTACGAAATTCTCCTCGTTTTACAAAACCTGAAAGTTCTCTGTCATGTTCACAACAGATCGACATTCGTCCCTATCCTGAGCCAGATTAATCCAATCCGTGCCCCTTCATTCCATTTCCTTGAGATCTATTTTGATATTATCCGCCCATCTACGTCCAGGTCTTCCAATTCCCCCTCCTTCTCTCTCGCTCTTTCTTCTAGATTTCCCCACCAAAGACTCCTACGCATTTCTCTCCTCCCCATGACTTCCAATTACCCCCCCCCTTTCATTATTCTTGATTTCACCACCTTATAATGTCTGGTAAAGAGTACAAACCATTAAGTTTCTCACTACACAGTCTTCTCCAGTCTTCTATTATATACCTTCCTGCATGCCCTATTCTCGAAAACCCTCAGCCTGGGTTCTTTCCTTAATATAACAGACCAAGTATGATTGGTTCAGTAGTGGCTCAACCGAATGTATTTCGGCCTGTCTAATATCGTGAGCCCCATGTAGATTCAATGACTGACAGAAGTTGTTCTTCCTCCTATTTAAACATCGTGAGAATTTGGAAACAGATCGCCCTTCTTATCATTTACCAGGCTTGTAACCTGCCTTAAACTGTTTATGCCTCTACACAAGTTTATAATATTCTTGTCCTTAGTGTCTGTCTGAGGTTCACTAATTTTCCACTTAAATATTCCTTCGTCTATAAATAAACCATTATTTACTGCAGGTTTTTAGTGCCCCATTTTATCTAATCCTTTAATAGTTTCGAATATATACTAAAATTTGTAAACTAAATTACTGCACGAACTTTTTGGACACACCACGTAATTCGTCGGAGGAACCTCCCCCAAAACATAGGCTAATCTGGAAAACCAAGACGAAGAGGGATTTTTTTTTTAAATTACGTCTTAAGAATGTTATCCGTTAATGTGAAGTAAATTCGTGTGTCTTTGGAATGATTCAATGGCAACGCCATGTTGCAACTTTGGACGTGGACACTTTTACGGTTGATTCAAATCTTCTAGAATACTGTGCCATATAGATTCGTACATAGAGATTCAGTGACGCTTGCTGCCCCTGCTTCAGGACAGTCCACTGCTCTTGCTTTCCTCTGTAGGTGGGGGCAGCAGACTCCTCTTAAAATGTATCTACTATCAATGTAGCCTGCGTCATATCCCAGAAGACTTGAGTCTTTATTAATACCGCTGTAGCAACGTCAAATTTGTCACTTTCACAGGCAATCAAATACACCGAAAAGTTATATATTATTCTTAAGCAGCTGTCACAGGTAGGCAACTGATTTAGTCGAATTCAGAATTTTGAAGTAACAAATCCTGTAGATATTGTGTAGGATTTCTGGAATAGGTGATGGTTTCATTGCATACCATTGCGTACATGGATATCACATCTCAGAAGAAACCTGGACACAATTTTCATTCCAACAGCAGGAAACGAACCTCAGAACGATGTGACCGAAGTCACTGTCACAGGAATTCCTTCCTTCATCCTATGAAAACAAAAATACGCATACCAACAGACCTAAAAAGTTAAAGGTAAAGGCAAAGTTCATCCTAAAACAGGCCATGAAGACCCAGAGGGGGAATAAAGGTATAGCTCTACTCTTTCTTTAACCTTGGCACTAGATGGGGTGAGTTGTCAACGCCACGCCCCGGCCGCTTTACTCCGAGAAAGAGACCCGGTACACACTGTATAGGAGTCCGGGTGGGTCCCAGGGCCGTTCTGTATGGGTGCGGAAAATTTCGCCTCCCACCGGGATTCGATCCCCGGACCGTCCAGCCTGTAGCGAGTCACTACACCGACTGAGCTATCCCGGCCCACATACAAACACACCTAGCCCTTGTATTACGAACGAATGTTTTACGCCTTTTTCTTTTAACGCCCTGGTAAATTTACACCAATTCTTCACTCGCCCTCCCTAATTTTCAGTTTAACGCCCTTTGGCTGTCTGCACGCTTGGACGCTGCCGGAAGAATATGGGTCTCACGGCGAAAACAAAACCGAGAGGCTGCGTGCTCTCTCTAACATACAACAGGCACCGTGCGCTCACCGTTTAATTCAGATCCCTTGGTTTATTTGCACTTGTTTAAGTCTCTCTCTCTTTTTTTTGTCCTGCCTAAAAACGCCACGATGATACACCCAATCGAGGAACAAAAAATGACAGACGATGAATAATCGCAGCAATAATTTTCCAGGTGCTAATAAGTATTATCGATCTGTGGGCAATAAAGTAATCGTGCAGTAAAGCCTGAGAGAGTGAAATTGATTGACGGAACATCTATGACAGCGATGTTAAGGAAAATATACCATCCGTGATAAGCCTCGTAACTACGAACCAGGTTGGAACTGAAAACTGAGACAATGACGTACAACAGTACGCCTGAACTAACAATCATACCTACATATTGAACTGACATAAACGAAATCCTAGCCTTACACCAACAATGAAATTAAAGACGATAATAAAGCGACAGCCCTTTAAAGGCTGTAAGAGTGGGTTCAGTCACTCGTGACAACGACGACAAGTATACGCAATTTTTTACAATTCTCTTTAATTTACATAAGCTAAAAAGCAGTATTATTTCTATATTAATATCAGCAACAAAACAATAATAAATACATGCGCATATACTGCATATGCGCAGGCTGTCACTAGTATATTTGCACCTAAACCCTACCAATCTCGTTATTTCTTATGTGTAAAGGTTTATCTACGCCCATTTTCTCAGGAACGCAGCTAAAGTATAAAAGAAAGGCTAGGTGTATAAAGAAGGACATTACGTATAATGCAATGGAAGCTTAAATTATCGCATTCCCTTTTCATTCCAGTAAAAGAAACTGATAGGCACTGAAGAAACTGCCATTTTTTATTCCACATGGAACGGAATCACTAACTCACATATGTGGCTGTGGTTCAGAATGTAATGCATTCTAGGACTGTCAATAAAAATATAAAGTAGGAAAAGAGAATTGAAAGCTAACTAAATTAAAAGAAGTCCGTCTCAGCAGGAGTTTTAGGTGTGAGCCTCCATGCACAAACCACAATAAGATCTTTAAATAAGTTCAACAGCTTTATGAGCACATCACACTTGCCACCTTCTACTATGCGATCAGCGATATTTAAAGATGGGGAAATACGGATTGGTGACCAAGCTGTGGTAAGATGACGTGTTACCAACTCAACAAAAGCAAGAGTCCGCTCTAAAGTCGTGACATTTATCAACTGCAGGATTCATTACAGATTACCTTCAGTTCAACGGTAAGGCGTTTGTCTTATACTAGAAAATTACTGTATCGCACTCCAGTGTGGAAAACTTTTGAGGCATTTCAGTTTTTCCTGAATATATTTCAGAAAAATCCTCTCTTTCCAGACCGGTTTTCGCTAATCACCTTATGACTCAGTGACAACAACAGAACCCCACTCTTCCAAAAGAAAGAGCCGAGGGGTAAGGCAAGTGGTCACGAAGAAAATAAACAAAATAAACACATATAACATTTGTAACAAATAAGGCCATACCGAGTAGTACAAGACTGCGGATAAAAGAGCAACACGGTTGGGAAATTTGAGGTTGGCACAAAGGAGTTTATGAAGACTAAGTGTTGTGGATACTTAGCCGTGCCGACCGGGCGTAAAATCCAAGGAGGTTTACATTTCCAAGAACACCGCTATCTCAAAAATCCATCAGAAGCACACACAGAACGGTGGTACTGGAAGAGTGGTTAAAAATGCAAACATCTGGAAATAACCAGGCATCTGAAATGCGCAAGTTTTGTATTGGAACGGAAGTGCCTAGTCAATTGTTCCCCTAGTTCCTGGCTTTGAAAATTACTGAGAGAATCCCACACCAAGGAATTGTCGGTGTGTAAAATACGCGAGACATCAAATTTGAATATTACTCCTACTGCCATAAATTGTAAGAATTACCGCCATTTTTTTCCATTGACTCATAATAATTTTTTTAAATTGTTCAGTTTCAAATTAATAGCTGTATATCATACAATACTGGAGAATACGACTTAGCAGGAAAATTGCATCATCTCCATCAAAGGACAACGACGTGCTTTTTGTTGACACGGGGCAACTGATCACGCCAGATTAATGAGCGATAAGGAATTATATGTGGAACAATTAGATGTCCAATCGGTAAATTTACCCTTTTCCATAATACACATTTTGCAACCTATTTCGAGTAGAAGCTCTAGGCCATTCTGGTGCGAACATGTTTGATATTCAAGAAAAGTGTAAGAAATATGCTTTACGGTAGTTATGTCATTTTAACAACAGAAATAACAAGGTGTTGTAGAAATACTATGAAATTAACAAAATTCAAGAATTAAACAGCCATTATTTGTGGCATAATGTTTAAAAGCACAAGAAGAGGAAAGCCAAAGGACAAGTAATGATTCTTTAAAAAGACAAATAATATAGTTCAGGGAATAATAGATGCCAGTAATTTCAATCTGTAAACGCTGATTTTCTTTTCCAAAAAATTCGTCTACACGTTCACCAAAGAAGTAAAAGAGTGATAGTGTTATTATTTCCATAGTGTTATACATTGCCCCTGTGTTGTAATGAGCACGGACATATTTGTTTCCAAAATTTTGTAATTAGCTCCTTTTCAGGATTTGCCTTACCGCCTTAATATTTGTATAACAACACAATAATTAAGATCTGACGTCTCCTGGATGAGTTATGTTGTTTTCTTGTATTACTTTAATCACCTATTCGCCACACTCATATACATGTATATCCCGCAGACGCTATGTACGAGGGGGTGCTGATAAGTCCTTAGCCCAACCTACTTCCTAATGTCGTAGGACGGAATCGATAGTGTCGTTGGAATGAGGGGCCTGTTCATGTGCAGAATTGCAAGTCTTTTCTTGTTAAAGAGGCCGATAGGAATCATGTCAGGCGACGCGCGCGATTTCAACATCGAGACGCGAGCTGTCATCAAGTCCCCACCCCTGCAAGACAAGGCGACGAAGGAAATTCACGCCATTCTCACAGAAACACTAGGGGAACATGCACCATTGTAGCCACCGTCAAAAACTGGGTGGCTCAGCTTAAACGTGGTGATTTTTCCACCTGTGATGCGCCTCGTCCTGGACGACCCAAAACAGTGACCGACCACCCCGCAGATTATTCATCAAATTCACGAGCTGATCTTGGCAGAAAGCCGGATTTCGACTAAATCAATAGCTGAACAAATGGGCATCTCGCGTGAGCGGTTTGGGTCCATCATTCATGAGATCTGGACATGCGGAAGCTCTCCGCGAAGTAGGTCCCGAAATGCCTGAACGCGGATCAAAAACGTCAACGGTGCCAGTCGTCTGAGCAACTTTTGGAAATTTTTCGGCGCGATCCAAATGATTTCCTGTCGCGACTGGTGACCATGGACGAAACCTGGTTATATCACTATGACGCGGAGACAAGGCAACAGTCAATGGATTGGCGGCATGGCGGCTAACCCCGTCCCAAAAATCCGCTGGAAAAGTTCTCGCCTCGATTTTTTGGGATCAAGACGGCATCCTCCTCATTATCTTCCAAAGGACCAAACTATCAACGCCGAGTATTACTCATCTCTGCTGGTGCAATTGAAGGACATTTTGAAGGAAAAACGCCGCGGGAAGGTCACCAAGGGGATCTTGTTCTTGCACAAAGCCCCGGCTCACCAGGCACTTGCAACCCAGAAGAAACTGACCTACCTGGTCTTCCAATGTCTTGATCACCCACCCTATTCTCCGGATCTGGCCCCGTCGGGCTACCACCTATTCCCTGGTCTGAAAAAACAATTGAAAGTTCGCCATTTTTCGTCCAACGCGGAGGTCATTGCTGTCGCGGAGAACTGGTTGGACGGACAACCTTCTGAATTTTTTTTTGAATGGCTTGCGAAAGTTATAGCAACGGTATAAGGAGTGTATTGAGCGTCGTGGGGAGTATGTTGAATAAATCCCGAGTTTGGTCGCTGTAGCTTGTTTTCTGCTTTGTCGGGCTAAGGACTTATCAGCACCACCTCGAAGATGAGATAAGACAGCATGGCTACATAAGCCACACTGCCAACATAAATATAATGTTCTTGTTTCTTTCTTCGTAAAATTTAGGACGCTTTGAAAAGCTCACTCCTTAATTCCCTAGGTAATTTTCTTGATTCACAGAGAGGTTTATTTTTACATCCATTAGGTACAAGTTTGTTACATCGCAACAAATCAAACAGCAGTGGAAAATACAAATTATTCTTCGTTTATTTCCTTGATTTTATCTTCTTGCGTGTTAAAGCTAAAGATTTAACGATTTAAAGCAAAGTGGGTGTAGTGAGTACCAGTTGCTGTGACATTAAAACTGATATTCATTCTGCCTACACAGTTTATTTTTCATGAGTTTCTCAGAATAAACAGCGAATATTTTCCAGAACCGACTGGTCTTTGCAGTAGAGATACAGTGTTTATGTGATATTTGGACTGAAATTATAGGCATTATTTAGACCAATTTTGGAGTTAAAATAGTTAAAGACTAATGTTTTTCTGTGCACTTCAAAATTAACACTTCTAGCTTTATACAAATACGTCAGTATTTTAAGGCTAAATTATTTGCATCACCGGAAGACAACTAGCGATAAGCCTATCTATAGTCATAACGCTTAATTTCAAGATCATAAACACAGGCAGGAGCTTCTAGGCTAAGATGGGTCCTGCGGGCTGGCGGATTCACATTTCAGAATGCTCCCCCGAATCCCAAAGAAAATTCAAAATGAGATCATACATGAAATTATGGTAATGTGTCAACCATGAAAGTAAAAATGTTATGCACTTATCATAATGTAATTATCATATGGTCGAGAAATTAGCTCTCCTTTTTCCTTGAATACCATAAATCTAAGCACTATTAAAAAAAATGATCAAGCCTTGTCTCAAGTTTCATATGTGAATTATGTCGTTTGCTACTTTTTGTTTTTATGCTTTGCAAGTAGTGGTTTCTGAATTCCTTAATTTTCTGATCTGTAAAAGAAGATAAAATATTTTTAACATAGATACTTGCAATATGAAATCTTACGGAATGAAAACGTAACTACCAAATAAAATACTGTTTGGAGACAGAAATAATCTAATTTATACAAATCGTATTGAATTAAACCGTCTTTACACAACACAATTGACAGTTTTTATACTACAACTGGTTACATCAGCAACATGTTTAGGCCTTGTTTGGCCATCATCAGGCTTAAAAAGTTAGTATCAATTAAGGTACATAATGTTGCTGTACCGATGGGACCCCATGGTTTACATTGTCTCTATGTCTTATATTAAAAAAATTATAGAGATTCAGTTCCTACTGTATAAATAACATAGTAAATTTCAAGTATTAAGACCGTTTGGTTAGTGCTTAATAGGGATATAATCACTGCTTTCTATATTGAGAATCATACGTAACACATCAATACACCGCACATAATTTTTTAGAGTTAAAAGTGGCGGTCTACTTTAGTACTAAAGGCAGAAAATACAACAGTAAGAAAATTGCGTTTCAGACATCCAGATTTGATACCAGCTTTTTCAGAGAATCCTATTGCATGCAGCCATGCGCAGAAATGTAGGTAAGATAGTTCTAAATTACTGTCTTGTTTCAGATGGAGGAACATCAAAAAAGAAACTGGAAGCACGATCTGATTTAACACTAGGAGGAACTGATGTACATACAGGCAGAGGTAAGGCTGAGGAGTGAAGTTTATCCTGTAAGATTGCATTGCACTGCAAGAGTAAATATTGGCAGTACTGATCTAATGGAGTACACAGAGAACATTCAAAAACAAATAGTTTACTATCCGTCCAGCACAGTCACTTTTAATTTAGAAACAGCTACACGTTTCGGTCGTTTACGACCATCATCGGACCACTAATACAATATTTTAAAATAAGGTACAATGCAACACACGTATATTCACCAGGTGGTTTCCCTCTGTAGAATCCCACAAGTTTACAATGTCTATTAAAACATGAAGTTGTAAAATCTGGTCGTATAGTAGCTGATGGTTATAAAATTATTGTAGATCTTGTTCAGAGTATAACGATCAAGTTAAAATATTAAACTATAAAATAAAGGTATTGAATAATTTCATTTATGTATATAAATTAATAAGTTGTAGGCTATGTGATACAAAGTAGATTTAGTATATATATACATGTATATAAAACGAGGAACTTCGTGAACTTGGCCGTATTAAGGTCTTGGATTTTTGTGCTTATGTCTTATATCTGACTTTTCTTTGCACTGAGTCTTTTTATTCTTGTATGTCTCTTATGTGAAGCTCTAATTGGTATGTAGAGTGTTGTGATTGGCGTATTGGTTGCGCGATTTCAGGCTTCCGCAGCGAAGTACATGAGAACTGCGTTCTTATGGGCTATTACACAGCGAGTAGTGGTAATTCCTTGCAGACGTTTCGGGACAACCCATCGGTCACGTCTTCAAGAATCGGTTGTCCCAAAACGTCGGTATGGAATTACCACTACTCGCTGCGTAATAAACCAGAAGAGTGCAGTTCTCGGTGTGTTGGTCGTTCACGTTGCGCCTGACAGCCTATGACACTGTGAGAAGGAAATGAGGCCTGGTAAAGATAATGTGCTGCAATTAGCATTATGCAGCACTAAACATGATGTTTGTAACAGCCATCTCCATTAATATTTATTTCATGACTATGAATAGGAGAGGACAATGACTGGATTTACAAAACAACTCTCACATCGTTAGATAATAAGCAACCTCAACAAGCATGAGGGGTGAGGTTCTTGTGGAACAAGCCTTGCAATATAGGTGCACACCCACACACACACACACACCTTCTCTTTGCAAATGAACGCCAGCTCAGAAGAGAATGTGCTTGAACCCTTGTTTTTGTAGACTACTTACACTGTTCAATGTATGCAACATACCCATTCAATCATGTGTTATATTTCTAAACCATCTTGTGTAGTATATACATGATATTATGAGGCTCAGTTCTACTAAACTTTGTGCACGTTTGGCCATCACTATACTAGCAGATAACTTTTACTGGTAAATCTTCAAATCCTAAGACCTGTGTTAAAGTTTCATAACATAAAACATTTCACAGCAAAGAGTTATCAACTGTATGTTCAACACGAAACTAAATGCACACAACTTGTGGGCTCTCTGAGACAGCAGGTACCATCAACACATAGGGTTTATCTCCTCCAACCACGACATGAATACGTGAAGTACTAAGATATCTAGGGACTCACGTAACTTTCGTATTACTGTAATTTTAACCAAAAAATGCAAACAACTGTCATTAGATTCACAATATTATTTTTAAAAACACTAAATTCCTACATGTTTCAGAACTTACTGGTCCATCATCATCAGAGAGCACATTAATTGTTGTATAAAATAATTACTTAACAATATTTGATCTTTTGCATATGTAGAAGACCTGACAGAAATTCTTCCATGTAGAGTGAATACTTGTAGTGGACAGTTCTTCTACATATACAACAGATGAAATTTTGTTAAATAAATGTTTTATACAACAACAAGTAATGTACTGCCTGATGATGGACCACTAAGGTCCAGAACATGTAGGAATTTAGTGTTTTTTAAAATATTCTTGTGGATCTAATGACAATTTTGTGCATTTGTTGTTTAAAATTAAGGAAATTCAATTATAATGCATGGAATGGAAAATACAGAAGACTCATTTAAAGTTGTGTCCTATGACATGCAGCCTTTACTGTTAGTGGTGTAGTTGTACCTTCAAATTCTGCTATCATCGATTTAGTCAGTTATGCTTTCAATATTAATGATAATGGTCATAACCATACCTGGAATTCTCTGAATACTAAACCAGACCTCTGACATGACCATAATAAGCTTCAGCTAATTTCATTGTTGTGTAATGTAAACTAAAGTCATATACATCTTTCAGCTTGTGTGGTTAATGGAACTATGTATGCAGAAGGTTCTGCCATGCATTCATCTGGGCTCTGTGACTACTGTTACTGTATCAGAGGGAATCAACAGTGCATGCAGCCACACTGTCTTCTGATTCTGGAGGGCTGCACACCTGGATACACTGCACTCTCCTGCTGTCCAACACACTACAACTGTAGTAAGTTCAACCCAATGAACAACAGATCTCCTTATCTTTTCTTTTCACACTACAGATTTATGTCAAATGCTGTTTTGAAAAACTTTGTTATTTTTATATTTGTGTTAGTATGGGTGAGGACAGGGTGGTGTATAGGGTCTTGGTGGGGAAACCGGAGGGAAGGAGACCAGTGAGGAGATCTAGGCGTAGATGGGTGGATAATATTAGGATGGATCTCTAGGAGGTGGGATGTGGGTATATGGACTGGATTGGGCTGGCCCAGGATAGAGACAGGTGGCGGACGCTTGTGAGTGCAGTAATGA
>Ga0123357_10009532_pt1 | contig 12264 bp, 10 predicted proteins | sample TergutEmb28metaG_FD_89873 | JGI IMG/M metagenome (GOLD analysis project Ga0123357, IMG submission 89873) | Embiratermes neotenicus P4 segment gut microbial communities from Petit-Saut dam, French Guiana - Emb289 P4 | ecosystem: Host-associated > Arthropoda: Insects > Digestive system > Gut ...
CACGCCCGCGACCGTGCGCGTCATCAAACTCGGCGGCGCGCAATTCGAAAACGTCCCCGTGCTCATCTACAACTGCGCCGACATGTCCGCGCACTTCGGCATGAAAATCGACGGCGTGATCGGCTTCCCGCTTTTCCGCGACACGGTTTTCACGCTCGATTATCCGCAAGCGCGCCTCGTCATGTATCGCCCCAAGGCCGCGCGCGTCGGGACCGGCGTGACGATTGCCTTCAACAACGAAAAACGCGCGCCCATCATCCCCGTGCGCCTCGGCGGCGAAACGCTCAGCGCGCTCATCGACACCGGATGCGACGGCGCGCTCGCCCTGAACCCCGTCGGCCTGAACCCCGCGCCCGCCTTCGCGCAACCCCCGCGCCTGGGCGCGACCATCGGCACCTTCGCGGGCGACCGCCTGCAAGCGACCGGACGCCTCGCGCCCGACCTTCACATCGGCGCCTGCGTCATTGCCAGCCCCATTGTCGACATCACCGACCAACTCACCTCCATCGGCGCCGAAATCCTGAAAAACTATCGCATCACCTTTGACCAAAAAAACAGCAACGTGACCTTCCACCGCGCCGCCGCCGCGCCCGCCGCGCCCGCCGCGCACGATGCGCGCGCTGCGACCGCCGCACGCACCACGCACACCACATCCGGCGCGCACGCCACGGCAGCCACGTCTGCCGCGCCCGCCGCGCCCGCCACGCCCGACGCGCCGCTCGTGCTTGGCGCGCAACGCAGCAGCGGCCTCGGCTTCACGAAAACGCCCGCCTACTGGCGTGTCGCCTCGGTGGTTCCTGGCTCGCCAGCGGAGGCCGCCGGCGTCCATGCCGGCGACATTGTTTCGCGCATCAATGGCGAACCGATCACCGAATGGCCCTTGAAACGCTACGACGAGTTGGTGCGCCGCGCGCAAGAAATCACGTTCACATTTGTCCTCGGCGACCGCGAAAACCCGATGGTGATTTCCACCTTTGACCTGGTGAGGTGAATAAACGGAGCACGGACATGGCGGACTGTCGCTTCGCTCGAAACCTGTTCGTGCAATCTTCAACCTGAAAACCGCGATTGGTTTATACGCAAGTCGCGCGGCGCCGCTGGGAACGCGGCCAGCCTTGGCCGCGAAACGTATGCACTGAATTGTGCGTATGATTTTCGCGGCCAAGGCTGGCCGCGTTCCCAGCGAAAAGCCCCGCGCGCTCAAATTTCAATCGCGGTTTTCGAGGTTAATTTAGCCTTGAACAAAGGCTGAATTTCCCAATTATCAGCCTTCATGGAAGGCCAGTTTGAACAGCTTCAGCAAGTGCTCCGCGAGAAAATCCTGCTCGCAATCCAGACGCCGCCGCCCGCCGGGTTGACGCGGCGCGACACGCGCGTGCCCGCGATTCGCGGGAAGGCTTTTGCCGTCATCGGCATGAGGCGCGCGGGCAAGACGAGTTTTCTCCACCAATGCCGCGCCGACTTGATCGCCGCCGGACGCCCGCCTTCGCGTCTGCTCCACTTCAATTTCGAGGACGAGCGACTGGGCGGCCTCGACGCGGCGCGGCTCGGTCTCATCCCCGACATCCTGTTCCGCCTTTTTCCAAAGCCCGACACGGAACCACTCACGCTTTTTCTCGACGAGATTCAACGTGTCCCCGGCTGGGAGGTTTTCGTCCGGCGCCTGCTCGACACGCCGGGGCACGAGCTTTTTCTTTCCGGCTCGTCGGCGCGGTTGCTCAGTCGTGAAATCGCGACTTCCATGCGCGGGCGCGCGTGGGAAATCACCATCCAGCCGTTTTCTTTTCGCGAATACTTGCGGCATCACAAACTCCCCGTCCCCGACGATGCGCGCCGGCTGGCCGGACGGCAGCGGGCCGCGCTCGACCACCATTTCGCGGCTTACCTCGAAACCGGCGGTTTTCCGGAGGCGCAGGGACTCGCGCCCGCCGAGCGGCGGCAGTTGCTCCAGAATCATGTGGATGTTTTGATGCTGCGCGACGTCATCGAACGGCACGGGGCGGGCAACAGCACGGCGTTGCGCTGGCTTGTGCGCAGGCTGCTGGGCAACGCGGCGGGAATGTTTTCCGTCACGCGGTTTGCCGCCGACCTGCAATCGCAAGGCGTCGCGGCGGGGCGCGACACGTTGCGCGAATACCTGGCGCATTTGGAGGATGCGTTTTTGTTGCAGACGCTTCCGGTCGCGACCGATTCCATCAAACGCCGGCAGGTCAACCCGTGCAAAGTTTATCCGGCTGACACGGGGCTGATTCCCGTTTTCGCGCCCGGCGCCAAGCCGAACACGGGGCACGCGCTTGAGACCGTGGTCTTCAACGCGCTGCGACCCCGATGCGCGGAACTTGGCTACGTGAAGACGCCGGAGGGCAGCGAGGTTGATTTTCTGGCAAGCCGCGCGGACGGCTCGCGGGAGTTGATTCAAGTGTGCGCGTCGGTGGACGCGCCGGAGACCTTGGCGCGGGAAACGCGCGCCTTGAAAGCGGCGAAGGAGTTGTATCCCGACGCGCGGTGTTTGATTCTCACCGCCGAGTCGCGCCTGCCATTTCCGGCAGTTCCCAAGGGGATGAAAATCCAGCCCGCGTGGGAATGGCTGCTGGCGGGGGCGGGGGATTGAAACGCGCAAGTCTCGCGCTCCACGCTCCATGTTCCACGCTCCGACATAAATATCGCGGTTGGAACATGTGAGCGGCGGATGGTTTTTTCAGGGATTTCCACCTTTGACTTGGTGCGGTGAATTTTCGATTTTCGATTCTCGATTTTCGATTGGGATGCCGCGCCGCGGAGTAGAGGGAGCATCCTGCTCCCAACAAGGGAGCAGGATGCTCCCCTTACTCTGGCGCGGCAGCGCCCCAATCGAAAATCGAGAATCGAAAATCGAAAATTCCACCACCATGTCCTCCGACCAACCCATCTCCTCGCTCTTCGCGCAACGCCACCGCCCGCTTCGCTCGCTCGAATTTTTCCCGCCCAAGGACGACGCCGGCGTCGCCAGCCTGCGCGCGACAACGCAAGCGCTCCGCCGCATCGCCCCCGATTTTGTGTCCGTGACCTACGGCGCCGGCGGCAGCACGCGCGAACGCACCGCGCAAGTCAGCGAAATGCTCCGCGCGGAATTCGGCCTCACCGTCATGCCGCACCTCACCTGCGTCGGCCACTCTCGCGCGGAGCTTGACGCGCTCGCCGACCGAATCCACGCCGCCGGTTTCCGCAACATCATGGCGCTGCGCGGCGACCCGCCGCGCGGACAAACCGAGTTCAGCCCCGCGCCCGACGGCCTGCGTTACGCGAACGAACTCGTCGCGCTCCTGAAAACGCGCCACCCCGATTTCTGCCTCGGCGTTGGCGGCTACCCGGAAAAACATCCCGAGGCGCCCGCGCTCGAAACGGACCTCGACAATTTGAAACGCAAAATCGACGCCGGCGCGTCGTTCATCACCACGCAACTTTTTTTCGACAACGCTCATTATTATCGCTTCGTGGAAAAATGCCGCGCGCGCTGCATCACCGTCCCCATTGTCCCCGGCATCATGCCCGTGCTCTCGTTGAAACAAATCCAACGCATCACGATGATGAGCGCCGCGCAACTGCCTTGGGTGTTGCTCAAACGCCTCGAAGCCGGCGGCGACAGCGCCGACGCCGTCGAGTCGGTTGGCATCGACTGGTCGCTCATGCAAATCCGCGACCTGCTCGCGCAAGGCGCCCCTGGTTATCACCTCTACATCCTGAACCGCGCCAAAAGCGCGCTGTCCCTGGCCGCCGGCCTCGCGGCGTGAGGCCGGTTTGCCCGACCGCGTCCTATAACATCCGCGCTATTTCCGAGGCAACGGACGCGGCGGACAACAGTTTCAGGTTTTTTTCCGGCGCGACAATGACGCGGTTGCCATCGCGCGAAGCCGGATAAGGGCCGTATAATTCCGGCGGCGTGGGGCCGAAGATGCCCAGCACGGGAGTATGAAGCGCGGCGGCAAGATGCAGGGGCGCGCTGTCATTGCACACAACAAGAGCCGCGCGCTTTATAATATAAGCGACCTCGGGAAGCGTCGTCCGCCCCACAAGATTGAAAAAACGCCCCGTGCCCTCCCACGCGAAATCATATTCGGCGTTTGTCTGCCCCGCCCAGATGATTTTGTGACGGGGAAATCGCGCGAGCAACACGCCGGTCAATTCCCGAAAGCCGCCCCATTGTTTTTCAGGACGCCGGCTTTCAAGAAAAAGAACGATGGCGCCGGCGGTGGCGTCGGGCACATGCAGCGCGGCCTCGGTGGACGGGGAAATGTCCGCAGGGAAAAAATGCAAGTCGTCCAGGATTTCGGGGCGCAGGCCCAGCGTGGGCAAAAACTGGAGCAAAATCTCAACGGCGTGGCAGCGCGGATAATTTGCCGGCAGCGCCGGTTTTTCGCGCACAAGAAAACGCGAGCCTTCGCGCCCGTCGGCGCGGACCAGTTTTCGCTCCCCCGCGGCGCACAAGGCGAGCACGCCCGAGCGCGCCAGCCCCTGCATGTCGAGGACAACGTCGAATTCGTGCAGGCGAATTTCCCGTATCAGGCGCAGAAACGCCGCGAAGCCGCCGCCGCGGTGAAATTCATACACATGGTCCACGGCGGCGCAGGTGCGCACCAAGGGCGCGAAAATATCGCGCGCGACCCAGCTGATCCGCGCCCCGGGCAGTTGCGCCTTGATGGAAGCCGCGACGAGCAGGCCGTGGACAATGTCGCCCAAGGAGGAGGGTTTGATGATGAGAATCTCCCTTGGAAATTTTCGATTCGGATTTGATATCCGGCTCATGATGCCGCGACTTTGAAAATTGAGTGTGAAAATTCAAGTAAAATTATCCTATTTTAGGATAATTTTTAGTTTTGGGATAGCCTGTGATTTTCAGTGTCCTCCTTTCCCAACAAATCCCTGTTCAGCGTCGAAAACGACATCCTGCGGAGAACCATCAGGCAGGAGCGCGAGCGTTTGGATTTGACGCAGACGACGGTGGCGGCGGGATGTGGCTGGCCGCAATCGGTGATTGCAAAAATAGAACAAGGAGAGCGGCGTTTGGACTTGGTCGAGTTTATCTGGCTGTCCACGGCGATGGGACTGCCTCCCGAACGCTTGTTTCAGCTTGTCTTAAATAATATCGCCGAAGTCGTGCCGCAAAAACCTTTCCGTGCAAAAAAATAAAAGCATTTTCTGGTTGTGGATTCATTTTTGCTTTTTCAAACCGGCATGCACTGATCCAGATATTACCTCTTTCATGTCGCGCACAAACCGATCAACATTATGTATTTTCCTAACATAGGAGAGCGCGGCAGCGGCGCGATCGCGACGGAATGCTTCATCAGTCATTATTTTTTCGATTGCAGAAACGTAGGCACCCACGCCCGCAAAACCGTCGCCGAGGTTCTGCCCCGAACAAACTCCAAACCGGCTGACAAGGTTTTCGTTGTCAAGATTGCTCACGAGCAGCGTCCCGTAAGACAGGGCTTCCAACCATGAAATTGGGATGCCTTCCCATATAGAGGTATTGATGAGAATTTTACCCGTCTTCAGAAGCTCGTTTTTTTTGTCACCGTCCAGATGACCGGCCCAATACAAGTTCGGGATTCTTTCATCTTTATATTTAGAGACGGATTTTTCATTCTCCTCCTTGAAACGGAAAAAATTCCCCATAATATAAAAATCGTATTGCGGCATTCTTTTAGCAACTTCGCAGACAAGCCAAACCCTTTTTTGTGCCTCCAAGCGTCCCAGAAAAATTATATTGTTTTTCTTGGGGCAACGCTCGATATCGAAATCCCAGTCGATCGTGATTGGGTTTGGAAGGTATCGCACATCAAAATCCCCTTTGATTTCATAAAGTTCTTTTGCAAGCGGCACGAGTGAATGCCCTTGGGATATCCAGACAAGCCGTTTTTCTTTTTGCAGGCGGTTGATGAGCGGCGCTATGCGTCCGTCATAAAAACAAGGATCCTTGATCATGCTCATCGTGCCTATTTCATTATCCCATTTTGCCTTGGGCCGTGGATCCTGAATCCAGAGAATCAGTTTTCCACTTGGAACAATCTCCATTATCCGCGCTGATTCGGAAGTGAGTTCAATACTCAAATAGATGTCGTAATTCTGTTTTTTCAGCCAGTGTCGCGCCAGCCATGCACGCCGGGGCAGATACCAGACATTCACGCCGTCAATAATGTTCTTTTCGGCGAAGAGCAGCCCTTTTTTCCGGCGCAGCAAAACATCCACTTTAATCTCCTCGCACGGGAGGAATTTGGCCACGACATGACGGGCGAGAAACCCGTAACCGCCAAAGGCGGTGCCAAGGGCGCCAAAGTATTCGTCAACAAGGAGGGCCAGTTTGATCGGTTTTTGGAAGACCATTTGCATAATGGGGGTGCTATTTTGTGAATCGTTCTTGTTTCCAATAGCTTTTCCAGACAAGCCGCTCGGCGCGGGCGCGCCAGTAGCGCAGGCGCAGAAAAAAAACCGGACGCCTCCACCAAAACCGCATGCGCGCGCAGAAACAGCGCCATGCGCCGTATTTCTTCATTATGGTTTTCGCCTGTTCAGCATAGGGTGTCATTGCCAGATAATGAAAATACAGGGGTGCCAGCGGATGCGCATAAATCCCGCGCGGATATATCCACGGTTTGTTGCGTCCCGAATAATGCACAATGGCGGGATTTTTTCGCGCATCCAATATCTCTTGTCTCGTTAAATAAAGCCGCCGGGGTATTTGCTCAAAATAGTATGTTATGAGGTTCCAGCGCAACGGCAGGAATTTCAAGTTGCTTTTAAACGCAAGATTCAGCACATCCTGATCGTGAAGTTTCATCCAATCGCGATTCCGGATGGCCAGTTCCAAAAAGGTGGATGTTCGGAAGTCACGTCTTATGCGTTCCAGATTCAACACCAGAACACCCGCGTTGAAATAGCGTTCTGGATCAAGCATCTCAAAATATTTTTGGCCCGCGCTTTTTACGTCAAATTGATCATAAATTACCCCGGCATAGCAGTCCCCTATGTCAATGTCCCATAATTCCCTCAGGTCTGCGCGCACAATGAGATCGCAATCCAGATATATTGCCTTTTTCAAATCGGGCTTCAAATCAACGATTGAAAATCGAAATGCTGTCTCGACCGTGGTGTGGGTCTTCTCCAAATCAAATACGTCAAACATGTGTCTGTCTATTTGCAAAAACTCGACTGTGCAGCGCGAGCCGGCAAACATGCTCTCAATGATTTTGCATGACTCGCCGGTAAGTCCGTTTTGCAAAATATAAAATGACACTGGAGTCGTTATGTTTTTCAACACCGATGCAATTGTTGCGCACAGGGGCGGGACAAAAATGTTGTTCGCTGCCGTGATTACATGGATGCGCATTGGGCTTTCAGCGGTTGTTTCGTGTGGGGTAGCGTTAGTGGTTTTAGTTTTCATTGCGAAGTTCGCCGGTGATGCGCGCGAGCACACAGTCGGTGCTGATGGCGTCCAGACTCGGCGCGGTGATGAGGTGCAGGAGCGGGTCGTGATCGAAGAGGTTGGGTGGCCTCAGCACCATGTAGGCAGGGCGGCCACACGCGGCGGCGAGGTGAGTCGCGCCCGTGTCGTTGCCCACGCACAGGCGCGCGAGGCTGAGCGCGGCGGCGGTTTCGAGAAGCGTGCCTTGGGTGAGACTGGTGATGCTGCGGCGTTGCGCGGCGGGGATGGCATTTTCGATGGAGCGCGCCATGTGCGTCTCTGCAGGGCCGCCGAGCAGGAGCACGCCGTCGCCGCGGGTGATGAGTTCGCTTGCGAGCGCGGAGAAGTTGGCGACACCCCATTGCTTGGAACCGTCGCGCATGATGGTTGAGCCAATCACGAGCGCGCAGAAGGGGCGCGGCAGGGTGGCGAGCCGGTTGCGCATTTTTTGAATGTGCTCATCGGGCACGGTGACGCGCGGCACGATGGGCGCGGCGCACAGTCCGTGCGCGATGGCGAAATGCGTGGCGTTCCAGTAACCGTCGCAGTTTCGTTTGTCGTGGCGTTTGATATACGGACCTTCGTTTAGAAACAGGCGATTGATGCGGTTGGGGCGGAAACCAAAGCCATAGCCGGCGCGACGCGGGATGCGCGCAAGCCATGCGAGCAGGCCGCATTTGCTGTGGTTGGTGAAGAGCAGGATGCGCTCGAAGTGGCGCGCGCGCAGCTCGCGCGCCATGCGCCATGTGCCGGCAAGTCCGGCGTGGAGGGCCTTGCCTCCGTCGATGTCACGGCGGAGGCAGTCGTAATCAATGATTTCCTCCACCCAGGATTCGTGTGAAACGAGATCTTTCGCGAGTGTTGACGGGCGCGCAATGACGCTGACTTTTCCGCGGCGGCTGTGCGCGGCGGCGGCGCGGAAATACGGGAGGTGCATGACGAAATCGCCTATGCCGCCGCTCTCTTGCAGCACGGCGGTTTTGGGGTATGCGTCGTTTGATGCTAGGTTTGTGTTTGCTGGCATGTGAATGCGTCTCAGGTGAATTTTTCCAAGGCGCTCATCACGCGGGCGGCAGGGATGTCTTTTATCCAGCCATGGCGTTTTTCAGTGGTGATCACTGTGCTGTTTGCAGTTGCGAGGGGCGTCCATTCGGGGGTTTTTTGGCGCATGAGCGCAATGAGGGGGACGCGAACCGCGCAGGCGAGGTGCATGACTGAGGTCTCAACGGAGATTATCAACGAGCACTCGGCGAGCATCGCGGGGAGCTGGAAAAAATTTTCGTCAGCGCTGAAGGCGCGTGTGCGTAAAAGCGCGGCGCGTTCGATGGCGGATTGTATTTTCGCATGCGCCGAGGGCATGGCGTTGAACAGAAACCAAGCGTCGCGCCAACGGGGGTCTTGCTTCATCGCCTTGATGAGCGAGATGGCATTCTCGACAGGCCAGCAGCGTCTTCTGTTTGTAGCCGTGATGTTGATGAAAACGAGTTTGTCCTTTTGCTTATCAAAGCCCCATTCGCGCAGATGGTTTTGGGCGCGCAGTTTCCATTCGGGCGGGATGGCGAGGAAGGGACGGCGCGCGGAAGGCGGCACGTCCAAGCCGAAAAGACGTTGAAACCAATAGGCATGCTCCTCGGTGACGTGCGCGAATTTGCTGCCGAGGGTGATGGAAGCGTCGAGTTTTTTGTAGGCGAGGGCGTGGTGAAGCGTCAGGAGCTTAAGCGGGTGTTTGAAGCCGAAAACAAAACCGCTGGGGCTGATTTTTCTAGCCAGTGTCGCGTAGCGTTGCGGGCGGAGCGGAGCAAGGGAGACTGTGATGCCGTAGTTTTCCCGCCGCGCATCGGCAATGGGATTTTTACTGTGGGAGGGGATGTGGATTTTTTTAAAGAAAGGGCACGCGGCAAGCCAGTCGCGGATGATGTATTTTTTTAACGGAGACCATCTTGCTGGGATTGTGGTGCGGCTGGCCCTGTCAATATCAACCCAGATGTGTGCTTCGAGATGCGGGAATGCGGCGGCAAACGCGGCAAAGAAGTTGTGCATGAGAGTGAAGTCGCCAATCGCCAGATGCGTGATGAAAAGGATTTTGCCGGGCTTTTGGAGCAGGTCGGCGGGAATGAGCGGCGTGGTGGCGGGAGCGGGCATGTGGCGCGTGAAACGCCCGTGAAGTTTTGTTTTTGCGGCTTGGATGCAAGACAAAAAATCCGATTTTAGGATATTTTGGTTTTGGGGAAGGAATGGGAATTTCGCGTCCGCGGGAAATCCCAAATTCCAAAATCCCAAATCCCAAATAAATTCCAAACGACAAAATCCCAAATTCCAACGGGCGGCGCTGGCGCGCCGTCGCCTCGGTGAGCGTGTGGTGTGCTGGTGGTCGAAAGCATGGGCTTGTTTTTGTAATTTGGGATTTGGAATTTGGGATTTATTTGGGATTGTCGGGCCACTCGCAGACTCGTAGAGAAATTTTGGAATTTGGGATTTTTCATTATCACCATGGCACGAATGACGGTCAGGCAGATGTGGGCGGCGAAGCTGGCGGGGAAACTTTCCCCGGCGGCGGAGGTGTCGCGCGGGGATTTCGCGCTCACGCGCGCGCCTTACGCCGGTTGCGTGCTCGGCATCGATCCGAGTTTGCGCGGCACGGGGCTGGCATTGATTGAATTTGTGCCCAAGCGTCAGCCGGTGTTGTTGCGCTGCCAGACGGTGAAAGTCGCCGCGGCGCTTCCGATGCCGCATGCGCTCGCGGCGATTCATCGCGCGGTGACGGCGTTCATCACGGAGTCAACGGTGACGGTGCGCCACGTCGCGCTGGAGCAGACCATCTACGTGCAAAATTTTCAGACGGCGCAGATTCTGGGCGCGGCGCGCGGGGCGGCGATTGCGGCGGCGGCGTTGCGGGGGCTGCCGGTTTTCGAGTATCCGCCGTTGCGCGTGAAGCAGGCGGTGGTGGGCGCGGGGCGCGCGAGCAAGGAACAGATGGCGCGCACCGTCATGGGAATGCTGGGGCTGGGTCGCGCGCTCGCGTTCGACGAGGCCGACGCGGCGGGAGTCGCGTTGTGTCATGCGTTCACGTGGCGGGGCGGGGAAGGGTAGGGGAGGGGAGCACGAACATTAGACGTGCTGGGGCATGGGCTTTCTCGCCATGCAATAGCGCGAAGCGCCTTGGAGTGCGGCACTCCCGTGCCGCTTTGTCTTGTTGCAAGGCGGGGAGAGCGTTGAACCTGAATTCCGCAGTTGAGTTGGGTTATTTTTAAGCGGAACTAAAACGCAGACATGCCATTGTCACGTATTATATTACAACGTCATGTTAAAAGCAGGCAAAGTCTTGGAATGTTGTCATATAATGAGTGACAACTTGGTGAATGCCGTGTTTTCAATTTCAACTGCGGAATTTAGGTTGAAAAGCGGCAGAGGACTGCCGCACTCCAAGGCGCTTCGCGCTAAAAACAGGCGTTTCCTTATACTCCAACACGTCTGTTTTGGTCTGTGCCAATCCTTACGGTTTTCATAACCTTCAAAATATGGCGCAGACACAGACAGGTTTCGAGCGAAGCGACAGTCCGCCATGTCTGTGCTACCTTTTTTTCATTGCGCGCCGGTGCCGTCGGTGGGCGAGAGGCGGGGGGCGGGGGGGTGGGCGTCGGGGGCGGGGAAGGGGGCGCTGGCGTTTTCGGACGCGGCGGGAGGGGGGCTTTTGGCGTCGGGCGCCGTCGCGGGCGCGAGCATGTCGGCGGGCATCTCGGTGGTCAGGCCGGAGAGGGACGCGGAGGAGGGCATCGTGATGGCACTCGCCGCGGCCATCATGGTTTGCGCGCCTTGCAGGAGGGTGGCTTGCGTGGCAACTGAGGTCGCGGCGGGCGAGAGGGTGTCGGCGTCCGTTGTCGCGGCGAGCGCGCCGGTGGCGGGGTCGATGTTTGAGCCGTCGAGGACGAGTTCCTTGCCTTCGGGCACGATGATGGGCTGGTTTTTGCCGGGCACGCGCATGGCGATTGTGCCTTCGAGCATGATGAGCGCAAAGGCGGGCGTGGCGTTGCCCGCGGTCGGGGCGGCGGGGGGCGCGGCGTTCCGGTCGCGCTTGGGCGCGGGCGGGTAATAGGAGATTTCAAATGTGGTGCCGCGGATGCCGGCGATGCCGATGGAGGTCTTGACTTCAAAGGTGGAGCCTTCGTCGGTGTTGAGTTTTTTCACGTTGGCGAGGACTTCGCCGCGCACGAGGTTGAGGCGGGTTTTCGAGGCGCTGGGTTCTTTCGAGGCCTCGGCCATTTTGAACATTTCGGCGAAGGGGGTTTGCGTGAACTCGTCGACGGCGATGATGGCGTTTTCGCCGATGGTGACAGTGGCGCCGTTGGAGAAGGCGAGCATGACGTTGGCTTTGGGGCCGGTGGCGATTTGCTGGCCGGCGTTCACGAGCGAGCCGGCGCGCAGGGCGAAGCGCAGGGTGTCGCCGGCTTCGAAGACGTAGGCTTCGCCCGTGACGCGCATGACGGCAATGTAGCCGCGTGGGTGGTTGGCGGTCGAGGCGGTCGAGGCGGGCGCGGCGGGCGCGGCGGTGGCGGTGGCGGCGGGTGGGGCGGGAGGTTGGTTTTGTTGCGCGGTGGTCGTGGCGGCAAACAGGGCCAGGAGCGCGCAGCTGCTCAGGAGGTGTTTGGTGGTTGGCATGGCGGAAGAGAGGCGGATGAAGGAAATTAAGAATTAAGAATTATGAGGGTAGCGCGGGCGTCCCGCCTGCAGACAGGATGCGTCCCGCATCCTGCCCGGCAGATGGGCGAGGGTCGGGACGACCCTCGTCTGCCGGCGGGACGCCGGCGTTACCCAGAAGTGGCCGC
>Ga0123357_10009533_pt1 | contig 12264 bp, 6 predicted proteins | sample TergutEmb28metaG_FD_89873 | JGI IMG/M metagenome (GOLD analysis project Ga0123357, IMG submission 89873) | Embiratermes neotenicus P4 segment gut microbial communities from Petit-Saut dam, French Guiana - Emb289 P4 | ecosystem: Host-associated > Arthropoda: Insects > Digestive system > Gut ...
AGAGAGAGAGAGAGAGAGAGAGAGAGAGAGAGAGAGAGAGAGAGAGAGAGAGAGAGAGAGAGAGTGTTAAGGCAGCAACTGGAACATCACACTAAAATGGAACAGAATCACTAAAGGAAAACTTTACAATGAACAGTGATAACATAACAGTTGTTGAATAAGTTTTTAGTTGAAAAGAAACTGCTCATAGTGAAGAGATGTGTGCAACAGAGATATCGACAGAACTAACTGCATTATACATTGTTTGTCAAAAACTTCTGGGACTATTTAAAGCATTAATTCAACTACACCATTTTGTTACCTGAAAAACAAATGTGAGAAAATTATAAAAGTAATTGCAGAGAAACACCAATATACACCGACTTTTCTATAAATTTGTACACTGTAAAACTGAGTCACTCTTAAAAACCAAGTTTTTATTGGCACATTATTTATATCTTTAAAAACGCAGTAAATAAAATGTATTTTCTTAAATGCTATTTTTGTACTTTAAAAGTATATAAAAAACGCAGACTAGAAAAAAAACACAGGCATTTAAACTCAGCCTGCTTAGTGCAAATAATTAGGCAATGCATTATGGAACAACACAGTGCTGCCATCAGTTACGGCTTATGGTGTTTTGTGAGAAAGAGTGATGAGAAATATCCAATATAGTATCAGTGATTAAGTTAAGGAACCTAATACTGGCAAGGAAAAACATATATGGGGTGAAGAATGGATACCCCTGCCATAAAAATAAATAAATGAATAATTAAATAATCAATAGAAGTTTAGGGTGCAAATCTTCTGGAAAGTAATGTTGTGTTGTTTGACAAGCAGATCACAGCATTCAGGATCAAGCAGTCAAAGAAGAATAGCTGTACAATACAAAGTATGTGTTATATAGGTATGGTTAATGTGGGTAGCAGATGGCTAAAGAGGTTAGAAAGCCAATAATGCTGATAGTGTGGATGAAAAAATACATGGAATGTTGCAAGAGGCACTTTTGGATATTTGTAAGGTAGAAGAGCTAAGGTAAGGGAAGGTTTGCACATGTATTCTTTCATCCATCTCCATTTCGTTTTACCAAGGCTCCTCCCACTACCACCACTCTTGGCTTACCACCCCCTGTGGCTATCAGATAATCTGTATCACACACTACTTGCAGTGTACTGCTCTTCTTCTTGGACTGCTTGATCTGGAAGATGAAGGTACCACAATCCTTTAAAATGTCAAAACCCACTCATAAAATGAAACAGTACTATGTCCTGGAAGACCTGCAAATTCAGCAACACTACTGCAAGAACCTCAGAGCTATCATCAGTGAAGCTCCTCACAGCCCTAGCCAATACTTTGCCTTCTGTAACATACCTTGTTACAAGCGATTGTGGTGCAGGTCCAGGACTGACAGGACTGTGCTTAGTCTGCACATGCTTCTTGAGGTTGCTCTGTGTTGAGAACGTTGAGCTTGGACAATAGTTGCACTTGTATGGCCTCTCGGGAACATTCCTCATGGTGTAGTTTCCTGAAGTGGAGCCAGGCGAAGTCTCAGAGCTTGATGAAGAACCCCCGCCTTGAGATGCTGATGAGGTCGACTGGCTGCCATGTTTGCGGAGCAGATGGCGGTCGCAGTTCGACTTGGTAGTGAAGAGCAATGAGCAGTGTGGACATTTGTAAGGCTTCTGCCCAGTGTGAGTTAGCACGTGGCGCCTCAGAGATGAAGTCCACGGGAATGTCCGCGGGCAGTAAGGACATGACACACGGTTTGGCGCCAGTGAATATGCACTTTTCTTCTTCTCTACACCAGTGGTGTTGGTGTTGGTGTTGCCCAGCTCACACTCTGACCTGCAAGAGATATACGACAACTGGCAGTCATGTCATGATAAGCAGTACAGAGTAATGAGAACCAAATGGTTGTGCTATCCGTTAGCATATTATGAATATGTATCTCTGAACTTCAGCCAGACTGAACTGAGAGGTTTAGTGCAGTGTGCCCCACTCGTTCATTAAGTTCTGAAAGTTTAACAGATCTTTAAATAACCAACCACACCCCTATATGCATTTGTCTTCTCCCCCACGCATGACACATGCCCCACCCATCTCATCTTCCTTGTTTTAAATAATGTCTGGTGAGGAGTAAAACCTGTGAAGCTCCTCATTGTGTAATTTTCTCCAGTCGCCTGTTACTTTCTCCTAAGCCCAAAAATCTTCCTCAGTACCCTGTTCTCAAAAACTATCAGCACTGAACAGATCTTTATACACCTTCATACATGCTGATTACTCTGCTTACAAACACATGAAATAAGAAATACTAACACTTATGAATGCAGATCTTTTAAACATATTATTTAACTTTAGGAGAGAAGACAAAACTGCACACATAAATCTTGGGTACACGAATGAATTTATTCTTCCTAAAAATATAATTAAAACAATTACCTAAGACAAAAATATCCTCAAATTTCAGGCAACCCTCTTTGAAGAAAAATAAAATACAAGGAGTTACATCTGTGGGCCGTAGTTGGCGATTTTCAGGCAACCTCTAGTTTTAAATTACTGGAATTCAAAGTAGGCCTTAATTTTTAGGTTCAGGTAAATTTAGTTAACCAAAAAAGTTACTGAAAAATATCCATTTTATGTTATTTTTATAGTGTGTTCTTCTGTGTGCTATTAATTTCATGTTATTTCTTTGCATAGGGTGTGCTGATGTCTGCTCTTAATTTTGTTGTTTGCAGAGGGTGTGTTAAAATGTGCCATTAATTTCATGTTATTTGTACAGAATGTGCCAATTTGTGCCACTTCCAAACTAAGTTATATCTAAACAAGTCAAGCGATGTACATATAACGTAATGTTGAGGCATGTCCATGAAACCACTGTTGCAGTGGAAAAGCAGTGTGTGCCTGTAGCCTTAGATATCCAGCATGCAACGCACTTGCACTATACTGTCATCTGTGACCTGTCCGCCTCTGCAATAAGTTTCCACATTATATCAGAAACGGCACGAATTTCGGGGAAAAAAAAGTTATTTAACATAAAATCTGTGTTTTGACTTTCTTTGCAACTGTTGTCTGAAACATTTCTCATTCTAAGAAGAACTGAGTGAGATATTGTCATAAATGTGTATAGTTCTCAATGTAAAGTACCTGTTATTCTTTTCAGATTTTAATGAAACTTGAATTTTCTTGACAGATTTTGGAAATATTCTCGGATATCAAATTTCATGAAAATCTGTCCAGTGGGAGCCAAATTCTTCCATGTGGATGGACAGATGGAGAGAGACATGGTGAAGCTAACAGTCACTTTTCGCAATTTTCGGACGCACCTACAAAGGCTATTTTTTTTACAATAATAGAAAATCAGCCTTCATATAATGTATTATATCTTGTGGGGTAAACTGTTCTGTGTTACAAGCATGCACCTTGTGAATGGAGGTTTGGAATGCATGTTGTTCATAAGCAGAAGAATGACAGTACTTATGTTAACAAGAAATACAATAAACATGGCTTAACCTTTATGAAAATTGTGGTTATATCAGAAAGATGTAATCTAAAGTGGTACTGTAACAGCTGTCATTGCTTACCTACCATACTAAATTTAATCAAAATTAGTTACATGTTTTGGAAAATTAAGTACAGAGCTGGACAAACATTTCTTTGAATTATATGTCCTCTTTTTTTGTACCAAGTCTAAAACATATGAAAATATACAACATATGATGTAAATTTTATTCAGTTCAGTATCAGAGTGGTTAGGTATCTGATACAGATATCTTCATTTACATTTTACCTACCTGTTGACAATTTTATCTACCAGCCTACTGGAATGCAACAGCAATATCAACACAGCGGATAAAGGGAAGGGCCATCTCTTATATCAATCATAACAAAAGTTCCTGCATTCCAACCCTTACTCACCAATCCCTAATTCTAAAATACATTCAAGTACAGTAGAGTCTTTGCCTGTTGTACAGGTGTGGGGACTATTATGCAGCATCTCAGTGTCCAGAACACTGGAGCACAGTCTTGCTGGTGGATGAGTGTACCTGTCTTGTGAGCAGGAACTGACAAGATTGACTTTCTTATTATTCGCTCCATGCACTGTGCATGATTACAATATCTTGGTACCAACAAATGCACATATGGTACTAATATATATTGCACCTTATCTGGCTGCTACATGTTTCAGCTGGCCGCCATCCTCAAGCAACTCAAAACCAAGTAGCTTAAACCTCACAGCAATAAATTAAGCTATTTGGTTGTGAGCTGCCGGAGGATGGCAACCAGCTGAAACATGTAGCATAGTACAATATGTGCAGTTGTTGTTACTAAGAGATTATAATGACAAGGCTGAGTACCACTGGAAACAGTATTTCATTTTTTATTTTCAACTGTAAATAAATTATGTATAATTTTATTAAAAAGCACCATTGACCCACAATATTGTGGTTGCTAAAATCACATTTACTTTTGGTCTCACAGTACGTGTTTTGATTTGTCACAGGACCATCCTCAAAAGCTTGTATAACACTAATGTACAAGCATGATTTTGTGTGTTCATGGCACAATTTAATAAGTTTCCTTTGTACAAAAGTATGACAACCTAAAAATGTTACTTACAGAGTGTTGTTGTGTTGTTGTTTCTGTTATCTTTTGCGAAGAAATTGTTAACTAAGTACACATATATGAGTATATATTAAATTTTTGAAACATAACCTTCAAGGGTTGCACCATTACCATGCTTGTGATCATTAATGCCACAACAATATTTCAGGTATAATTTGTATTCATTTATATAATCTAGCTTTATAATTTCCAACCTTTGTGTTTCATAACATACAGGTATCAAAATGAAACCTAAATAAAAGTGCCTGAAGCCTACACACAAGTTTCTGTTGTTTTAAAATCGATAGAAAGTTCTCCTCATGAAGAGCTTAGTATCTTACAAAGACCGATCATCAAATAACATACTAGAATTCTACATTCAATGTCACTAATGGTTATTCCCATTTTACAGGTTTGTATGGCCTCCATGTTCATATTGCTGATTGTAACAAACCAATTAAAAATGAGAGTTCCAGAGGAAGAACTTAAAATCGATCAGCTGGTTCAAAAGATGGAGGACACTCTCACAGGCAGAAAAAGTAGGCTAGAAGCAACAAGTAACAAAGTACATTGCAGATCCCACAATTTGTGTGACGAGGGTTAGCAAATTGCCACGGATATAGCAAACACAGTCAGAATCAATACTGGGGGAAAGTGTGCACACTAAATTGCATAATTGTTAGTTATTAATGTGTAGTTGCTGCCTGTTTAATTATATAAACTGAAGCAGGTTTATAAGATCATCACGATATGTGTGTGTGTGTTTTTTTTCCAAGTTTTACCTCTCTAAATAACTGTTATTAACCAAATTCCAAACTTGGTGTAATTATGGACTGAAATCCACCACAGTGCTGTATTTCATTTCCTACAATCAGTACCACCAAAATGGCAGATGAAAGAACTTGTGCTGAAATGGGAAGTCAGCTCTTTGAAATGTGCTTGTGAAAAATTCAGACAAGCCCATTTATTATGATATGGAAAGAACATGTACAGGTGATTCATATTCAGATGATTACTATGTCTGGAATTTGAAGCCATACAGTTCGGTACAACTGAAACACACTTCAGAGGAATCCACTGCTTGACCATTGTGTACTCTGTGCTGGAAGCAGCAATCTCCTCTAAACGCTGACATATTTCTACCAGACTAAACGGGGTCACATCCCAGAAGATGTGATCTACCCAGTCTCACAACTCTTGTCCTGCTCATGGTAAACAAAGTACCTGGCCATAGCACAACTGTTAGGACAGAAGAACAATATAAACTACATTATTCATAAATGAAGTATTTTGTTTGCCACTTCCAAAGTAAATTTCTGTAGGAAAGCAGGCTCTAAGGTTATGCCTGGGGCCCCTTGCAAAAAGCTGCAATCTTCTGGATCATAACACCACATATTTTCATGGGTGGTTACCAACACTTCAGTGGAGTCTGTGCCTGTATCGTCTACCCTGAGGACGAGGCAGTACATTCTTCTGAAGCATCAGAACCACACACATTAATCACGTGGTGTCATAACCTAGAAGATCACAATCTTAACTTCCACTTTCATGAAAAAGTAAAATCTCACGAACACAGCACCACTACAAAACTTGGCAATTATCATGAAGACAATGTTCAGTGACAAATTTAGTTCCAAGTGAATATTTTGAACTCCTCTGAACTGTTGTTCTGAAGTTAACTCAGGTGCACAAAGGTACAATTAAGATAATCTGCACCTTGCAAACAAAATGTCATGTGAGACCTGGCAAAAAAAGTTTAGATTAAAATTATGACAGACTAGGCAGTTGGTTTCCTGGTGTGTTCAAAACCAAATTGTTTTCATGGTGTGTTCAAAACCAAATTGTTTTCATGATATGTTCAAAACCAAATTGTTTTCATGGTGTGTTCACAGCCAAATTGTTTTCACAGTGTGCTCAGATCCAAATCAAAATCTCACTCACTTGTTTTCATCACTTCCTGAATTGTTGCCTTCGCTATTGCTGCCTGCCACAAGCCCTTCTTCATCCTCTTCACTCCCCTCCAGAGCATCCTCTCCATCGTGAGTGCCCCGAAAGTAGCGCTGGAAGGCCTGTGTTTGAGTTGTTGCATTGTCCAGGAGCCGTGAGACACTCACAAGGTCCACATCCTTTGCACTGCTGGTCACTCCCACTCTGTTCTTGCCTGCACTGAATTTATCTTTGGTTTCCTCTTTTGATTCCTTTTTCTCCGCAGCTTCTTCTTCAACATCCTTCCCCTCATCTATCACTAATTCACTTTCATCATCATTATCCTCATCGACGTCTTTCTTAATCTCCTCTTGACCCCTCTCAGTTGTCTCATTTCCACTCACTGTAGATGAAGGGTTATTCAATTTTGATTTCAATTGTTGAGCTATAGCAAGTTTAACTTCCTCTGATATAAATGTCTTACTATAATTATTATTGTTATTGTTATTGTTATTGTTACTATTTATTATTATTATACTAGAATTATCTTTGGTTTTGTGAACAATTTCCAACAATCCTGAGTCTGTGGTAATCTCATCCTTTATCTTTGGTACTACTATTGGATGCTGTGCATCATTTTCTCTGTTCGGATGAAAGTTATCCTGAATTAAATGAGAGATCTGGTAGTTGTTTGATGATTCTGGAACATTAATGACTGCAGGTATGTGTTGAGTCAACATGTTGTTCTTGGTCTGAGTGCTAACATTATCAGCTCCTGACACTTCCTGATGATTGACGATGTTGAGGTTCGTTGTCAGGCTAGAGTGACTTCTCCTTCCAGGACCAGAAGTTCCTACATTGTTCCTCTGCCTTTGTGTCCAGTACTGAGGGTGCTGCTGTTTAATGTGACGTTCCATGTTTGAACGTAGTGTGAAACGTGCTGAGCAATGTTCACAAGCAAATGGGCGCTCTGTTCTGTATCTTCTCTGTTTCTGTTTAGGCATCAGGACCCCATTCTTAATGACCATCTTTACAGAAGAGTTATCCCTCTCTCTAGCTGACTTTGGTGTCACAGAGACCTTCACAACAGGAGGTGTCTTACTAATGTCACTGCTTGAGGCAGACTTGTCACAATCTTTAGCTGGCATCACTTGTGGCTGTCTATTTTCTTCGGCTTTAAAATCACCATAACCGATTGTCACATCAGGCTTTCCTCTTGAATAATCTCGAAATGGAACCATCACAGAATCAAAAATTGTTCCACCTGACAGCTGCAAATTGTTGATCAACTCCTTGTGTAGACGTGATCTAAACTCCTCCATATTAGAACTATGCAGCAATGCAGGAGCATGTGGCATGAAATAAGAGTGCAAAGCAAATGGGGCCCCTGCCTGATGGAATGGGAAGCCATTACTGTTTAAGTACAGGTGGCTTAGCTGTGAATTTCCATAGAATCCTGCAGCATTCATATCCAGTTTTGGTAGTGCGGTGGGACTTGGGCTGTTCTCATGAGATGACATGGCAGTACCCTTGCTAGATGTAAGCCTCTGCTGAACCAAGGAGCCATGCTGCTGACTACCTATGCTATCATTCCTCAGGGTATGTTCTAACTTGGGTGTAAAAACTGTGGGAGGAGATCTCCTCTTGTTGGTGAACTCACTGCTTCGAGATTTTTTGGATAAGTCCTGAGGTTCTGTATCATCTGGTTCTTTGGTAGGAGTTACTGAGAAGTTCCTGTTGTAAGGTTGTCTCCTTTTACTCAAATCCAGTGCGTCCATACTGAGATCTAGAGGCGAATCCACGTCTCTCTCTGGTGATGGAAAGGTACTTACTAAATGCCGTGATGGTGCTACTTTCATAATTTCTTTGTTTGAAAATCTTTGGTTTTCACTTGCAGGTAGCTTAGGAAAAGTATTAGTGTTATTTTTGGTTAAACTGACTAGGGCTTCAATGCTTGAAATTTCATCCACACTTTCTTTTTCCTTATCCAAATCACCACCACGACTTGTTCGTACATCTTCTCCTTCCTCTTCTTCCCTCACACAATTTGTCATTGTTGCAGCTTCTTGGGTCTTCTCCCATACACTAACCTGTTTTTTACCTGTTAAATGGTGCTCTGTAATGTTCTGGTGTGGTGATTGTGTTTGCCTGGATTCGTGTTTGAATTCTTCATACTGCTCTAAGGTTACTACTTTCTCATCTGGGGAGTAACTTCTTTTGTGTTCACTCAAGGAATGCTGATAACGTGAGGAATGTTCAGTAGCGTGCATATCTTCCAGGGAAGAGGCGTGCTGATTGTTAAAGACCAAAGACCTTTTCACTTCCTCTCGAGCCTGTAACTTTACTTGAAGATCGGGATCATTAGTCGGGTCTTCCGATGGATGATAGATAATTGACTTCTTGACTTCTTCTCTTGATAGTTTGGAATGTCTGTTCCTCAGATGCCTCTCACAGTTTGCTTTTGTCGTAAAGGCATAGTTACATAGAGCACATTCATATGGACGATCTCCATTGTGGGTTCTCATGTGACGGACTAAAGTTGCCTTGTCAGTATTTGTGTATGGACACATATTGCAACGAAATATCCCAACACTTGACGAGAGATGTGACCGGTTGTGACCCTTGAGAGCCCTCAGATTTGGGAAAACAGCTGTACATAGTCTACAAGGAAATTCTCCCTTCAACTTCATACGTCTAAATTCAGCTGCAAAGCAGTCTTGCTGTTCGTCCTCACCAGTTGCCGCATCTAGTCGAATGCCACAGTCAGCAGTCAGCATGCCTACTTGAGGAGGTGATTTCGACAGATCATGTAACAGTCCTCCAGCAGATGTCACAGATATGATACTCTGGATATCTGCCAGGTCTTTCGCACTCTCTGCGCTCCTGTCCCCTGTCTCATTCCTCTCCCCATTCAATGGACTGTTGTACCCTGAAGGCTCAAACACGTCTTCCTTCTTTGAACGACTGTGTTCCAAAGAATCTGATGGTGAACAAGGATTTGATTTGTTCTGTAAATCCAAACCTGCAAAAAAGTCCTCCCGTTTGCGTTCTTCAATCTCTCCTTCTGACTCAGAACTTCTTCCAGCCACAGGTGTTTTCCTCCGGTTGCTCCTGAGGTCAGTAGGGGTGTCACTGTTGTTCAAGGATTCACCCTGATTTTCGCTGCATCGACCATGGCTGTCCGTCTGGTGGATGTGCAAGGCAGTGGCACAAGGGAATGCATGACCACATTTATTGCATTGGAACTTGATGGCACTGGATGGTTTGTGCAGACTCTTCTCGCACACAGCAACAGCGATGTGGGGAAATTTTTTGCTGGAGAAATCTACAAACGTTAGGTCATTGAAACCAAGCACAGTAGTATTGTGTTGTTGTGAGTTGTTTTTCGTGCCCTTGCTATTGTTTTCGTGCTGGGCGGTCTGACGGTGAAGCTTAAGTGCTTTGTTGTTCTTGAAGGTCAGGTCACAAACATGACAGCGGATCTGGTACTCTGGATGGCTCTCTTCCAGGTGTGTCTCCAGAATATTCAATGACACGAAGTCCTCTCTGTCACACACAGGACACTGAAGACTTTGTTCAGGTGAACATTCATGTCTATCATGATAACTGTTTGATACAGCCTTAATCCTTCTTCTGCTCGCAGTTTCATTGCTTTCTGCGGCATCTGCAGGAAAGAGTTCGGGCAATTTCCTTTTATTCAAATTTGCACTTCCATTTGGTGACTGATATGGCCCTGATGAAGAAGACCCAGAGGACTGTGTTTCTGTTGGCGACGGTGTATGGTTGCCGACTCGCCTTTTTTTGGCAGTGTTGTTACCAGGTTGAGGAGATGAAAGGGGACTCTTCTTGCTGTTGAAAGAAGCGCTGCTGTCGGTGCTGCCGTCACTCTCGTAGTTATTGGAGCTCTCAGACTTGGATGCTGGGCTGCTGTGTGTCCTCATGTGGCGATGCATGTTGCCGTTCGTGGTGAAGGCGACTCCACAAATCAAACATTTGAAAGGTCGCTCCCCAGAGTGCACGAGCACATGGCGGTCCAATGAGCTAGAGGAGCTCAGTACCTTCTGACAAATCTTGCAAGTGAAGGTCTTTAGGCAATCGACGGCAAGATTCTCGCCGTCGTTATTGTGTGAGCGAATGTGAAGGGTGAAGTCATGCTGAGAGCTAAGCACCGTGTCGCAGATCGGACATAAGTATTTCATCTCCAAGTCTCTGTCCTCGGCACTGCAGTCTTCGGCATCTGGTTCATCATCACTTAATGTTCGAGTCCTGGAGTCTGAAATCACTTCACTGTTCTCCTGAGATTCGTCGGTCTTTGCAATGTCGTTGCAGTCTGAGCGACCATTTTCGTTGCCATCGTTGCTTTGGCCTTTAGAATTATTATTGCTACGTGTATCTTCGTTCGTTGTATTGCAGTCACGGTCTTCGTCCCCGTCTTCGTTGGCTGTTTTCGTTGTACGTCGAATAACTTCGAAATTTTCGGTGTCGGTTCGAGAAGCTTCGTGGTGGACCTCGGCACCCAAATTTGCATCGGTAATAGAATCCATAGGAGAATCTGGTGACAGAAAATGACAGCACATAACAAAGAGACACAACATGTTACAAGTTACGTCAGGTACAACCACTTTGTTTTTTCTTCCATTACCGATCTCCCAACTTCCCTGAACAAGAGTAAATGCAAACTACGGTCATAAGAATTTTGGCACAAACTTGTCACTGTCATGCAGAGGCAGCCCGAGCATATGGGGGAACTAGGACACCAAATTCAATAAAACATGTAAAAAAAAGTTTAAATTCCATCGTGCCTCGGCAAGGGCATTGCAGAGGGAGCGAGGGAGGAGGAAGTTGCCGAATGCATGGACCGCCTAGAGCGCCAGTTCCCAGCGCCAATCTAGGGCCGCTTGGTACTTGACCCAGCAACCCACAGTCACACAAAATGTCGATGCACTGACACTTCGAACACCAAAACACATATTCTCTCCCGAAGGGTCAGGCCCATACAGGAGATGCGTGACATTTATTTACATGATGCCAGACATGTGTCGAATGGGCCGTGCCTCTGAACACGGAAGCTATCATACGATGTCCCGGCAGATGCAGGTTTTCTGTGCGATAAAGCTGCTGTACTCTGGGACACAATAAAAGGGACAGCTTGTATGACTGATTTAGTAAGCCTACATTAAGTTCATTTCAAATGAAAGAAATTTTGACTGCAGGTGTTGTTTTTATACCACGCGGTAACCATAAATACGAAATAAAAACCGAGTCACCACTGAAAATGGAGCACACGAAGTTTCACCCTGACAAAGGTGTTGCATCTTGTTAAGCAGAAGAGAGGCACAGCGCGCCCTTTGCTGAAGGATGAGACTGCCTGCAGCTGTGAATGTGTTACAACGGCAGTGGCTTACAGTGAGGGCACAGCGTAAGCGGAGGGTGCTGTGTTAGGTGTTTGGGTCTTACAGTGAGGGCAAAGCGTAGACGGAGAGTGCTGTGTTAGGTGTTTGGGCCTTACAGTGAGGGCACAGCATAGACGGAGAGTGCTGTGTTAGGTGTTTGGGCCTTACAGTGAGGGCACAGCATAGACGGAGAGTGCTGTATTAGGTGTTTGGGTGTTACAGTGAGGGCACAGCATAGACGGAGTGTGCTGTGTTAGGTGTTTGGGCCTTACAGTGAGGGCACAGCATAGACGGAGAGTGCTGTGTTAGGTGTTTGGGCCTTACAGTGAGGGCACAGCATAGACGGAGAGTGCTGTGTTAGGTG
>Ga0123357_10009534_pt1 | contig 12264 bp, 4 predicted proteins | sample TergutEmb28metaG_FD_89873 | JGI IMG/M metagenome (GOLD analysis project Ga0123357, IMG submission 89873) | Embiratermes neotenicus P4 segment gut microbial communities from Petit-Saut dam, French Guiana - Emb289 P4 | ecosystem: Host-associated > Arthropoda: Insects > Digestive system > Gut ...
ATAGATGTATTTGTGGGAACAAAGCAAAACAAAAAAAAAAAAAGATATATCGTTCCCCGCCACCCCCGACGAAAGAGGGGGGGGGGGAAAAAAGAGGGGGGGGGGGGGGGGGGGGGGGCACTTCCTCGAGATTCTTATTTACTGTTTATGTTGCCTTTAAAAAGTAGTGTACCCTAATCCCAATACTATGATGCTGATTAAATTATTTTTTAACATTTTATATAAAATATTTCCAACACTTGAAAATTCCGGTCATGGATTGCGTCTAAGGGAAGTCGAATTCGGTAAAATGTGTTTTTAAGTGGCGGTTAGATATTTCTTGCTCTCCTTTCTCTTTCTGACTTCCTCCTCCCAATTTTACACAATTCCATAAAGGAAGTGGTTGCAGAAGATGGAGAGATTGACTTTCGTATGCGGAACCTTACTTTCCCCTCACAATTTTCAGCGTCTGGAAGGTGGGTGGCGGTCAGGCTAGGGGCCAACAGGTTCAACCTCTATATTCTTCTGCGGAGGCAGAATCAGGTTAGAAAACCTTCAAGCAGGAATCTAACCCAGTGGGGTCATTACTGTAGGCAACCAAAACCATAATTCAACTCAATGAACCTCGGGCGACTACCCGACCACGTTTCCTTTAAGTAAAGCCCCTGTTGCTGCAACCAAAGTGCACGCAGCGCAGACTGAGTGGTGCGAAGGTTCCCTAACATCTTGAAAAACATAAGAACTTTGCAGCGGGTGGTCCTAGGTTCATTATCAGTTTCAAATGTCGCACACATGCACAATATGAACGTTGTACAATACTTGGGGGGGGGGGGGGGGCAAAAGCCCCCAGTGGGCCAAGGCCTCCTCATTCATGAGGTTTCTAGATCACACACAACGACGCACCACAGCCAGTAGGATGATTCTGAATGAGTCAACGTCTCCATATTAACCACTATGCAGGTTTTAAAAAGACACCTACTAAATGATGTAAATGTAATTTATTCATAGAGTTTTTTAGTCGCCCTCCAAATGCGATATTTCACGGAAGACTGTATTTTAGCCCATACACACCCCAGCATCTCCGAAGCTATTATTGCAATGCTGAAGTATTCTACACTTTGATGTCACCCAAGGTGATCACCTGCCGAATTCAACGATACAAACCCCTTTTTACGTAAGAACTAAAGAAATTGTGGGGAAACAAATCTGATAATCATGGAGTTCAACAGAATAGATCTCGCCAGAAAGTCACTGACATCATGCGACTATTTCTCTAACGAAACAATGCTGAATTCTGCTGCATATATTCGACTTTGTCTTTCTTCAGTTCCGACAAGGTGCAGGTCTTCAGCATATCAAATTCTGTGGGAAGTATACATAAATTCCTTTTTTTAAATTATAATCGGTACTCAGTAAACCTACTTACTGACATTATCTACAGTTGCTTCTAGTTTACACGGTTTGAAGTCTTCTTAGCTAAAACACATTTTTATTTTTTAATAAACAAATAAAACCATGTACTTCATACACAGGACAATGAAAGGTGGCATAAAATTTGATACTTGCATGACTTACTACAAAGATTCGCAGGCGGGCCAGAATTATGTTGCCAGGAGTCGTGCAGTAAACGGATGGCTTGAATTTTGATAAAACTAACTTAGATTTTTACTGTGACCTGAACTAACAAGCAGTGACACAGGGACAACAAAGGTTGCATAACGTGTGGATAGTTCATTTAAACAGGGGTTTCTGTAATAACCATTTGGAAAACAAAAACACAACAAGCTGCCGCCGCCACCGCCGCCGCCGCCGCCGCTACCGCTGCTGCTGCTTGCTGCTGCTGCTAGCTGTAAGCTGCTAACCCGATCATTTTATTGCTGCAATCATGTCACATAATTAACGTTTCACTGGCGACAAAATGAATTACAAGAGGGCACATGTGCTGATGATAGTAGCAGGGAAAGCGCAACCGTTCTAATACCTCTGCCGACACATTTATTCATGAATTCATACGCAAAGGCAGCGAATGGGCAGTGGAAAATACAGTGCTTGCGTAAATCACCGAAGTTCCCAGGTGGTCAATACGGCTCGAGGGTGCGCTGCAGTGTACAACCGGTCCCTGCCATGCTGAATTAAATCACAAACAATACTTTCCGAGAAAACTTATGACGCACACAAGCACTTACTTCAAATATTTACCTAACCGCCATGTTCCACGAAAACTGTGCCACGCTTCGGGTGGTAATTCCTTGACATAAGTGGAGCGCAAAATGGTACATCCACACGTGCCAAACGCTCAAACTGTACATAATTATTACGTGGTCCAGCTCTGGTGGTGCTGCTGTACTTTAGATTTCAGTACATTCACGGAATATGGCTCACGGCCTCACGAACAGAGAAGGTCTACACGTCTATTGTTCCCTCCCACGACTCCTCAGCGAAATCAAGGTGAGAATTTACCTCAAAAGTACGTGTTCTACAGAACGATTCGTTGTTTATATCGACTTATTTAAATTCACAGCATCGGTACAGAAAACTGAATAGCTTGAGGGAACTAAACATTCCAGCTTGTAAGAAGTATAAAACTGTCTTACATCAGTCACAGTTATGCTGTAGTTTCCGGAGAAACATATCCAACAATTGCTATCAGCGCATGTTTCGGATCCAGTTAATTTTTCAATATGATACATATTCAGAGTGTAAGAACACACACACACACACAATGTGCAAGTACCCATACGTGTAGCCTTCAGACGTATCTACACAGGACTGCATACATACATAGTACACACATTCGTGCATATAGAACACATATATACATGCGTACTTACACACATTCATGCATAAATATATGTATACATACATATATACATGTATACATGCATAATGAATGTATTACGTGTACATACATACATACAGGGTTGCTGATAAGTCCTTAGCCCGACCAGAAAAGAAATAAGCTAATGTTTCTGTCAGAATGGCGTGAATTTCCTTCGGTGCCTTGCCTTGAAAAAAAAAATTGATGACAGCTCGCGTCTCGATGTTGTTGAAATCGCGCGCGTCCCTGACATGCTTCCGAGCTTGTTTCCTTCCTGGTCGGGCTAAGGACTTATCAGCACCCCGGTATACACATCACGTACTTCTGTATATGAATATTATATACACATAAACACAAACTTTACTGTGTGCTCACAAGTTACGCCGTGTGTTTTGGTTTATAGCCGTTCCGGAGGAACCTGCTTCCTCCAGCGTCAGTTTGTAATGTTCCGTACCACTGTACCAAACTACATGGCGTCACATTGACACAAGGCAGGAGAGTACGAGTTTTAGTCACGGCCACCAAAATTTCTGATCGCATTCATGCATAATTAGTCTTAGGAAAGAGGTTCGTGCGGAGGTCCAGCTTACATGTGTACACACGTGAGTTTCCATTTCTTGTCTGTCACATTCTGGAAAATCGACCAGCGGTTTTGTGTATGCGTCTGTGAGACAGTGCGTGAGTGATTAGGACGTAAGGATATCCGTATACCGGACATGTGACGTAAATTACATTTTTATAAATATGAAATGCGTACAGTTGAAACAGGCGGAGTCTATCTTTTCGCCCGAAAGTAAAGTAACGCGACACCAATATTATCAGAATATCCCGTACGGAAGAGTACGAAAGTCCATATATATAAAGACCAAGTATTTGTAATATGTCGTTAATCTTTCAGGCAAATATTAGATTTATTGATAGTTAAGAAAGCGAAGAACCGCTAATTCCTGATTTGGATGCGATTAATAACGGATTTTGTGTGTGTGTACGTGTTTGTTTAATGTTGGGATTTGGGTCACGAATAGGAATGTAAAACAACAGAAATTATATAATGGACAGGATCTAATGCTTCAGTCGGTATTGCAGTCTCGATATTTTCAGAAAGATGCTCTACAACGTGCACATTCTCGAAAATTGTTATTTCGTGTCCCTCAAAGGCCACAGTGTATAACAGTTGATCAAGGAAAGGGTTATCTGTGAAAAGTTTAGCTAGGGATGGAAACGTTCAGAATTTCCCATTGAATTTTAAAAAGTTTTTATATTAATCAGTCCACAAATCTGGATTTACTTTTCGATCCGTAAGAGGAATATGGTTCTCTATTGGATTTCGGAGCACAATATTTTCCAAATTATTTTTTTTCAAGTGGTGTACTGGTTAATGTAAATAGTGCTGTTAACGCACAATCAAGCAGTTTGAGATTTTCAGTGGTTACACTGATGCCTTTCTCAGATTCCTATATTTTCCTTGAGAGAAACTAAATTTGAAACCAGGAATTCATATTTCATCAGAGCTTCTGCGCAAGAGGCAACTGTCTGCAGATTTATATTACAACTGCACATAATCATTGTCTCATCAGCAGACCATTTCAACAAATCTCAGTTCGTTACGCTTGTCTTCTTATATTGGAATATCGACAAAAACGACTGTTAGGGTCCATGTGCGACCTCCGCTGCAATTTTCCACTTCACCTTCACACAGTCTCTTGCATTATTATTGCTGCCGTTCCTTTGAGTCATTCATCATTGTCTCAAAGACCTGTTTCTCTGCCAGCCGGACGCTAAGTGCTACGAAATTTTATTCGACATAATCTGCAATTACGCTTAAATTAAAAAGTTAATTTTAGTTTCTGCTTCGAGCAACTATTCTAAACAGTTTAATTACCTAATTCCAATTCCAAGTATCATAAGCGTATGGAATTAGTACTTTTCAGAATGAGAGGGAACTATCTAACACAATTGCCGGTAGGAAACCGAATAAGGATTGACTGTTGCAATAAATAATTTGACTTAAAACACATAGGCATAGATGTCAGATTATTATTAAAACTGGTCTTAAAAATGGCACGTACGAGTGGAAAATGGATTCAAGTGGAGCACGTTAGCACATAGAGCAGGAGTATGTATAATTTTTCTGCATAAGTACAAAAGAGTATAAGTGAAGCTGATCGTCTCACATACAGTTCACCTCAACACTGCACGATCTGAGATGTAAGGCACTCTAATAATGGATGTACAGTTAACTCCAGAAATTTCACATGTGTTTGATATTCCTAACACATATTAGCTAATGTTCGAAGTTAAAAGGCGTTATGATTTAACACATTAAACATTGTCAGATATCCTCAAATAAACTGGAGAAATCAGGGCTGCCAACAGGGGATTTTGGACTCTGAGAAATTTTTTTTTATTCACTCCCCGCATTCCTCAAGCAGGGGCTCACCGAATAAAAATCTTGACGCTAAACCGGAAAGGGTGACCGTCAGTTGCAGAGTTACTTGTGCTTGGTCTAAAGGATTAATTTTGCACAATCGATACGTAATGATAATACCTAGAAAAATAAAACAGCATGCTACATGGAAGGGCCGTCAGTAATTTGTACGGTATGCCACCCCTCCGCCCCACCCGTATCGTCGACACTGGCAGAAATATGTGATAGAATTAAGGTGCCTTTACCATGGAAAACTCAAAAAGAACAATTATTACATGCAAGTTACAGTCAATAGTGAGTTAAGCAAACATGAACACTTTCAAACTGGTTGTAAGCAAGTGAGGATATAGGTTCACTGATTCTTAGATCTTCATTACGTGAATCTAAACCGAGACTCGGGACACTTACACCTGACGAACATAATAGCAGATCTTCTTAACTGGTTTGTTACGGCTCTAAATATTGCATCATACCTGCAAATCTGTCTAAAATTAGAATCAAATGGCTCCTACATGCCATCATTTACTTAACATTTGCACGTTATTTCACAAAGCAAGTGATTATGAAGGCGACTTTGAATAAATAAAGTGAAATAATGGTACAATGTTCATGTAACATGCACCTGGAATAATTTAAATAAATTCTACTTTAATTTATTGTTTCTGATGATGTTCTTGGCTCTTAGAACACAACAGCGAAAGAAGGCATTGTAGAATGTGGTTTCGTGTAAAGTTGACATATTTCAGACTCATACTGTATAAGTGTATTTGAATAAAGAAGGAAATTAATAGCAACGGTCTATGGAACATAGTTTCTTCGTCTAGCATAATTTTGGAGACAAAATGAGAATATTTAAGCCGCAACATACAAATTATCCACATGGTGTAACCTTATGTATTTCTACCTGGAATACGCATGGTTAGATTGTGAGCCGCAGTAACAACAACCACGACTTTGAGGAACGGCTGCTTATACCTTCAAACTATTCAGGACCCCTCCTTCCAAATATTTACCACACAGCATGCAAATCATCTCTTCAGCACACTATTTTCTCTACAGTTCCTACAGTCCAATACAGAATAAGATAGCAGGTGACATGTACAACGGAACGCATAAAGATACAATATTTGCTGTTCCCATGAAGATGAGATGTATATTAAGGACTTCCGATTTGTGACACCGTTCACTCTGGTTGATAAGCATCAACTCGAACAACAAGCTTTCGGCACAATTACGTCATGCGGTGTGGAGATAAGTAGGAGTTTTTTCTCAGACTCATCCAACCACCGGGCTATACAGCGTCATGAGGAAGAAGATTAAAATATGTTTGCAAATCGCACAGTGAAAAAATCTAAGCAACCAGTCTGTAATACATACACCACAGCAAACAAATATTACAGAAGACATTAAATTGGTTTAATTAAGGTCCATCTGCTATGGGGATCTTGGCTGAAATTAATTTCATTACGATTAAACTCTTAGGATTAGCTGAGAAATGTGTTTAATTAAGACGAAATTCGTATGATGATCTGCACTAAAATGGTCTTAATTAAGCCCAGACCGTTTGTACTTGAAGTGAAAATAATTTAAGTATAATTGTTATGAGAATTATGTGCTGAAAAGTATATAACTAATATCGCAGCGTTGAGATATTGATCGAAGCGAGTCTCAATACGATCAAACAATTATAAGGATCTGCAGTGAAATTACGTTAAATAAAGTTGTTTTCTTATAACGTTCATTAACCCTCCTCTTGCACAAAAAGAGAGCACTTTTAGAAAACTTTTAAGTTCCAAATTTCTCGAAAACGTCTGTACTGAAGTAAATTAATACTTATGTTCGTTAGTTACTTCGCCAGAGAAAAAATATTGTCAGTTCAAACGTTTTTCACAGATCAAAAACCAAAAGGTTAGTAAATAATCAAAGCAGTTAAAAGCTGTAAGGAAGAACGTTTAACCTCATTCGTCAAGTAATTACAGTTGGTTCACACTCACGGAATGAGCAAATAATTCGAATCCACCACAGTAACATAAATAAATATTATCTTTCTTGGCCTTGCTACAGGATAGGATATGATATTATACAGGATGGGTCAAAAGTAGGTATACAGTAATTAACTACATATTGTGTACCTACTTTTGGCCCACCCTGTATAATAGTATAGTACTGTATACGAGCGCAAGATATGGTTGAAAATTGCAGCTGCAGTCCGGTGAGTGTGTGGTGGTGTCTAGGGTAGTAGAGGAGAAAACAGTAACCGAGAGGAACACAAGATAGCAAATCCCTAGCGTGTCGTCAAGTGGTCGTGGCAATTAGAAGGGCAAACACAATTATGGAGAAACTGCCAATGAAATTCGGGCGTGATTCAAAACCAAATCTGAAATGTCGCCCACATAGGACATTCTTGGTATTAGAATACTAACCTACGTGACGTACTATTAATCTTGCAATATGTTAAATGCGCAAATTCCTACGAACTCATATTAACAGAAAGAAACAAAAGAAAGAATAACGAAAGAAAGAAAAAGTGTAAAAGGGAAAGGGGAATATTTATACAGAGTAACAGAGGATATCATGTTCTTCCTCTGGAAGCTACTCGTGTTTCAGTACTTACATGACATCAGAATTTTACAAATCATGTCAGCAAACACTTACGTTGTCAGAATCTGTACTACAGACGGCGCAAATATGCCGGGAACAGTACCGATTGCACTACTCTCGTTACAGACATCGCCTGGGAATCTCACATTCCACTGGTTGCCACTCGACACGTCAAGCGGAACAGTTTCCACTTACATCCACCCTGAACTAGACACATCGACAGCGGACACTGTGTAGTAGCCCAACCTTGATATGGGAAGAAGATGGATTTTCGAAGGGGTGGTAACAGATTCTATATCTAAACAGCGTCACTGCCCTTCCATGGGCATTCTCTGCATTTGTATTCCATTTTACCGTTGTTTCCTAGTATTTATATTCTGCATATTTAATCCATTAAAGCAGGGCAGTTACTGCATCCACCACCTACTTTAACATTAAGGCCTCTAAATTTTGATAAGTACGTTTATACAGGGTGTTTCACAAGATGTAAACAGTAACGTAATATATAATTTCCCAGATCTTTGTGATTAAAGATCTGTTATAAACATGGGTCTCATTCTCAGCAGTTAATGTGTCCTTAATGATAGTAAATGAATTCCAGTGAACAGCGCCTACGACAGATGCTTTAAGCACATGTCGCCTTGAATGAAAGGGAGTATTACTTATGAAGTTAAATTTAGACGTTATATTAATCACACAATAGGTGTTTATTTTTTTCCATATGTATTCAGTAATCGTTATCTTTCATTATAAGTTTCAAGCGGCCTTAACTCCGTAACGTTTCAAAATTGGACACATGTTTATAATAATTTTTTAATCAAGAACATCTGGGAAATCGTCTCCTACATATATGACCGTAACTTATGAAACACCATATGTACTTCATATGACTGTCTGAATAAACAGTAATTATTTCCATAAATATCGTCAATTGACTGGTCTTTATAACGGACAGGTAGGCATTGATTTTTATATCACGTAGATGAATTTCAAGGCTTTTATTTTTAAATTTTTCAGTTTAACCCTTATCCTGCTAACGTGGAGAATAAGGTGAGCTCCTAATAATGCCTGCAGATGGGGACAGATGGAATTTAACGTGGTGTTTAAAGTGTTAAACGTGTTTTACTGGGTGATTATATGCCTACCGAAACAGAAGATAAGCAACATATAGGTTGTGATTTTTTTGTTTCTGAGTATTAGAACAAATCAAACCCCCTTTCATATCGAGTCAGGTACAATATAAATGATCTCTCTTGCTTCAGTGTAAATATTTGCCCTTAGCTTACTTTGACGGAGTTACACAATTTTTATTAAATGTAACAGGATGCAACTAAAGAAACAAGAAGGTCATCAATGTACGCATAAAGTAATGCTTTGGGGCGTTGGCGTAATTTTTATACCTCCTCGTTTATCCTAAGAGCTTGATGCCATTTCAATCAATGAGAACGCTTTTAATGCGGTTTATTGTCGTTGGCAACAATAAAGGTACTTAGGTCTGCATTTGAAGGTCCCAACATCATTGCGCGATTTCAACAGAGTTCGGAATTTCTCGGAATATTTTAATGGAAGTTCCCAATAAAAAATTTCACCTAATTCCGTCCAGTGGGAGCAGCGCTGATACACACGTGAAACGGACTTGATAAAGCTAACAGGCGCTTCATGAAAATATGTGAAAGAGCCTAAAATTCAGAGATAAAATCTTCTAATAATATTAACAACGGTTTTCAATTTATCAAGCTAACCTTTCATATACTCGAATGTGAACACAATAGATGCTCACACTCTCCTAAATGTTTCGGCCCTTCTTCAGAGCCATCAAGCAAAGTACGTACAATATTAAAATTAACAACAGAATATCAATAATTCATCTTTGAACTCGAAACTAACGGATGCGATGTGGTAAAAACAATATCCATTCCTTACTCGATATTTCTTTAACAGACATTACTTACACCTAATTCCACTCTTGCCTTTCATTTCAATTCCTAACATTACTGAGCTGCACTTCAGTCATGCAGGGTCACACACGGCCGTTGCTTCCCTTACAAATACACTGTGCTATCTATGTCCAGATAATTCACAACGGGCATTATGTTTAGCTGTTGTATATACTGGGTCAGTAATAAATCCTGCCGTCGCGGATGTAAGCTGTACATGTGGTAACTCTATTCGTGCCGTCATATTAGTCTTATGTCAAGGAAAGAGCTCTTTCTTTGGCCTGTATCTTTAACGTCAGATGAATATATGGGGAACCCCCTCCCAGTTAGGGAAACGTCTAGAAGAAACTGGCATCCAGCAGCAGCAGAGCAATTTCTGTAAGACCCTAACTCCAGCTTCTTGCATGTCTGCGCTTACCCCATACCTAACTTTAACCCTCTGTCTAGGGGTTGTCGCAGTCAGCGCCTATAAATCCCGCGGACAGGTTTAGTGTTCCTATGTGGCGGGAGAAGTCCACCCAGTAACTACCTGTAATACTGGCCAACTGGGAGAGGGAACAAAAACCCCCAACTTTGAGCGCGAGTCGTGCCTACCACGCCACACTGCCTAATCTATACACGCTGTGCTATTTTATGGGCACGTAAGGGACTCTGCGTGCTTGGCGTACTTAATAATACAACGTTGGTTTGTTCCTGTGGAAACGCGTTTGTTGATTTTCTTATTTCTGTTTATTTTAGTGAGAAATGTGAAGATTGTTAACATAGGGTGAGATACAAGGAAGTGACGGTCTTCCGTCAACTAATGCGAGGAAATGAACAATACACGAAGCGAAAAGTTTTAAGAAGTAATCAGCATAATAAATGCCGTTTAGTGTCCACAACCTGACTTCTGAGGATAATTTGTTCCAGATGGCCTCCATGACTCTCGATGCGTTGCTGTCTCAATTTTTGCAATAAAGCACCATTACGTGTTCCATTTCTCTTCAACATTACACAAAATGGCTACCTCTCCATAATGTTAGCCTCTAGCTGCGATGTTTACTTGTTCGGTGTGACGCGGCCTCATTTACAACCAGGCGATTATCGTGGAACCTTAGTGATACTGGAATATGTTGCAAACATTTTTGGGTACGCAACTGCGAAGAGTGAGAGGCAAAGAGTGTGAAATGTGTGGTTCCAACAGGAAGGTGTAATGGCCAACTCGGTAAGGCAAAACATGAGCTCTTCTAGGCGGAATGATAACGTCACAATTTGGCGAATCTGTTGACCGTCTCGTTCACCATACTTGACAGGTCAGAGTTTCTTCTATGAGAGTGTCTGAAGTATAAATTGTATGTTGCTTGCCCAGGCTGCAATCAGGAGCTGAAAGTCAGCACTACATGGGGAAGTGTAACAAATAGTGGTGCATTACTGCAGCGAAGTTGACAGAAATTTTTTAGATTACAGCAAAATATCACACGTCACGTAAGTCATCCGGAACAAGTAATCTTAAGGTGAAAGGATTCTAAGCCATTATGTTAGTTACTATTCCAACTATTGTTCAGGCTTTCACAGTAGTTTAGAGAAAACCGACACATCCTCGAGCCCAGCTCTATATTAAATAATAATGGATAAGACAGGAAGCGGTCGTGGTCTGGTCTGAGGTATCTTAGTAGTTTTCTAGTACAATGCGGAAAATCGAAAGTAAACACAGGTTCGAAATTTGTACCTTCTTCATACAGAGCAGTGTTGGCTATTAAATCACTACTTTCTGTCACCGATGACGAGTATTTCCTCTGGCTTTAACAATAAAAATGCTGAAAGACTTTATCTTCACCGAGACAAATACTTTATTTTAAATTATTTTCCATCTCTGAAAATATTTTGTGTGTTATCCAAAAAAAATCTGTGCCGGTGTACTCGTGCAGTAATAATGTTTACAGTGAAGACCAAAAAGACCTGAAAAACTTCCGTCTCTGACATGTTTCCGTGTCACACGAATGCTTATACTTCCAGACACAAAAAGTTCACAGACCGTGCAGCTGCCAGCATTACGTCATAAATCTTGAGACAAACGTGCATGCTACCTACGTACATTGCCGTCAAGAAGCATCGTATATTTCCGTTTCCTTTTCACTTTCTTGCCCATTTATTTCTTTTTTTCAGTTGTATTGCCATTAGACCGGTTGAAATCAGGGGGTACGTAAAGTCTATATGTATTTTGGTGTTGTGCAAATCATGAATTGATTTGTTGCTTCTTCTGGAACTGTAAAATTTTTATATCTTAACTTTCTGTGCTATCGCCTTTTTATTCGAACTAATGCTATTACAAGACATTCTCTTATATTTATTAACAATTGTTTCCCCTTACTTACTTACTTACTCCATGGTGCAGAGTTCTTCTTGAGAAGCTAACTGGTTTGCAGCTAATCAAGAAATTCCCCGCATTTCACGGAACCCGAAGGTTCATTACCGCACTCACAAGCGTCCGCCACCTGTCTCTATCCTGGGCCAGCCCAATC
>Ga0123357_10009538_pt1 | contig 12262 bp, 11 predicted proteins | sample TergutEmb28metaG_FD_89873 | JGI IMG/M metagenome (GOLD analysis project Ga0123357, IMG submission 89873) | Embiratermes neotenicus P4 segment gut microbial communities from Petit-Saut dam, French Guiana - Emb289 P4 | ecosystem: Host-associated > Arthropoda: Insects > Digestive system > Gut ...
GGACTCAGATCACTGTTCTTTGCGATCAAAGGTTCCATGGAGCACCTGGAGTATCTGAAGTACGGGCTGGGGATCATTCTTGCGTTCATCGGAGTAAAGATGCTGCTTTCCGAGTACTATGAAGTGGATGTGCTGCTGTCCCTGGCAATAATACTTATCGTACTGGCGGCGACCGTCGCGGTATCGCTGCACATGAGAAGAGTGAAACAGAAGGCATCCGGTATAGGATGATCATTTCATGTCTTTGTAGTAAAGAACAGCGGAGCATTTGCACGGTCTTCCGCATACCGGGCAGTCGTGTCCGCCGGGGGAATCGACCATTTGGTTCCAGTAATCGGGGACCTCTAAGCGTGGGGTCATACCCATCCTTCTGAATATGCCATCTACGTTGATCTGTCCGTCCACGCTTTTCCAGGCCATTCCGCATATCATGTCGACGTTCCTGGAAACGAACTCGTCGTAACAGGCGGCTGAGAGTTCGGTGCCGAGACCGATCCCTTGGAGATCTTTCCTGATCGAAGTGGAATCAAAAAGGCCTATTTTTTCTATGGAAAGGAATAGGTCTTTATCAGGCGAATCGGGAAGATGTAGCATTTTGTCTATCTTGTCCGGACTGAAGATCTGGCATATTGCGAAGCCCGCGAATTGGCGGTTGTAGGTGACAACTTTGCAGAAGGCTGAAGGAGAGTTGATCGTTTCAAGGAAATCTTTTTCTGCGAGGTAATCTGAGCCAAGCTCTTCTTTGGCGACATCTAGCGCGATGGGAATCTCGCCCATAAGGATATTTCGGCTGCGGCATTTCATAAGGTATCACTTAATGTTGCAATTTGTTTTGTTGTCAGAGTCATTTTACAAGTCAAGACTTTTATCTGCCTAATATGTAAGTGCAAAGCAATTACATAAAACATTTAATTCCACATCTGCTTTTTGGCGTGTGACTCATAAACCCACGGTTCCAAACAACGTTAATCTGATAGAGCCTGTCTATGAAGCAATAAAGCTGCTTGGCGGATCTGGAACGAATAGAGAAATTTATGAAAAAATAATTGAGATATTAGACCTACCTGAGGAAGTTACAGAAATACCGCATCTAGGAAGCACAACAATGACTGAACTCTACTATAGAGTCGCATGGGCAAAAACGATATTGAAAAAAGAAGGACGGATAACAAATAGTGAACGCGCCGTGTGGTCTATATCTTTGCCGCTTGAGGCAGGCAAGATAAAGGCAGACAGGAAATTGGACCATGAAAGCGGTTCTGGGTATGTGGAAGAAGACACAATAGAAGAGTTTGAGCCATGGAGAGAAAAATTGTTGGAATTTTTATTCGAAATCGGACCATATTCTTTTGAAAAACTCGCACAGAGGCTGCTGCGCGAGTGTGGGTTCGAGCAGGTAGAAGTCACAAAAAGATCAAGGGACGGAGGCATAGATGGTTATGGTAAGTTGAAAGTAAATGGCATTTTTTGTTTCAATGTGGCTTTCCAGTGTAAGCGATATAGGGGGTCTGTTCCAGCCTCGGACATAAGAGATTTCAGAGGATCACTTCCCAAATCAATGGAAAAGGGGATATTTATCACAACTGGAATTTTTTCAAGGGATGCAATACTTGAGGCATCCGATGCAGGCAAGCAGCAAATTGATCTGATTGATGGAGAAGAGTTAGTAACAAAAATGAAAGAACTAAGTCTGGGGATAAGGGAAGTTAGAGATTATGTAATTGATCGGGATTTCTTTAAATCCTTGTCTCTATAATAATTTGATTTCATCTGATATCAATTAGACTTTCCAACATCACAATGTTACTTTTGAAATCTTTTGGCACGTACCCGACACTTTTTACTGTTTCCATTATTTTATTGCAGAAACTATTCGCAATAAAGCGCATCTCTATATATGGCATAGGCGGATCGCTTTTTCGATCACGGCCAATTGTAACCCACTTATCCTTTGTTTCGAGCGGCTGAGCGGGCGTGAATTTTTCTATTGTAAATACCCAGTGATCTTTTCTAGTGACCCAGCATGCGCCAACCTCAAGCAAAACCCCTGACCAGTCCTTTACGATTGATTCTTTACTTGTAACAAACAGAACATATATCATCTCTGTCGAGTAGCTTTTTACAAAAAACTTCCGTAAATAGTCATATATGTCCCTCTCGGGCAGATTCGTCTCAGGATCATCGCCACTTGAGTAGATAATATCCTCCTTTTTTATGCCGTTAAACAGCAGCATTTGATATATGATATCAGCAATGTCTTTGTCAGCAGAGGATTGGCTGATCAAAATCTTTTTTTTGTTTGCATCAACAGTAGCTTTCAAACCCAACGCAGGAAGCATTTTATCTGCATACTCGTTTACTACTGCACCTAACTCCTTTCCAGTTTTCAACTCTCTCTCGATGCCAGCGGTCATTTCTTCTTTTGCTTTATTCAAGATGATTCTGAGTTCTTGTTCCTTTGCTGCTTTTTTCTCAAGGTCTCTTTTTTCTGTTTTCTCCCGTTCTAACGTTGCATACTTTGTGTGCAATCTGACTATCTCATCAGTCAGAACCCTTATCTGTTTTTTTGCCTCTATCCAACGAGGATCATCTTCCTGATAACCCTGTCTATTCGTCATTGCCATATCTGGTAAAGTCGTTTCTTCAAAAAGGTCAATGTGCAGTTGCCCTACAATGAAGCTCTCGTACATACGGTTCTTACTGACAACACTCAGGACGTTTCTTTGCCCCATCTTTTTATTTGAGTATATTGCGAGATAATTTCTTGAAAACTCGTCGGGCTCTTTCCTTATGCCAGTCGTGGTCTTATATGTCGCAATCCACCCTTCAACCTTTAGGACATAATCTTTTTCGATACCAGATGTGTTTTTCATTTTCAATGTTGTAGGCACAACTTCACTTTTTTCACTCATTATTTCCATGCCTTCAGTATTGATATTTTTACTTGGATCATCAGAATTTCCAACCTTTATTAGGGTCGCAAGAGACCCCGCCAGTTCTTTTTCGTTCCACTTTACTGGTTTTTCGTGTTCCTTCCCATCTGACCCCATATAAATAACTAAAATGTTAAAATCATCATCAACATTAGGGAAAATTCTAGCAAGATTTCTTATTACAGTGTTAATTGTTTTGGGAATATCAGCCTTTGGATGAGGCATTATTATTCCTGTACCATGCTCCCTCACTCTTTTCAAAGCGAGTCCCTCTCCAGATAAAATTTCAAGAATCTGATTATCACTCTCTATGACCTTCGGGACAATAAATCCATTTTTTACTCCATTTCTCATGGAAACAACGCTAAACTGATCCGAAATTGAAAGGCCTGAAAGTTTACCAACACCTTTTCTCCCCATCTTCATTCGGCCCTTCTCTGTCTTTGAGTCATTTTCATTACTACGCGAGACCGCCCCTATATTGAGATAATTCTCAAGATCTTCTTCCGACATGCCTTTGCCATCATCCTCCACGCGGATCTCATCTTTGTCAATAAAAATATAAACGTTCTCTGCATCTGCATCATACGCGTTAGCAATAAGTTCTGACAATGCAAAGTAAACATTAGCATATAGATCCCGGCTCAACAACTCCAACATTCTGGGGCTAATTTTCAGTCTGTATTCTTTCATGCCTTTGGACCTCCTCCTTTATGTGTTCCACAATGGTACCGCCGATTGCGGAACCTAATTTTACGGGGACCGCGTTCCCGATGTGTCTACCTACTGCGGTGAGGCAAAATTCCTTTTTATCCTCAAAAAATTTATATGTTGGAGGGAACGTTTGCAGCAAAGCCCCCTCCCTGAGACTTAGGGCTCGATCTTGCGTGGGATGTCCAAACCTGCCTGTGCCAAATCTATAAAACTGTGTTGTTATTGTTGGTGATACACAATCCCCTTTCATGCGAGAATAGACAGAACCATAACTCTTCCCAGTTTCTTTTTTGTGACATTCCGAAACAAGCGTTTCATCATCCCAATCTTTCCAGCTGCCACCGGGTATGGATTTTTTTATTCGATCTATGTTTTTATCCGATAAAGAAGAAGAAATATGAGCGCCATCGGAGACGGAGGCACTCCCTGCGGCTATAGGATGAAGATTACCTATCGTGTCATCAACAGTAATGTGTTTTTTGTTTCTGTATTCCCCGTCTGGTACCTTAATTGTACCCATTTTCGATGCTAGTAACACGAGTCTTCTTCGACTTTGAGGTATGCCATAGTTGGGACAGTATACTACTTTATAGTCAACATTATAATTATTTTTGTAAAGAGTGTTGACAAAGTCTTTGAACACATCTGTATTTTTTATCCGGGGGACATTCTCCATGGAAACAATATCTGGGCTAACCTCTTTTACTAATCTCCCAAACTCGTCGAGAAGATTCCAACGCCCATCTTGAGAAGGCTGTCCTCTGTTGTTGTTCATCGTGGAGAACGGCTGACACGGGGCACATCCCACTAGGACTCTGAAGCATTTGTCGCTATATTCCTTACTAACGTCGTCGCCAGATAACTTTTTTATATCGGTCAATATGAATTTTGATCCTTCGTTGTTTTTTTCATATGCATATTTGCATGATGCATCCACATCATATCCCGCCTTTACCCTAATATTTGAGGTCCTGAGACCATATGTCAGCCCCCCAATTCCACAAAAAAGATCAACTGCCTCTATCAGCGGAACTGTCCGATCACTATCCAAGTCGTATGAGCATAGCATAAAACAAAGCCAGTATGTTTCATTGAAATAATAATTTTTTTGATCAGAGGGGCCCCATGAAACCATGATCATACGAACGACTCCCCGATGCCCAGCTTGTTAATCCTTTCGAGGTTGTGGGCCACCGCCCTGCGCAGGACCTCGGCGGTTATCGACCTGTTCTTTCTGGAAATGACGGAGTCCCCGAATAGCATTTTGCATACGGAATTTATGCATTTTATCATCGCCCCTTTCCTGTACAGGGCCTTAAAGGACGGGTCCCTGAGGAGATGCTTCGTCCGGCATCTGTTGATCCCCTTCGTTCTCTTTATCCCATTGCCTTTTATGTCCTCAGATTTCTCTCTGGGATGGATCAGCGCCACTGCTCTCTTTCACAAGCACGTGGAAATCTTCCGAATCGTAGCCTTTGTCCGCGGCCAGAAGGATGCCTTTATCCCACAGAATGATAACCTTGCCACTGTCGCCGTCTGGCCACACCTCATCGCGCATAAGCTGTGTCACGCGCAGCCCAGATCAATGGTTTCATAGGAGCCGATCAGAGGAGATAAGCGCCGAGGAGGAGATTTGAACTCCCGAGGCGGAACGCCAGCGGTTTTCGAGACCGCCACCTTACCGGACTAGATTACCTCGGCTTTAGTGTGCAATTGTTTCTTCATATTTAACTCAATGCGGAGATGTAAAATAACTATGGGGGGGGGGGTGATCGTTGTCATTATCCAGATCGCATACTGAGCAAAGCCATTATGCGCCTAACAGTGGCATCAATATTTTTCTTCGTAAGTTCGCACTCCCATATTCGCAACACCAACCAACCCCGTGCCTCAAATATGGCGGTAACCTCTCTATCGCGGGCAACATTGCGCTCAATTTTTTGTCTCCAGTACTCGGCATTATCCTTGGGAGTAGTGTTTCGACAACGATGGCCGTGCCAAAAACAACCGTCTACAAAAATTGCGATACGTTGCTTAGGGAAAACAAAATCGGGCCTTCCTTTAACTTTGTATTTGCGCCGCCAGCCAACTATTCTATATTCCTTGAATACAGATATGAGTCTGATTTCAGTTGAAATATTATTGCTAGATTGAACCCGGCTCATGATCTTAGAACGCTTGTTTTTATCGAAAATATCTGTCATATTAACCAACCGCAGAGAATTTTTTTATCGTAAGATCAGAGATAAGAAGGCTTATGTCTTGTCCAAGATTGTTTATGATGATATCGTCAAAATCAGCGTAATCAACATCGCGAATCTCATTGAATATATGGTTGTAAAGATACTCCGCAAACGTGCTTGCTAAGATTATTACGACGGGGGCTCCAACGATATCACGTTTTGCAGCAGGAACATAGCGCGGGGTCACAACGATCGTATATTCTCCGCCTATCTCTTCGCGGTGCTCCCGTAAACGTCCGACGTTGATTTCAGTCAGTTTATTAGCAGTTGATTTAGACTCTACGGCAAACTTTTTCTTTTTAGTGCGATAAAAGCATTCTATATCAGTATGCCCAGCCCCACCTTTTTGGGTTGCATCTACGTTATAGAACATATTAAAGCCATCGGTTAAAACTCTCTCAAAGAGATATGGAGCATTGTTTTCAGGATTAATGGCATACTCTCCGATATGCTTTGGCAGCTCCAGGAGCTCACTTAACCTGCTGGTTTCACCAATTCCATCAAGAAGAAGTTTAGGATAAAACGAATATATTTCTTTAATGGCATCTTCAGTCATTCTTTCGGCATCGTTAAGTGTGATCGGCGAAGCATCGTAGTGATACGAAGTGATCATATCGCTGATAAATTCAGCCTGCGCCGTCGGTATTGTTATATACCCTCTTGTTGCGATTCTTTTTGTAGGGGGACTTTTGCTTTTTTCTTTCCGTGGGTGGAATAGCTCGCAAATCTTATGGCCTAAGTGTTTTTCAAAAACCCCAACTTCTGAAAGCAAAGAAAGCGTGTAATATTCCCACTCGTAAACGGCATTGACATACGTGTGCTCGTCCTTTTTAAAAAGTGTGCTCATCTCTAAATCGGTCTTTTCGCGTAGGTTTAGTATCTCTACAACAAGTTTTTCATACTCTTTGGAACTCATATTTTTAATAAAGACAACAAGATATTCAACCTCGTTATTGTACAGCTTGCCGCCCAGTCTTTCGTCAAAAAGCAGTTTAAAAATGAGACGAAATGGATACAATTGGAATTCTTTATCAGTGCCGCTTGCAGGATGTTGAAACTGTAGCGCAAATAACATAGAGATAAAAATCATACATAATCTCTCATTGTCATCAATGTATTTTAGGAATAAATTTCCGAGAGGAGAGAACATAAAGCGTTTTTGATCCCTGTCTTTGTATTCGTAACCAAACATCCAATATTCAAGCGTATTAATTCTGTGATTTATCGAGTCTAGCGGGGTTTCCGCAGGATTTCGCGTTTTATATAAATTCAATTTAGCAAGTCTTTCCTGCATCCTATGGCGTTCTGCATCTGAAAGATATGTTTTACAAGTATTTTTAACGTCAAGGGCGACAGCTTTAATTAATTCGTAGTCGCAAGTGTGTTTGTAAAGTATCCATTTTTTCCGCTCAACGGTTATTGCCATTTTTAATCACTATTCCACGCAGAACCTTTGCCATAAGCTTTGGCGGTACGGCTTCTCCAACAATTGTTCTTATGAATGTGTCGCTTGAACCTTCTGGGAAACTTATGTTTGGAGGGACCGATGATACTATGAAGGTTTCAAGCAGAGTCAGAACGCGTGCATCGGAATACGTTCCATCGTTCAAAGGTCGCCCAGGATGTACGTTATTGTGAGAACTAATGCTCCCGCAGAAAGTCGTTCGAGCTGGACATGGCTGCTCCCACATCATGCGTTTGAATGTATTGTGGAAGCCTTTGATGCGCGAGCCGTCTGGCTTTTTAGGATAATAGATTTCATTATATATTGCGCTCTTCCCAGGAGCGGTGTGCCTAAGAGCAAGTATCGCTCGCTCGTTATGTGTTTTCGCAAAATGCCATGGTATTCCAGAAGCCTCTCCCGCTTCTAAGGATGGCAAATGACCTATAGCTTTGAATAATGGAATCTCTTTTTCTTTTTCCGGAAGCATCCATCTGAGCCCCTTTTTATACATCCTAATGAAGACCCGAGGCCTGGTTTGGCAAATCCCATAGTCTTTAGCATCCAGCACATCCGCTTCTATATTGTATTTGTTAGAGTATTTAATGCCAAGTATATCTACTATATGTAAATATTTGCCCCCATATGGAAAGTACATATCAAGGAATCTGGGGACATTCTCAAATAGAATGTAGTCGAAGTTGCAATCGTCAATCACACTGAAAGTTTCCAATATTAAAAAGTTGCGCCCATCGCTCTCATAATGTGTTTGATTTTTGTTTTTCCCCAAAGTACTTAATCCCTGACATGGCGGAGTTGCTATAAGCATAACTGCCCCTTTAGATTTCGCCCTATCGATTATTTTTTTCTTCACAATAGAATTGGTAATGTCTCCGCAAATCATCTCTGTATCTGGGTAAAAATACGAATAGCACTCGGCGCGTTTAGAGATCAGCTCATTAGCGACAACAATCTCAATGGAAGTCTCATTGAGCAGCAGTTCATCTATGCCAGCGCCTGAAAATAAAGAGATTGCTTTGATCTTCTTTTTTGTCACATCCTTCCCCCAATGTTTTCAACGATTTTTTTAACCATCAAAGGCGGTATTGATTCACCTATGCATTGGCGTATTAAGATTTCTGGCGTGTCGTTGGGGATGCCCCAATCAGATGGCAAGGAGTTTAGCAGCATGATCTCCAGTGGCGTGAGGACTCTAGCATCGGAGTATGTTCCGTCTGGCAAAGGCCGTCCAGGGTGTACGTTTCTCTGAGATGATAAGCAGTCGTTGCGGATTGTAATGGTCGGAGCTGGCGCATCCCATCTTATTCGTCTGTAAGATGATTCGTATCCCTTTATGCGCGATCCATCCATCTTTTTTGGATAGTGGATTTGGTTGGAAAACGCTGTTTTCCCAGTTGGAGTGTGTTTCATACAAAGTATGTTTTCTGGCGTGTGTGGTCTTGCGAAGTGCCATTTGATTTCAGATTTTTCTCCCGCTTCTAGAGACGGCAAATGCCCTATCGCTTCCTCCACAGTAACTTTGCCATTATTTATTTTTGGAAATTCCCAAAGCGTTCCTTTACGGTTTATTTTAACAATTGCACGAAGCCTAGTTTGCGGGACACCGTAATCTGAAGCATCTAAAATACCAGCTTCAATTTCATAATCTTTTCCAAATTCAAAATGCAATATCTCTAAAACAGAACGCAGTTGGTCACCATATATGATCCTGATCTTAAGGAGTGCGGGAACATTCTCAATTAAAACATAGTCTGGATTAAGCCTTTTCATTGCATTAATGACATAAGTAAAAAGATAGTTGCGCTCATCAAACTGCATATCATATTGCTTACGGTTTTTCCCAGCGATACTCATCCCCTGGCACGGGGGCGAAGCGATAATGAAATCAATTTTATCTTTGTAGGCCGACATAACTCCCTCAAATGTAGATTTTTCACTTATGTCGCCACAAATCATGGTGCAGTTTGGATATGTTTTGCGATATAGTTCGGCGCGGCGTGGTACGAGCTCGTTAGCAACAACTATATCAACGCCAGCTTCGTGTATGTAGGCCTCGCCTACTCCCGCACCCGCGAATAAAGATAACCCTGCTAGCAGCCTCTCCTTCATTTTTAACTCGCTCGTTTCACTAATGGTATTCTAGTATATTGGGTAGTCGTCGTTAGTGATTCGTAAGACAGGCTCTCCGCTTTCATGATGCATCTGCATGAGCGCATCAATGTCATGCGTATAAAATCAATTTTTAATTTTAAACCTTTTCAATATAACAGCAATAGTGTAGTTATAGAAATTAAACATCTTAATACCTGAAAATCATAAGGTATATCAATATCATGTTCCAGGTCATATCAGAAGTAGAGAAAGCCAAATCCGCATCATTGGTACTTGCGGCTCTTGACACAGAGACAAAGAACAATGCACTTAGGGCAATGGCCAAAGCATTAGATGAGAATAGGAAAAACATCTTGGAAGCCAATGCCAAAGACGTTTCGAATGCAGAGATAATGGTTGATAAAGGCGAGTTATCTGATCCACTTGTAAAAAGACTAAAGGTCAACGATGAAAAAATAACTGGAATGATTGACGGAATAAAAGATGTGATAAAGATTGACGATCCAGTTGGAGAGACAATATCAGCTCTCAAATTGGACGAAGGACTAACCCTATATCAGATTAAATGCCCAATTGGGATGCTCGGCGCGATCTTCGAATCTCGTCCAGATGTTGTTCCGCAGATATTGTCACTCTGTTTAAAGAGTGGTAACGGCGTAGCGTTCAAAGGTGGCTCAGAGGCATCAAACTCAAACAGAGTTCTATTTGAGCTATTGATTGAAGCAGCAGCTTCTGCGGGTGTTCCGAAAGAAGCATTTGTACTCATGGAGACAAGAGAGGACATTAACCAGATACTCGGAATGCATGAATACATTGACCTTCTGATCCCGAGAGGTTCGTATAACTTCGTCAAATACATTCAGAACAACACCAAGATCCCGGTGCTGGGGCATTCAGCAGGAGTATGCCATATATACGTGGACGACGAAGCAGATATTGATCTGGCACTTGCGGTTACATTGGACTCAAAGATACAATATCCGGCAGTCTGCAATGCGGTAGAAACACTGCTTGTGAACTCAAAGATCGCAGACAGATTCCTTCCAAGAATGGCTAAACTGTTCGCAGAAAACAAAGTGGAAATCAGAGCAGATAAAAGAACCAGAGACTCAATCCAGAAAGATATCCCAGTCGTTGATGCAAAGGAAGAGGATTGGGATGAAGAATACAATGATCTGATAATCTCAATCGCAACGGTCGACAGTCTTGAAGAAGCGATCAGCTTCATCAACAAACACGGGTCGCACCACACAGACGCAATAATGACCACAAACAAAGACAAACAATCCGAGTTCGTAAAATCGGTTGATTCCGCCGACATCTTCATCAACGCATCAACAAGATTTGCTGACGGATTCAGATTTGGGAAAGGCGCAGAAGTAGGGATAAGCACAAACAAGATTCACTCCAGGGGCCCGGTTGGGATGGAAGGACTGATGATTTACAAGTACGTGCTCATGGGCAGCGGACAAGTAGTCAAAGATTACGTTGGAAAAGATGCAAAGAAATACCTTCACCAGAAAATGGATCAGAAGTACGAGTGATATCATGGACAGAAAAGAACTACTTGGCGAAGTCGAAAGAATTGTGATCAAGGTTGGGACCACAACGATAACCCAAGGTAGTTCGAAGGCTTCAAAGGACATGATGGACTCCATTGCAAAGCAGGTAAGGGATCTCAAAGCGCAGGGGAAAGAGATTTTAATTGTAACATCTGGAGCGATTGGCATTGGGCTCAAAGCAATGAAGGTCAAACCAAATCCGAATGACATATTGATGCGCCAGGCCGCATCTTCCGTTGGCCAGAGTATACTAATGCAGAAATGGAATGAGAGCTTTCAGGTGCAAGGAATACTTGCCGCTCAGATTCTCCTGACGATGGACATATATTCAGATAGGGACAGTGTTCTCAACCTCAACAACACTATTGACACTCTGTTGGCAAGCAACGTTGTTCCGATATTCAATGAAAATGATGCCGTTTCTATCAAAGAGATAGGCGCAGTATTTGGCGATAACGATACTTTGTCTGCGATGATAGCCAGCAGAGTGGATGCTGATCTTCTAATAATAATGTCCGATGTTGATGGACTGTATGATAAAAACCCAAACATCAACAAAGATGCCAAGTTTATTTCTATCGTTGAAGAGATCACGCCTGAAATAAAGGAAATGGCAGGAGACTCTGTAAGCGGAATGGGTGTCGGAGGAATGAGGACAAAGATCAGGGCGGCCGAGATATGTAAAGATGCTGGTTGCAGGATGATGATTGTTTCTAGCGTTGTTGATGATGTAATATCAAGGGCTGTCGGCGGAGAAGAAATTGGAACAATCTTTGTTTCAGATACGCACATGTCCAAAAAGAGGAGATGGCTGAAGTCCGCAAAAGCTCAGGGACGCATCATTGTCGATGAGGGGGCGGAATTGGCCATAAGGAATCATCACTCGCTACTTCCAGTTGGAATAATCAGCGTCTCTGGGCACTTCTCAAAAGGAGATATCGTTGACATCGTACGCGGTGACGTCACAATTGCCAAAGGAATATCGAACTATAATTCAGATGAAGTAGAGAAGATCAGAGGCATTCATAGTTCCAGAATACAGGAAGTACTCGGAAAGAAGAAGCACGATGACGTGATTCTCAGCGAGAATCTTGTTAATATCTGATACAGTATTGGTGGGCCCGGCCGGATTTGAACCGGCGACCTCCGCCATGTCAAGGCGACGTCATAACCCCTAGACCACGAGCCCGGTAGCCCTTGTAATTGATAATGGTTATTATACCTTTCTGACCCATA
>Ga0123357_10009539_pt1 | contig 12262 bp, 7 predicted proteins | sample TergutEmb28metaG_FD_89873 | JGI IMG/M metagenome (GOLD analysis project Ga0123357, IMG submission 89873) | Embiratermes neotenicus P4 segment gut microbial communities from Petit-Saut dam, French Guiana - Emb289 P4 | ecosystem: Host-associated > Arthropoda: Insects > Digestive system > Gut ...
GACTACGTGAAAAAATCGTGAATGAAGTAAGTAATAATTGTAGAAAGAGGCATCTTATTATGTGAAGTATTTTGGTGGCAAAAAAATAGGGAACCTTACTTTCTGAAACACCTATGTACTTGTGCAAATATTATCATTAATAAATACTTGAATACCTTTAACAACTGATCGAGTCTATTGAAAGTTACTCCTAGATTTTTCCTCCTTCGACATTAATACTAGAATGATATTCATAGTTTAAACGCGTTTGTACTGGAAACAATTTTCTCCGGAGTCACAATAACGTGTATATTTTGGCCGAAATGGATACCAAGTGACGAAAATTACTTTCGAGAACAAAATACGATTAACTCTTGTTAATCAAACTGAAGAAGTCTCATCGCTGAGTCAAATCTAAAAGCATTAAACCCAAATAAATTATCAAGGGATAAAGAAGAGACACAAAACATGTTTCACCACCTCCAAGTTAGCCACAGGTTGTTAATTCAGCTGTCATTTCGGATTACAGATTTAATGTACATTAAAATCCAGACCTATTTCATAATTCAATATTTCACCAATTCATCATGTTTTGTGCAACATTAATCTGCTACTGTTTATATTTGAACTTCATATGCCCAGAAAGTATGTCTGTGCTTACCAGACAAAAACACCTACAAGAAAATGTGCCGTTGTGTTTAATTTACGATAAATCGTCAGCGATTATTTCTCCTTCAGAAATACAAGTATAGAATGTCAGTTTAAAAATAACGCATAAACAAAGTAACATTACCCAAAGGGAGGACATACAGTGAAAAGAAAAAGAAATCGTATAGCAGAATTGGGAATAACAGATATATAAATCTTCTATTTATTAGAGTAAGAACTCGAGGTGGGAATCGAAGCTGTAACAGTACAATTTGAGCCGGTGAGAAAGAGATTGAATGTAATTCACAAGGTAAATTTTATAAGCAGTATGTAAGGATATGAGGAGCTTAATGATTTGTACTACTGCAAAAATATTTTTCGAGTGATAAAATCGTGAAGAATTAGATGGGCGGGGCATGTAGCGCGTATGGGAGAGAAGAGAGGCGTATACATAGTTATGGTGGGGAAACCTGGGGGAAGAAGACCCGCTTGGGAGACTGAGGCATAGATTGGAGGATAATATAAGATGGATCTTCAGGAAGCGGGATGTGGGGTATGGACTGTATTGAGCTGGCTCAGGACAGGAACAGGTGGTGGGCACTTGTGATTGCGGTAATGAAATTTCGGGTTCCATAAAATGTGGAGAATTTCTTGACTAGCTGTAAACCGGTAGTAAGTAAGTAAGTAAGTATGTAAGTAAGCAAGCAAGTAAGTAAGTACGTAAGTATGTAAGGACATTCTTCAAGCCACTCTTTCCTTGCTTAGGCATACACGACGTACGCTATTTCGAAGTGGTACAGTCTCCATTATGCTTCAATGAGTGCACACGTAAACAGGCGTGTGCGTTATCAGCCGCAGTACGAACAACGAAACCTTTTACATCAAAATAATGATATCGATTAAAATTTTAACAATTCAGACTTAAACTGTTGATTCTAATTTAACTGAGAATATGCACAGAATTTCATAGCGGCAGAGATACGGACCGAAGTTGGAGATTGTACTGGACGTCACTTTTTAAGCTGCTTCCACATCAATGCGGACAGCTGCTGAAAATTGCTCTGTCCGTCAGTCCGCACGCATATAAAACGCAAAGCCCTTAAGACGATCTTCGTACAGCTTCATATCACGGAGTTTACGAGAAAATATTCCGCCATTTAAATAGCGGTTAATGTCGGTCATATATAATGAATGCATTAGCCAAAAAATATACATATTTATGTAGTTCCCTCAGAGTACACATTCCTATCCTATATTCCTCAGGAATGTAAGTTATCTATTCTCAAAAAAAATCCTCACTTCATTGAAATACATTTCATTTTACTCACTTCAAGGCCCCAACATGCCTTCTGTTATATTTACGTTCTGTCACCAGAATTACAAATAAACACAATCAACAGCTGCAGTTGTTAACGTCCATAAAAAGTGGATTGTGTAAAAAGCACACAGATACGTGGCAAACAACCTTATATATCCAATTTCACTACCAATTACAAGTCTTAATGTTTTTATAACCAGGCATCAATATTTTGCATTCAAAAAATTAACATCTCTAGCAATTCAATTTCAACAGACGCATCCAGTTGTTGTCGTAACTTAATACAGCTCAGAATAATTCAATTAACACTACTCCCTGTTTATTACAAAGACAATGCGTGTTTTCACATTTCGCTACATTTTCCAACCTACGAGGTCATCATCATGCGACAGTCATACAATATATAAAAGAAAGTACATGTCATTTGTTTTCGTCTAAGAATTACCTTCCGTACAAAATTTTTCTATCGATATGATTTGTAATGCTGTATAAAGTTTCATTTAACACCGCCTAAATTTTATATAATATAAACATATATTGCACACATATTTGTGTTATTATAAATCCATTTATAAAATATTTCATAATTTAGTGTAATTTAAAAATGGTCAGTAATAAAATAATTCTACATGAGATTTATCATATTAACATCAACTTCCTTTGTTTAGATTGGTATGACATATCTTGAATTGTAAGAAGTGGGTATGTCGATCTACATTCGTTTTTCCATTCTATTGTTTTTATTCTAACCAACGAAATCAACACGATATTTTACGAGTAAAGCTGGATAAAGTGTAGTCTGTTGTATTACTTGTTATGTCGTTGTTTGATATTCTGATATTCATGAAATTTGTAAAATGTACGAACAGCCAACACATGCACTTTAATTGTATGATGTATTTTTATTTTATTTGTAATTCAGTTGTAATTATACATATTTTTAACGTTATGGATTGATGGTGACAAAATAAACTACAAATGTATTCTTTTATCATCACCCTGAAGAATCCTGGATTACTGGCCGAAACATATTGGTACCCAAATGAATAAAAATATATAATACAATTAAAGTGCGTTTATTGGTTGTTTATTCATAATAACAATTCTTTGCTTGCTTAATTTTGGGAAGAATATATTTTTCAAAAACTCAGAAATGTGCTTAATGATTATTACTATTTTACAGCCATTCAGTCTACCATAAACAAAGCTGTTTACTACAAAACTTTCAGCACGCCACACAAGTGCATTTTGACTTAACTAAGTCGTCATCAGTGACTCTACTCAGTCCAAGCCCATAGTTGTAAGCAACTTAACACATACAAATAATATCAGTACAAGTCAAGCATTAAGGTCAGTTGATAAATTTAAATAATATCTGACACCTTAAAGAGCTTTTACTTATTTCTGCCTCAATGTCCAATACATATTCATATTATGCCCAAGTTCATTTTTTATTTATGGACGCAACGTAAACAGAAATAAAATGTGTGTGTTACATATCCATATAGTAATTAGCAAAAATAAAGTTATAACATTTTAAGTGTTACCACATGAAATGACGAATTCAGCTAAACTCGTGTAGTAATATTACTTTTACATAGCAACGTTTATACAAAAATGTGTTTGGACTCAACGTAGGTTGGAAATAATCTTATGAAAGGCGCTGGTAATGACTGCTTTTCGATGTCTGCCCTACAAGAAGGGTCGGAAATAAACAGTTACAGCTAGTGATATTCTGAATGACTGTGTTACAGCTCCATGGAAAGCGTAAATATGAAATTATTAGACCTTTAACATCATTTATGTGAGACGCTAGCAATTTGAGCTTTAAAACGACATTAAACTGCTTCGCATTTCGAGTATGAATTTAAGTTAAGAAGAATGGCTCTGGTCTGGAGCATAATAACAGACACAGTGACACACTTCACGTCAGTTTCAGGTGTCTGTGTTTAGCCAACCATTCGTAAAAGCGGATAAAGCATGAAGCCCATATTTTAAATGAAACAAATTCTAAAATCGTTGAGTAGTTCATGTGATGCAATATACAATTTCTAAGTCACGTACATATATAGCTTGTAAAGGTGACACCTTTAAATACTTCTTAATTAAGATGTTGACTTTTGTTTCAGCGGTTGACCTTATTCGGTGATTCATCGTTCGTATTCTGAGTGGAAAGAAACACGTTGATAGGTCCAAGAATAAAGTCATAATTTGAAAGACAATTTTCATCATAGGTAGAATATAAAATCATACTGTGTAACTCAATTTTTCTTAACAGTAGTAACAGAATATAGTGGAATGGAAGGGTTTATTTTATTCTTTAGCTGTCCTATTTCAACACAAAGAGGCAACATTACATTATATTTTATAAGTGTCCTTTTCAGTAAAATGTGGATTTCCTGTACTGGCTGATAAGACACGAACTAAGAGAGTAATCTTTATGAACACACATTACCACTCTGTATCCTTCCCTCAAGTCTTTGTATGTAACTTCACGCCAAGGAAAAAACAATTCATTCCACAATGTATGCCGACGCTTTCATTTTATTTATATCTTAGTAACAACAACAACAATATGTGGTTGGCCTTAATTTACAGAGAGTACTAGGAATACTATAAACCCAAGCAGTGCATAATCTTAGCTCCTTCTGTTCTCCAACTCTTTCGTAAAAGTAACAGCTGCGCTTTTGTATACTTACTTCCTTATTTCATTCTTCACTTCATTCGTGATGTCCCTTGAAGAGATCTCTCTACAATAATATAAACAAGCTTCCAAATCTACGTTATTTGCCACCAGAGACAAAAAAATCATCTTTTATTACATGAAAAGGATAACTTTTGCAAGACAAAGTTTCCTGGTTATTCAGAGACACTGTATTTATGCAGGAGAGACATAGCAGGAGGGAAGGAGAATATGACAACCTAAAAAGATACGCAGCACATCTAGAATGCAGTTTCTATCAATTTTCTTATTACAGTAAAAATGTATTCATACATATAACACCACCTGTAATAATATGCAATTGTGGGGTGAAATATTTCTGTGGAAATAATTACATGGAAACATTTCATGAACGTAAAGAATGACGGTGACAATGAATCTCATGTTTATTGGACCGTGCATCATCTTGATAGTTGAATAAAGAGAGACCAACTTGATGTCACTTGCTTTGTTAAATGCTCAACATGTTTCAGATATTAATACAGGAGCGTGCGAATTATTTGTTGAGTTATTTCATGGGTTGTATTGCTCTGGTTCGATACCACACCACCACAGCCAAACCATAACGTAACACCAACACACATCGAACCAGAGCAATACAACCCATGATATAACTCAACAAATAAGTCGAAAGCTCCTGAGGATGGATGTATTAACACCCGAAACATGTTGAGCATTAAATAATGAAATAATAAAGCAAGTGACATGAAGTTGGTCTCTCTTTATTCAACGGTGACAATGATTTTTTTCAAATAGCTGCTGTTTTCTTGCATGGTTAATGAGAAAATTCATTTGTTTTAAGGGGAATCAGCCAGCCTGTGGATATAAAAATAACGGTTTACTGGTTTTTATTTCAAACACGGACGGAATATCCTGAATAATTCTGAATACCGTTCCAAATATTACTGGAAAACAATACTTCCCTGGCTGCCAACTGGTTAATTTTTTTTGTTTCAAGTAATGTACTTCCGAAATTTAGGAGCTGGAAGTCAAGAGACTGCTCGTTGTTTGTTGCATAACGTCACTTTACATGCAGCTCGATATTTCAGAATAATATTCTACCAGCTATAAATTCACTGTATTGAACCACGTGGTCTGATTAATACGCCTTCCTCTACGTTCGAACTAAAAAAAGTCTGAAAATTACATTATTTGCATTTATGTCAAATTATTTCAAGATCAATTTTAGGTATAGAGCTCATATTCTCTGTACATAGGAGTTATTGATTATTATATGGGAAGAAGACTGTTTTTCCGCTAAAACATCACTTCAGTCATGTGAATATGAACGTAATTTTGTCTACAAAGATATTTGTCGGAAAACATGTACCTTTGTTAGCGTTACCCGTGTGACGTTTAAAATGGCTCTAAGTTTAGTAAAATTTAGGAAAGAAGTAGCAAAATGTGAAATTTGTTTATTTACCTTTTAAAGGCCAGTAATTACATAAACACAGTTTGATATATTACTGAGGAACTGAGCTTTTTCACAAAGGAAGTATTGTTTCGCTCCCAAACATCGCTTTCTGATAGGCTTTCAAAACTAAGACGGGCTGGATCCTGTGTCAGAAAGTTTCTCATATGGTTTCATATTCTATAATTTTCGCATTCAGTAAATAGGACTGGCTGATTCCCCTGCAGTTGAAATAATGATTTAGCCGCAAGCGTTGGTCTAAATACAGCACCATTGTTTTTGAAATAATCATCTCCAACTTCAGCAGCAGACTAATCCGTGATTCCGAAAGACCGCTCATAACATACTTAATTCTAGCTCTCAACACGAACACCAAAACAAGCTGCTGTTAAATTTTTATCAGATAATGGAAATAGTAGAGTGTTTGCGATTTAGTTTTTGTCTATCGCTTTAATAGTCATCCACGTGTAGGTAGTCGACGTTTAAAATCTTTAGATTATTTACAGTTCGTCGGGAATGAATTTTGAAAATCTTCTTAGAGAAACAGATTTCATAATTATATGAAAATCTTATTCATATTATAAAACGTTTCCAACTGAAATTTCCGGAAAAATATCTTTATATTGTTAATACTCTGTGTCCGTCATATTTTTTTTTATATTTTGTTTAGGTGAAGCACAATGTACGATCAGAGAAGCGTGGTATAAATTTTCATATTCTGTTCTCATTTCTTTGGCACCATTTATACTCGTTTTCTACTTCTTTGTTAGAGAACGCTGAGCAACACACATTATTTTTCCTTACACTCTTACTCCCCAGTCACAACAGTAATTTCACACTAACGTGATGTGTAATTAGAGTCTAGGAATATTTCCTCAACAGTTAAATTTGTTTTTAAATATTAGACTCATACTATAATTTATATTCTTACAAAAATTAAATTTTATTTACTAAGCCGTCTTTACACAACTTACAGTAACAGTTGCAACAGGTTGCAACTGTTACTGTAAGTTGTGTAAAAACGGCTTAGATAATAAAATTTGATAAGTGTATACAACGGGATGGAAACCACACAATTCAAATTACAAAAATTAGTTTCCTCATTGAAACAAAATTAACTCCTTCGATATATTTCAATGAAATAAATTATTAAATATAACTTTCCAAATTGCATGCTGCCAGTCACGGCAATCTGCAATAAAATTCACAAGCAATATGGCGAACATTTTCACAGATGCCATTTTCGCTATTATAACCTGCACTGAAGTCAATAAACTTAGATTATCGAAACCAAATGCAAGGTTTTATAATATTTTTTCTAATAATTTTCAGGTCATGTTGCATGTATAAACACAAGACAAAAGCATCGGATGTCTGGTGGGTAAACTTAAAGGAAAGAAACCACTTGAAAGAACTTAGCGTAGATTGAAAGATGATATTAAAGAGGAATTTAATAGAACTGGGGCTGGAGGACGTGGACTGGTTACATATGGCTCAGAAAAGACAAAACTGGCGGTCTTATGTGACCATGAAGACAAATAAGTGGGTTTCATAAAGTGGGAGACACTCTTGCCTACGCGAGAAAGTATTAACTTATCAAGGGTTTTACTTCACAGAGTTAATTGGAGTTTAGATAATTCAGAGTGGGACCTGCCACCCGTCCCAATTCTGAATGAACTACTTTATACATCGACTTTTGAAATCACTTATTTCACGGGAGAACACATTTTTTACCAGCTTGGAGGTCACTACAAGAAGTGTGAACTTTAATCTGCCGCGGCGGGGGAGAGGCTTATAGAAAATTTCCGGTTTTAAGAGGGGTTCGATGTTAATATGCACCCTGTTTTTCGGTGATGGATCCACATAGAAACTGGATGGATTGTCAGTGTTACGGATATCCTTGGTATCTTGATCCGCGAAGAGAAGATATTACTCACTCACTGTTAGGACCACATATTAATCACAATGTCTTTAACATGGGTACAGTACCTCTGTTCGAAACTTCGCGAATGCACCCCATTGTATGGCTCCGTCACCTCAGACATTATTCATATATGTAATGAACTTGTTTAGTCAGCAGTTTCTGCTAAGTTTTAAATATCATACTGTAGAGCTTATAATTTATGGAGCTTTGATTTCAAAACTTAGTTACTGACATTATTATTATTATTATTATTATTATTATTATTATTATACGATATGGATGTCTCTTGTCACAGGCCTTTTCTTCCTGGTACTTCTCTTGAACCAGCGGTGAACCCCACCGCTCAGGCTTCAAGCTTCACACTGCAATACTTTCCGTATTATGTATGATGTTCCAAGTATAGCTGTCTTTTGTAGTGAATCTATCGAATGTTTTCCTGGTACAGTTTCCAAATTTTTCTTTAAGCTTCTCGTTACTATTCTAGTGGCTCCTTAGCAGTTTCTGCTAAGTTTTAAATATCGTCCTGTAGCGTTTATAATTTTTGGAGCTTTGATTTCAAAACTTAGTTATTGACAGCATTATTATTATTATTATTATTATTATTATTATCATAATTAGTGATTTGCAAGTGTAGTGCAGTGCATGCAGTAACCTCTCCTACCCAATCCCATCATCACTGCCCGTGGTGCAAACAGCTCTAACTAACGATGATCTGGGGACCGAGTCACAGCGCTATAACTGCTTCATCATTCGCAGAGGAAATGCTGTCCAGAGGCTAAAAGTTGGCAACCGCACCACTGGACTACCTAGCGGTAGGCAAGTAAGCCGTCCTAGGGAATTAAATATTACTTTCCAGCCTCAATGTAAAGCCAATAGGACGGCAAAATTGACGACGATCAATGGCAAGTTATCGGATAAGCGAAAATGGAAAAGGCAAAATATAATCAAATATTCAACCGGGAATGTAAGGGGAATAGCCAACAGAGAAGAGGAACTGGACAATGTATTAGATGAGAAACAAATTAAAACAAACAATTACAGAATCAAAAAAGTAATTTGGGGGAAAATGGAAACAAATAATTACATAGTAACATATAGTGGTGTCAACAAACGTACAACAGCACAATCGAGTGAAATTATTTGGATTCACAAATCAATCAAAAATAGTAACTACACATATTGGATCGGAACAATATTCGAGGTAAAACTAAATATTGGAAGACGGAAATTATCATTTATGGACTCTACGTGACAGAAGAAGAAAGAGTTGAAGGAAACGAAAACTTTTATAACCAATCACAGGAAATATTAAACAAAACTAACAAAAATGGTTGCATCTTACTCTCAGGAGACCTGAACGCTAGAATAGGAAATGCTGAAATCCATAATATTGTAGAAATTTTGGAGAAACTGTTACAAATACCATGCAGTAGATGGAAGTTTGGGAAAATACGAAACATTTACACAAATGAAAATTTAAAAATGTGGGATGACGAAATAAAATTAAAGGTACAACAGAAAATTTGTGATACAAGAAGTATCTTGGAAAAAAATCATAGACAATGGGAATGAATATGCAGAAGAACCATTGCCAAAAGAGAAATCAGAAAAAAGACATTACCAATCTTGGGAACAGTTGATATCACACTTAGAATCTAACAAATACAAATTAAAACCGAATACATTTAAACTATCAATACACACGAACAAAGATATTAAACAATCAGCACATATAAACTGTGGTACAGAAAAAAATAAATATTTTATAATATTACAAGGAATTATGGACTAATAACTCTCTTCAGGAAATTAGAGTACAGAAAATACTGACAACAAAATTATAACAATGGAAGAATTGAAAGAAACATTAAAACAAAAAACACAATATGGAAAATTGCCGGGTGAAGATAACTGGAATTCTGAGCTGTAGAAGCATGTCGGAGACTCATTTCACAAGACAGAACACTCTTTTCTTTTACAATAACATTTATATGATGAGAGATATGTCGGAAATATTGAAAGCCAGTACTGCCATACTGATATACAGGAAGGGTGACAGACAAAAGGAGGGAAACCATAAAGAAAGTAGCCCATTTAATGCATGTTATAAACTATATACTAAATTTTTAAATAAAAATTAAAAGCACAAAGAGAAAAATTACTTTAGGAATCCCAGAATGGATTCCGGAAATGCAGATCTTGCATCGGGCCACAGAAAAAAGAAGAGAATATAATTTGGAAACCCAATGAGCATTTCTTGATTACGTGGAAGCCTTTCACAGACTTAAGAGAAAATTGTTTGGAATATTACACAGAAAAACGTTCCCAATTTATTATTGAAAAGTATAAGAGAAATTTACTCAAACAACATCAAAGTAAAGAAAAATAATCAATTATCATAAGAACATAAATTAATCACACAGGGCTGCTCTTTATCACTCGTACTATTCAACATTTATATGAACGAAATAAGAGTAAAATGGAACCTTTGATATGGAAGTAAAATTTGGACCCTTAGATAAAAGGATAAAACACGATTAACATCAACCGAGACGAAATGTTTTCAGGAGGACAGCTGGGTGTAACCCTTTTAATCACAAAAGAAATAATGTAAATTTGGAAGATTTGGAAGTAGAACCAGTCGAAGAGAAACTAAGACGATACAAATCAAATTGATTGCGACATGTAACAAGAATAGACAACAGGATGCCAAAAACAATGCTGTATTATGGAAGAATAGAATGAAGAATATTTGAAAGACCTTCGAAGAGACTATTAGACGAGGCCGAAACAGGTCTATCAAGGCCTAACACATGACGAATTATTATTATTATTATTATTATTATTATAAACATCATTATCATCATCATCATCATCATCAGAAGAAGAAGAAGAAGAAGAAGAAGAAGAAGAAGTAGAAGTTAGGTCTTTTAATTCGCATTTAGTTGTGCGAGTCGCAAATTATTGCAAATGCTGTGGTTTTTTATACAATTAAATACCTTTACGAATCTTGAAGTTTTAAATTTCTCTACATGAAGGCTGTTGGTTTCGGAAACCAAGTTACCTCACAAATCAACAAGCATATGCAAGCAAATGGAGCGTCTCTCCCTTTAAGCTTTTGAATAAAGAAGTAAGTTGGGACTATTTCTCTTCTGGACTTTGCCCAAAACCAGTAATTAAGGCAGCAGAAACTCCTGCTGTACTAAGAAGAAACGGTGGATGGCGTGGTAGCCAGCTGAGTCCTTTAGGAAGAAATGGTTCTTCTAAGTCACTGCCAAATGCAGAAGCCCAGTAATACTAAGCGTAATATACCAAAATCAGAAATTAAAACTACCAGAGACAGATAATCCGGAAAAAAGTATCAAATACCCGCCGTGCTTCCTGCTTGTATATAACAAGTACTTCTCTTAATGACAATTAAAAAGTTGCTATTACATTTACAAGTATCCGGACCCAGAGTATTATGTCAATAACATATTTTTACAGTATACACATACTTCGTATGTTTAAGACGTCTTATTTTATATCTAAAGTGCGAAGTGCCAGAAGTGCCAACTCAGTAAAATGTGCTGCATATTGACACACACTCGCGCACGCACACACACACAAACACACAAAGCAGTTTAACAAAAGTGCTTTGTATTACATAAGTCATGTGGACAATAGGTAACACGATTCTATAGGCTACTTGTTTAAACAGTATATTTTCATGATTGACAGGATACAGAATAATGTCCATGCCCATCAACAAAACTTCAAACATTAGTGCACATGCCCAATCTTAATAAATAAACGCTTCTCAGTGCTGATATTACAGTCGGTACAAGTGACCAGCACTTAGAATAAAATTTAGGGCGAACCAAAAAGCAACGGAAGGAAATAAAAATTATACCCCAAATGTAATCGGTAAATTGATGCTGGCTCCACTGTTTTAGGGCGTTCTCATGGTAAGTCTAACTCTTACATTCCATTCTGTAATAACTGGAGTTTCAAAATAGGTCGTGATTGCGTGTTGTGAACAAAAATCCAAATCTTATGTTTTTTGGACCGTGCATCATCTTGATAGTTGAATAAAGAGGGAATAACTTGATGTCACTTGCTTTATTATTTCATTATTTAATGCTCAACATGTTTCGGATGTTAATACATCCATCCTCAGGGGCTTGCGACTTATTTATTGAGTTATTTCATGGGTTTTATTGCTCTGGTTCGATGTGTGTTGGTGTTACGTTGTGGTTTGGCTGTGGTGGTGTGGTATCC
>Ga0123357_10009540_pt1 | contig 12262 bp, 15 predicted proteins | sample TergutEmb28metaG_FD_89873 | JGI IMG/M metagenome (GOLD analysis project Ga0123357, IMG submission 89873) | Embiratermes neotenicus P4 segment gut microbial communities from Petit-Saut dam, French Guiana - Emb289 P4 | ecosystem: Host-associated > Arthropoda: Insects > Digestive system > Gut ...
GGGAGCAAAGAAGAAGAGAAGCTGCCGACCGTAGGTCGGAGACGGGCGGGGAGTGAAAATGAGGATAGCGGGGGGGTTGGTGGGCCTGCGCGGGTCGTTCGAAATATTGTGATGTCACAAAAGTCTTATTATAACCGGTATGATTCTGTGCAGATCTGCATAGACATTTCATACTCGAATTAGGCAATTCAGCAGCTACTGATGAATGGGTAATAGGAGGCAAGTCATAACTGTTTCCAGTAGGCCTAAATTGTGCACATTGTGTGTTATGATTTTTGCGTTAGTAAAATAGTACAGACCTGTAAGGCTTTAAACCATGGCAACTACTCTGTCTAGGATATTCAATGTAGAAATAGTGGCAGAACTTAGCATAATCACAAACTACCAACAACAACTAGGGAAAGAATTTTAAAAGCTCAAGGAGGAATGCTCAGGGAAAAAAAAAGACTTATGTAGATGAAGTATGGAAAGAGTTAAAGAGGTAACAGTGGAAACAGAACACACAGTAGGATACCAACCAAAACCAGATAACAGATGGTTTAATTAAGAATGCAAAACAGCTGCAGATGAGGATAATTTCTACAGCTCCCGCTATAGAAATACTAGAAATACAGCTACATCCCGGGAACTTCAAAAGGGACGCGGGCTTCATATTAATTCGTACATGGCAGTCGGTAATTTGTTTACTGAAGAGCTCTACACAACCAGCAATAAACAACCCAGACCATGTGAAACGACCTCTTCAATCCCACTAATCAGAGGGGTCGCATTCCATCCTGCGCCCAGGCCCAAAGGAGATATAGGCAACACGGGGTAGGGCACCTGGCTATCAGTTTTGGTTCTATCAAGCCACCGGTAGCAGCCTGAAGATGGGGACGGTGTCAGTCCCTGAAACGTCAGAAAGCCTTCACATCTTGATGCGGCTGTCTTCCCGTGAAAATTTAATTGAATTCTGTCGCCGCGAAAGCTTCCAGGCTTATTCCATGTTATCCGTTTGACCGATACCTGGCTCAACAACTCGCGCTTCAGTTGCAATATCTTTTCTGACACGTGTCGTATCCCAAAATTATGGTGAGTTGGGAATGTAGAGAGTAGACCGAGAGGGAAGTTCTTAAGTACGTTCGAATACTTAAGAATTGAAATTCAAGCTCCCGGCAACTTGGATTAATGTGTAAATCTTCTTAGTTTATTTACAGAAGTATTGATGCCTACATTTGTTCGGTACAGATGTTAGTGATGTATTAATGTTAGTAGAGAAATGTCGATCCCAGTACCGAGCAGCACAGTTTCCGGTAGCAAGTGGGGTAGATTAAAATCCCCTGAGCGCACCCCGACAAGCCTTTTTATAAAGCATATTTAGGGCGTCGGTTTTCACGTGACAGTTCATTGAACCAGAAGCTTCTAGAAGCTTCTGAGCATTAAAATCATGAAACAATCACGTGCTATACAAAATCATAGTACAATCCTGAGTTCACTGTGTGCCAGCCAGCAGGAGTTTGGGTGACATTAACCTCTTGGATACTTTATAACAATGACGTTTTGACATTGATGACCCCGACTTCCTGTTATGTCGACATTTCTCCATCCAAATTATAATTATTCTTTAATTTTAACTTACCACTTTACTGTTATGAAATGCGAATTTACACCTTACAAATTTAATACCATCCTACCTACCGGTAGTAAGACGGTGGCATACGACACTTCCCCGCCCCGAAAAAAATAATCGGGTGTAAGGTTTATTTTTGGGACCATCCTGTATAACATAACTACATTGTCAACTAAGCATAAAATTACATCTTGCAGTCGTTAGTTTATATAGTTGATAGTAATGTGAATTTTGTACTTACATGTGCGTACACTTTAATTGACATGGATTACATATTTATGCAGAACTACTTATGTATGCAAGCAAGATGACGCGCCCTCGCGCGTTTCCCTTTCCTTAAAGAATCGTCGCTTGCCGGACGGCAACATCTGTTTGTTGGTGGGATTCAATGACACCAACGCTGTTGTTTCAGCAGGGTCTCCATCAGAGTTCCTGCTCTTCACACTGGCTTTAGTATTGTGATGCCTTAAACTTTCTCTAGATGAATGTATCGAATTTACTATTTATGGGCTTAAAAACTATTGTGCATGGATTATTTTCTTTCCACCACCTTGAAAAACTTGGACAGAGCTTAAGGCAGCGCTTGCAACAGCAACAATAAAACAGAATGAAACAAGTTAAGGTCGTAGTGACCATTCCCACATAGGAGAGAAAGGAAAGATGATAATCCATATTTGAATGTTTCAATTTCCAGTCTTGTTCTTCAATCAATTTTTCTATTTCCACCTTGTGGCTGGCCACCTTTAAATCGTCTAAATGGCGAATATGTTACTTAAACTGAAATTCCTTCCCTGAACTTCACAACAGTCAAAGTTTAAAGGCAATTAGGGAATGATGTCCTTATCAGTGTTATTTGTTGATATGGTTAATTGAGTTTGGATAAGAATTCTAGATCCCTAACATTTACATAGGTTATTTAGTTTCAGTTTCCCTGTACCAATTAAGGTAACATCAGATGGCTCGTGTTTGGAACATAATACAGTTAACACCTCAGGCTTAGGGGCGACAAATAACCACTCGTTATTGTCTAGTTGTGACCAAATTATTTGATTTAGTTTGGCTATTCTTTGCGAACAGCTAGACGGGATTGCCCTTACAGCTTGCAACATATGAGCTTCACATTCATCATCTAGATGCGTTAGTTGTAGGGGTTGAGTTTGTCTACAAACACGATGTTGACTGCTGATTGACTTACAATTAGCTAATTCGTCAGCCCTTAATCTCGCGAAATATTGTTTTGCCGTGTCCATTAAAAGGTACTCACGTTCTGGCAGCAAAAATATAAATTTGGATTCAGTGTTCCGTACTTGTATTGGCAGTGGGAACACGTTGTATAGATTGTGATTTATACTATTTGTTAAGGGCAGGCGAATTATGTACACAAGAAAATTTCCCTTCAAAATACATCAAAATCAATAATTCTTAAAACTAAGTGATGATAAGCTGCACTCAAAGGTAAGGGCAAAGACATTTCTGGTGGCATGTCAGCTTGACTAGCTTTCGTAAGTTTCATAATCTGAGCAGGTGTAATAATTTGTGGTTAAGTACTCCCTTTTGCGAATTCATAATGACATCAATTAGAATTTCGTAATCCCTCCTGCATTCATCAATAGCTCTATTAAGTTGCATTGAGTGTTCATTTATTGTGAGCATTATGGAAGAAGCCGTAAATATTCTTTTGACTTCTCCGTCCTGCTCATTAATATGCTTGGCCATATCTTCTAAGCCCTTAAACAAAATTCTTTCATTGTCTGAAACTGCCAGTAAGGTGGAATTTAAACATCTCAGCGTAGACTTTACAACAGTTATCTGTTCCTTTGATAGCCTCAAAAAATCAATTTGTTCCTTTTATAAACTGTTAATCTTGTCAGAGTAGTAATTTGCATCTTCATTATCTAATGTGCCAAAAAGAATTTTGTTGATACCTCCCATAAAATTAAACACGTCTCTTTTTACCTAGATTGAATAGGTTCATCTTCATTCTTGGTCAGCTGTCCAACTAGCATCCTTAAATTGTCTCTTTCCTGAATTTGCCTTAAGTGTGTGGTATGTCCTTTATACAATCAGTGTGATTTATCTAAAAGGTGTTGGTAAACTTTTTACAAAAGTTAATTGACATTTGAGCATAGTCCTTCACAACTGAAAAGTGTTTTCTGCATCACGTAAGTTAATATAAGTTATAACCTTCAATTCTGTGTTGTACAAGTGCGCCTCTCCTAGGTGATAGTAATATAACCCAGGTGATTCCTTAAATGTCTGTATAGTCACATCCAAGGCTACTGTTCCCGCACAGGCTAGGAGAAACGTGTAGAAGAATCTGTATTTGTTTTCCATTGGCCTGAAAGTTTAACCAAAAAAGGGTTTCAGTCTGTTGGTATGCATTTTCAACGTTCTATTTCGTGGTAATTTTAAAGTAACTTTTACATCATCCAGTGCTATCACTTCATAGGGCCTATCCAAGATTTTGACAGTTTAGAAGATCTTCCTCTTCGAACTGTTTCGTCACGCAACAAAACTTTATCTCCTACTACAAAAAGAGGCACGTTCACTGTTCTATCATAGTACTCTTTGCTTCTTTCCTTTTTAACTTGAATATTTGACCTCGCTATCTCGTAACTTGAATGTAAACGAGCTTGGAGTTCCCTTACATAATTGTCATATGCATATTGGATTTCTGGTGTTTCTTTCTGTAATATACCAGGTATGTTGGGCTTCCTGCCGAAAAGCAATTCATGAGGCGTGAAACCAGTATTAGTGTGTGGTGTAGTGTTAAACACAAAAGTAGCATAAGGTAATCATTTGTCCCAATCCCATTTGTCTTCTAAAATGTAGCATCTTAGATACTCTACCAATACTCGGTGGATTTTTTCTAAGGCTCCATTTGTTTGTGGATGATAAGCAGTAGTTTTAATCTTCTTAATTTTCAAAAGCTTGCACACATTTGTGAATAATTCACTAAGAAAATTCGAGCCCTGGTCTGTCAAGACAACTTGCTGAATGCCAAATTTGAGTACAATTACTTCAACAAAACTCTAGCTATTGTCTCGGCGTCTTGCTGCAATATTGGGACAGTTATAGTATATTTAGCTAATTCATCTTGAAACGTCAGTATGTACTTGTGACCTTCTGTTGTAACTGTCAAAGGACATATAATATCCATACAGCATTTTCCCCAAACAACTTCGGGTATAGTGGTAATTGGTAGGGGCATTTAACTTTATGTTGTGAAATTTTATTTTTCTGACAGATTTCACATTGCTTAATGTAGTTTTCTATTGGCTGTTTCATTCCTGGCCAGGTAGTAAATACTTTAATTCTCTCATAAGTCTTATTCATGCCTAAATTACCTCCCGCTGGATTCATGTGCATTTCCTGGAAAATCTTAAGTTTCTCCTGTTCTGTAGGTAGGGTTTCTTCTACGTGTATTCTACTTAGGGCGTCTGCATTAGTGTTGCTAGAACCTCGTTTGTAAACGATGTCATATTCATACTCTTCTAGCTTTAATCTCCATTTAAGGAGTCTCGAACTTGGATCCTTCACATTAAATATCCAAACTAGTGGGCGATGGTCAGTAACAAATGTAAATTTCCTCCCATACAAATACGGCCTAAAATGTTTACATCCCCACACTACTGCCAACAATTCCTTTTCTACAGTTGGATAGTTTCGTTCATCTTTACTAAGTGTTCGACTGGCGGTCTCGTCCTATTTCTCCTTGACTGAGTATTGCGCCTAAGGCGCCATTGCTTGCATCTGTAGTCAAAATGAAAGGTTTAGAAAAATCAGGATATTGCAATAGCGGTTGGCTTGTTAACAACCTTTTCAAAGTGTTGAAAGCTTAATCAGTATCTGGATTCCAAATAAAAGGTGTATTATTCTTCAACAAATTAGTCAAAGGTTTGGCAATTTTGCTAAAATTTGGTATGAAACGTCTATAGTAACCAGCTAAACCGAGAAACCCCTTAAATTTCTTTGTAGTGTTAGGAATGGGAAATTCCTTAACTGCACTTAATTTTGATTCGTCGGGTAAGAAACCCTCGCATGTCAAATGATGTCCCAAATACAATACTTCCTTTCTCAAAAATTCGCATTTGTCAGGTTGCAGTTTTAAGTTATAAGACCTTCATCTGGCAAATGCATCTCTTAATCTTTCATTGTGTACCTTCAAATTTTCGCCAAAAATAATAACATCGTCAAGGTAGACAAGGCACTTTAATCCTTGCATACCTGACAGAACAGTAGACATAAGTCTCTGAAAGGTGGAAGGAGCAACCTTTAGTCCCATTGGCATTCGTTTGTACTCATAATGGGCGTATACAGCGCTAAAAGCTATCTTGGGGCGGTCTTCCAATTTTACAGGATTTGCAAAAATCCACTCGCACAGTCTATTGTAGAAAAATATTTAGTTGCCAAGATTGTCCAATATTTCTGAAATCATGGGTATTGGAAAACTATCATCGACCGTGACGTCATTCAGTTTTCTAAAGTCTACCACTATCCTCCAATTCTGCTTACCGGAAGCATCAGCTTTCTGAGGGATTACCAGGATCGGAGTGTTCCACGGACTAGTGCTAGGTTGAATTATGTCATCCTTTAACATTTGCTCAATTTGCCTCCTTACTTCTTCCTTATGAATTTCCGGAATCCTCTATGATTTAGTAGTAACTGCCCTACTTGGGTCTATTGTAGGTGTTGGTATGGCATGTTCAGCTGCTGTCGTGCAGGTTAACATATCCCCTGAGAAGTGAAATATGTCATGGTACTCCTCACATATTTTGACAAGTGAGACGCGTTCTTCCTCATTTAAGTGGTCTGTTCTCAGTTGTTCCCGAAGTTTAGATAACCGGTCGGCGACCTCAATTGGAACAGCTGTATGTATCAGGGTCATGGCCTCTTCGCTATCACCTAATGCCTCTAACAGAACTTGTGGTAGGTCAAGTGTGATATCCTCCTCCCGGGTATTAACTATGCTCGTAATGCACTTTCCAATCATTTCTTTGGTCAAGGACTCAGCTAAATATACACCAGGTATTAGTTCCTTTTTTGATATTAATCCATGGCCCATGGATTTGGTAGGTAATTTCGCAATATTCTCGGACCTAGCCTTCAGGGTAGTTTACAATTTTCACCTTTAATTTTGTCTAGCTTGGAACCAAATTTCACAATAACTTATAATAATTTGCTTATCTTCAAAGAAATCCCGACCTAAAATACCATCGTATTGGATCCCAAATTCATTTCCGACAACATGAAATGTGTGTGTGTGGTTTCACGCGCGTCTGTGAATAATTTCAGTGTTATGGTCCCTTCTGTTTTTATAATCGTATCGGAAATTCCCTTTATGCATATTCCTCCCTTGAGCGCATACCTTACCCTTGATTGTAAACTAGATCTTTTAAATACAGAAAGATCGGCACCAGTGTCCAATAAAAATGTCAGTTTATTTTCCTTGCCCAAATCACCTCTTAGCTGTATAGTGTCTAGATTAGATCTGATACGGCTTTTGCATTCATGAATTTTGAATAGGGGACAACTTACTGTTTCTTGGCGTAGGCAATCCGTGGGTTGCTCAGACTCCCGACCCTCGTTTCCCGGCTTGGTCCAATGTTAATTTTGGACCCTACAATTATTCTCTGTGTCCTTTCATGCCGAACTTTTTACACACCGTTCCCTGACAGCAATTCTTAGCGACGTGACTATCACGTCCACAATTAAAACAACTCATAATCTCAGTAACCTCATTTACCTCCCGTGCACGGGTGTGAGGAAATTTCTCATTACTTCTACACTTATTAGCCGTATGGCCCAATTTATTACATCTATGACATCTTAAGAGGGGTCCCACAGCTCCAGATTTTTCCCGCACGGAAAGAATGGCGCCTTCTTCTTCGAGCGAGATTTAGATGGCTTGAGATAAGAGGATGGACTCTCCCCTGCTAAGAACTATCTTTTGAATCCTTTCATTATGAAGACCCTGTACAAAACAAGCCTTACCCAGATGATTTATGAGTCCTACTGCCCCCTTTATCTCTTCTTTTTTACACACACGTCTGGCCTCTTCTCTTAAGTCTGTCTGCATCTCATCTATCCTACTCCCCCATGAGGCGACACTCTCGCCTTTTTCCTGCCTAGCACTGAACATTTTCAGGCATAATAATCCAATGTTCGCCTTACGGCGTAGTTCTCTTCTAGGATTCCCCTAACTAATTCCCAAGGATGCGTTAAATCTCTGACTATTAATTTTGATCTGGCATCTCCTGTTATCTTAGTTTTTACAAATTTCAGTAGTATCTCATATGTATTTGGATGAACGAGTTCAAACGCTACAGCCACGTTTTCAATGAATTCCCTTAGTTTTGTTTTATTTCCATCAAATGGGTGAGCAATTAACTTCATTGCTTCAGCCACACTACAATAGTGCGTGCTATAAGAAGCTTCCGAATCTTCACTACTGTGATCTGCTTCCATAATTGGGTTACGGTTATTACGGATATCACCAGATCGAAAGGAAATGAAATTATTTTTACAGAACTATTAATAATGGACTGACAAATGCCACTGGGTTTAGATTTATGAGTGCAACTTACCAGGTGTCGAATCTCCGGGCTGTAGAGCACAGGGGATGTCCCGTTGATCCTCAGTAGGTTGTGGCAGACGTTTCGGCGTGATGCGGTTGCTGCTGTTGGTGAGTTGATGATACGTATCGGAAGGCGGACCGGCTAGTAGACTTCTTGGTCTCGCATTCGGGACGTCGCTGGAATGACGGCGCTGCTACTGGTCTCGCGAAAATCCTCTTAGTCGACTGGGTGAGATGATGCGATGCTGTCTGGTACAGTAAGGGTCGTCCAGAGCTAGAGTGGATCCTTTCTCCTTGAAGATAGTCATACCCCCTTAGCGGTACATAGGCAGCTAATTTTTCGGGGCGCAGGGCCTACCTTACACGCTTCCCGAATTGGAGACACCGTCCAGGCAACCTCTGGAAGTATCTTCTATGGATGAATCGACTGGAAGATTTGTTGGAGTGTTGCTGGTGAACTGTGTTCCACCCCAAAACGATGACACCAAATTTTTATGTCGTATCCCAAAATGATGGTGAGTTGGGAATGTAGAAAGTAGACCGAGAGGGAGGTCCTTGAGTGCGTTCGAATACTTAAGAATTGAAATTCAAGCTCCCGGCAACTTGGATTAATGTGTAAATCTTCTTAGTTTATTTGCAGAAGTATTGATGGCTACAGTTGTTCGGTACAGATGCTAGTGATGTATTAATGTTAGTAGAGAAATGTCGATCCCAGTAGCGAGCAGCAGAGTTTCCGGTAGCAAGGTGTGTAGATTAAAATCCCCTGAGCGCACCCCGACAAACCTTTTTATAAAGCAGATTTATGGCGTCGGTTTTCACATGACAGTTCATTGAACCAGAAGCTTCTGAGCATTAAAATCATGAAACAATCACGTGCTATACAAAATCACAGTACAATCCTGAGTTCACTGTGTGCGACAGTTGCATCAGCCAGCTGGAGTTTGGGTGACATTAACCTCTTGGATACTTTATAAAAATGACGTTTTGACATTGGTGACCCCGACTTCCTGTTATGTCGACATTTCTCCATCCGAATTATAAGTATTCTTTAATTTTAACTTACCATTTTACTGTTATTAAATGCGCATTTACACGTTATAAATTTAACACCATCCTACCTATTCGTCGTAGGACGGTGGCATACGTATTTAGTTTATAGAACTGATGGGATCAGTGCTGAGAAAGTAAGTTGCGGGGGTACCTAACTGCGTATATGATAGTGTCTCAGGCGTTAGACGTAGAAATGACCTGAAAATGGCTGAGGAATGTGTTTGGGTTGACATCGACTTCTGACGGCTTTAATTTACTTATCGGCAACCACCATTTTGCGCCTGACAAAACTGCAGACACACTTGAGACTAATTCACATACACCATGCCGTGTTGCTAAGGAATAAGATTATGTCCTTATCATTTGATTTACACAATGCGACCGTGTTTGATTCACACATGCCATGCCACGCTCCGACCATGTCGCTCTGACAGCGACTTTTCGAAGCCACTGCACAGCACAACATAGGCACGGTATGACATGTGTGAATTAACATCGGCCGTCTCATGACGGCATGTGGCCAGCCTACCTAGGTTCGGCTTCTTCCGGCCACCACGCAGACATTCACGAAGGTGATGACGATTGAGACAGCAGATTATACAGAATATGAACTAACCTTAAAGTTCAAGCCAGTCTTTCTTCTCTTGTTATGCTACGTCTTCACTGTGTGTTCTTCTTTCGACTGTCTGTGGGCAACAACGTTTTAAAGTTTTCAAATTTCAAAACACCCATTCTAAAATATTTGAAAAATTTTTGCATTATATCTTTCATACGTCCAAACATACTGTGAAACTCTCCTTCCTCTTCCTTTACTCAAAACGTATTATGCATCCAGTGTTTTCGTTTTACTGCTTTCCTTCCCCCGAAAGAATGTAAAACGCACATGGAATTATCACATGCTCTTCAAACGTAACCACACTGACGACTCTCAAGAATGGTAGCAGCAGAATTCGAAAGAGGATCTGTTGAACTCTTGGACTAGCAGTTTGGATTTTTCCGGCTACCACGTGACCTTTCACAACATACATGGCACTGTCGGAGCATGGCAAGGGCTTAACACGGCATGGTATGTGTGAATTAGTCTTTAAGCGGTATTTTGGCTACATACGGCATGCATTAGACACCCAAAATTTTCTTGTCTTTCTGGAAGAATTCAGCGTACTTTTATTCGGCTAGAAACTTGGACCACTTCTTGCCATTTCTCACTACTACAACAAATTGAATGGCGAAGCCATTTTCTCCTTCACGTGTTGACTCGGCTTGTCTCAGCATAATTAGCCCCGCAACAGTGGAAACTTGTTTCACCTTGAGTTTTCTAATTTTACTGAAATGTTATTGATAGATTTTACATACTAACACACATAAAAGATCCTCCCCCTGTTAAATTGCTCCACACCCCTTGGCTGTCGACACACCACACTCCATACCACTATAACACTCAGAACGCGATGTTTCAAAATTTCATAACGATGTTTTATCCAGGTTTCACAAATGGTTTATAGCACAGACATTTACATCGAACTCTGGCATAACAAAGTTCATGCTTTGTTATTCAAAACCAAACATATTTCTGTAAACACATGTTTTGATAACAGAACAGTCAACGAAGTAGCTGTAACTTAGTTTGAAAACTAGCAATTTAATGTACTTCCCCTTGCCAGAAAATATCTCTTCTCATCACTGTATTTTGTTAATATGGGCAAATTTCTAACAAGACAGCAGCACAAGCCAAATATTCATACCTGTATTGTTTCGTGCTGTGCCTGCTACACACTACTACTAAAAGAACCTAAAGACTGTAAATTCCGATTCCAGTTCTAATTTTATTACAATAACAGTACGGAATAGCCTTACTTGCAGGTAACTACTGGGCCAATGAATGTCCTCAAGGGGGGAAAGAAATAGTAGTTTTCTGACATCAAGAGCATTGAGTTATGAAGAATGCGTAAAAATATTTGAAAACAAATTGAATAAAAAAACTGTTTCTTTCCTTCTGCTTTTTATTTCTTTCCTCCTCCTCGTCCTCTTTTTGTGTAAGGAGCGAAATTATATGTAGTATCTTTATGTACGTATGTCAGTGTCTTAATTCAAAGTTGTATGTAGAGCCCGCGTAATACAATATTGACTAAGTAAGTCCATGCTGACAGAATTGAAGCATTAGACTGGTTTCCGGACTATTTTGGTTCGTTTTGACTGGGACTGACTGCATTCCGTCTGTCCACTGCGACTCGCTGGTCTGCTTCGGCGTGTCCTCACGCTTGCATTGACAATTATTAACTGTTTTACACATATTTTCATCACGGTGTCACATAAATGTGCAAAAAATTCGTATCTTGCACCAAGCCTAATGGTCAAACTGCCAGTCGACCTTCCATCTACCTCCTACTTATTCCATTCTACCGTCTTAACTCCACCTCAACAAACTTCATGTTGTTTCTATAGTTATAACGTCATTGTCAGACATACTCTGGTGATGCCACTGGAAAGAAGTTCTCTCTATTGGGCCCACCACAGCACCACAGTAAGTTCTTCCGTTTCCCCATTCCACATAAAGACAGGGAAAGATCCTTCCGCCTAAACGTTTTTCTTTGGCCTGAGACGTTGGACAACGTCCAAAATTTCAACCACGACTATGACCATATTACAGTATGATCAGAATTAGTTTAATCTAAATACACCATTCCACTCACCTGCCACACATCGAACAAGAACGGCTGTGAAAGCACCAAGAAACAAGGTCCTCCATCCGCTTTCCATCTTGAACATCTCAATCACGTGTCTGGATCATATATACGTCCTATTTATTATCTAGAGTTTCTGCATCAGGACGTTTTAAGAACCTATCAAGTTAACTTATACAGCGTATCTGACCATGCACACACCACCAAACCACAGGAAAGATCCGAATGCCATAGACTACGTTTGACGCAGCCACTCTGCCAGCCGTGTCAGTGGCCACTACCACACTTACGTGCTCTGAAGGAGGGGGGGGGGGGGGGGGGGGGGGAAGGGGCCCCCCCCCCCCC
>Ga0123357_10009541_pt1 | contig 12261 bp, 5 predicted proteins | sample TergutEmb28metaG_FD_89873 | JGI IMG/M metagenome (GOLD analysis project Ga0123357, IMG submission 89873) | Embiratermes neotenicus P4 segment gut microbial communities from Petit-Saut dam, French Guiana - Emb289 P4 | ecosystem: Host-associated > Arthropoda: Insects > Digestive system > Gut ...
AAAAAAGGACGCAAAAAAACCCCTGATGCTGGGCAAAAAAAAAAAAAAAAAAAAAGGGAGGAGGGGGGTTCACTTTAACTAAAGTCATGTGACTCCCATGTGAATGCTGTTATTGGAAACATGTCTATCAAATGAAATTTCTCATTCATTGACCATGACAGTGGAAGGTACAGTGGCTCATTCTAGCACAGGAAATAGCATTTGCACCCCTCATGCCAGTGGGAGATACCCTGTTCACCAGTTCTTGTACAAATTATTAAAAAAAAGAGTTATTGTTGGGGTAATAATCTAGAAACATGATATATCACAACTCAGTTCCCACTATCACAATTATAAAATACTTTTATTCTGTATTGTGATCATTGTATACAATAATGATTGGAACTTCGTGCTGGAGGACAGAAAATAGAAGATATTTTCTATCCCAAGACAAGATGTGAGTGTATGTGGAGTTACCTGCCACAGGGGGTGTTTGTAACACAGCTATTTGGAAGGCATGAAATTAAATTTCATAATAAAACTGGGTTTACATTAAACTACAATAAAAACACTACAGGAACTTTAATAAAGACAATTTTAATGTCAGAAGCTATCTGTTGATTTATTCTTCAATGACTGCTTTACATAAATATTAACCTATACTCTTCACCGCATGTTTGATGAATTATCTCATTTTTGAAGTTGCGTGATTATGTTGCACCTAACCGGATTTTCTGGCCTTTCAGTGCCAATTTTGGTATTTTCTGCTCCACGCCTGGCATTGCAGTAGGTCGAGCAGTTCCTAGAAAAGTTGCTGCTCAAATGCTGTTTACTGGACTTCCTCTCACAGCTCAAGAGGCTTTGGAGGCAGGTCTGGTCAGTAAAGTTGTCACACAAGAAACTTTAGGTATGGAAACATAATATAACAGAACAAACTTTGGGTTTTCGTGTATTTAGTTTGTTGTTGAGTTAACTGTCTGATGATAATGATTTGAATATATTCATCAGTGCCTTCTAGATAAATAATGTATTGGTAAATGTAAAAGATAAGTAATAACACATTTGCCATTAATATGTGATAAACTCTCACATAACCATATGAAAGACAAGCAAATGTATTACAGAAAGATTCCTTCAAGATTTCATTAACATTAGTTCTTTTCAATAACAAGCCAATGAAATAAATAACAGACCATACAATTATCTGTCCATCTATCTGTCTGTGCACCCATTCATCCTCACCAACTACCATAATTACCCATCTAAAAGACAAACATTTTTTCCCATCATCTGAGAAAGGGGGATATCACTACAGAGACACAGATATTTTTCTCAAACATTAAGATATCTGACATGCACGGTCATCTCATACTCAGGTAAAAACAGTGATTAAAGTTTAACACGTCACCTGGTTGTGTTGCTTTTGCCTACTTCAACAGAGATTTCAAGATACATGCCCCAAATTTGTAACAGAACTTCCATTTAGGTATGAACATGAGATGTCCTATAGCTGTCAAATTAAGTTAGGAACTGACCAACTAATGTAACTTACTTCCAGGTTAACTGCATTCCTTAGCCCAAAGTGTTCAGTAGGTGGTGCACTGTTCAAGCAATTTATTTTCATGGCACCTGTATGTTTATTCCTCACCACTAAGTTGTAACAATGAATTGCATCCTGAGTCATTTCTGTCTGTTCATATCCACATGACCTGTGATGGTTTAATAAACAGAAATAGATGTATATTCCTACTGTTTGAGGGTCTATGGTTTTCAGTGTTAAGTTTCACATGTATATATAAACATAATTTTTTACATTGAGTACCTCCGAACCCCAGCATTAAATGATGCTTATGTCGCTGTTCTATTTCATATTCAAATGATCATGTTGTTGCTTACAATTATAGGAAATGTGTGGCATCAGGACAGCTTCCAGTACTACCATACTGTATTTGAGAGAATATGAATCACTTACCTGTTAAAAAATGTACTGGAGTGATATACATATGTACAAATTTTTTCTTGTATAATAAGAACAACATGGTAATGACCGTTGTTAATTAGAACAATATTTTAACATTTCTCAAAATGCTACTGCTTTCTTCCTCAGGTGTTTACTTGAGGAAGAAAGCAGGAGCTTTCAAACTGTCATGTATATATAGTTTGGTTGTATGTGTTTCTAAGGCAATGGGAAATATCCTTCTACTCACTAGTGATGTGTTACATTTTCTCAGCATACTTCAGATTTTCAGTCTTTGAACTATATTATTTATATTTCAGACTAAAAATTTACAAAATAGCCTATTTCAAAATTTGTTGTAATGTTTTCCAGATGAAGAGGTGCAGAAAGTTGTGGATGCTATCAGTCACAAGAGTCGCTCAGTACTGGAATTGGGAAAGAAGTTCTTGTATGAACAACTGGAGATGGATATCAAAACAGCTTATAGGTTTGTACATCTTGATTGTACTGCTCATTATTACACTTCCAACATAATGCCATTAATAGAGATTCATGTTAAAAGTTGCTATGATAACTATGCTATATATTATAATAATTCTGGCCTTCTCTAAACAAAATTTCAATTCAACAAGTTTAATAACTAAACTGAAAATATAATTTGGTTTGTGGTAACAGTCTGACTTGCTTAACAAGGTATGATGGTGTTCATCGATGCCAATTTATCCCCTTTCCCCAGCAGTCTGTGTCTTGTACAGTAATACGGATATTTATATATACAGTGTTTTTATACAATCTTTGTACAAAAGTGCACAAAATAAGCATATAGATCTCAGTACATAAAAGTATTAAAAATCTGTAATACAGTTTTAATATGATTCTGTTTTGTGTATAGATCCAGAAATTTTTGCAGATATAATAAGCAGTTCACTCATTTTTGTTTTATTCTGAAATTTTTGTTCAGTATGTTGGTTTTCTGTTCACATACCAGTTGTCAACTTGATCTCTGAATGTTGCCATTAATTCTGATACAGTCATGATAATCACTCTGCTGAAGTGAGGCTCTTATTGACATAAAATGATGAAACACACTATAGACAAATACCTCAGCTCCATATTCTACAGCAGTACAAACTGACATTGACTTCAGACTCTTGCAACATCTGTTAACACCATCTTAAAATTCTGTATAAAAACATAAGTCCTTAATATCAAGTTTCAAAATTGCAAGGCTAAAATATGTTCCTTGGTTTCCTAATTAGTGTCTGTATTTTGAATAAAATATTGAATAACAAACTTCAATAATACTTAATGGCATACTGCCATTTAAAACTTTACCAACTTAAAATAATTAATGTCTCTAGGTGATCTACATGTACATGGTCGATGGCACTGACTTCACATCTTCTCGACATCCTGTGCCTCAGTTATGCAATTACCAATGTCATTTGAAAGAAGTGATTTTGGTAGAGCCAGCATCCCTGTAAGCTTATCTGAAAACTTCTGTCTGTATTTTGCTGACATGTGTACAGTGGTCAAATTTGGACAATTCACAGTGGGAATGAAACAGCCTTATTTTTGTCCCTAATGTAACTGTAAAACACAAATACTTGTATATTTTAGTATTTTAGGTTTCAGAGTTAGGAAGTACTCTCAGTTTGTGGCACACAACTTAAGGCATTGTTATAATGCATTCTGTTTGTTAAAATTAATCTAAAGTATCAGGAGATAACTCAGAAGTGTATTGCAGTCTTTTGTTTGGCAATATTTGTTAAGTCCATATGATTAACTAATAACTAACCATAATGAAATTGACTGGCTGGATGGCCAGTGTTGAATTTCTGTTAGGGATAAAACTTTCTTCCTCTCCACCACATCTAGTGACTTCAAGGCTTATTTGTCCTCTAATGAAGTGGGTACAATGGCAACTTCCTGGGCCAATAATACAGCCAAAATTAGTTTAACAGCTTACTTAATTGTAGCAACACAATTTAGAATATTCAGTTGTACCTGCACACTTTTGTCTATATGGCAAAATGCCACAGCACAAGAGAAACTCACTGATCTGGAGAAAATTACCAAGATCATGAGTCTGTGCTATCTCACATTTCAGTTTGAGGACTTCTGGAAAATAAAGATCAAACAGAGGTGCACTTTATGTTCATCACTACTGGGGTCCACAAAGCAACTGTATTTTTCCCAAAAATAGTGAACCCTTTATTATATTTACCTTTCCTAACAAAATTCTATTAGAAGAAACTTCTGTCCAATGTGTCTGTTATGAAGTATGGAAAATTTGATATGCTGCATGCTGGTTCTGTCTCTTTATAACGTACATTTGCATATATACAAACTATATGCTATGATAACCAGCCGCCAGGCATTGGCCAGAATGCATCTTAGCAGACTTTGTGAAACAAAAAGACAGAAGTGTTTCATGTGATGATGCTGTCAGTTGCTACCTTTATGAAGTGTCAATGGCAGATGAATAAATATAGTTATGAATTACTGAGGAAATGACACGGACATGGGAAAACTGAAGTACCTTGAGAAGCCTGTCCCATTGCCACTTCATCCACCACGTACCCCACATGGACTGGTCTTGAATGTAGCAGATGAAGTGACCATGGGACAGTCTTTACTTCGAGCACTACTTCAGTGTTCGCTTTTCATATAACACTTTTCAGTATTCTGGCAGGTAAAAGAAAAAGAGGGAAGTATGCCACTGAAGTGTCTGTATCAAAGTTTGATCAGAACTTTTGTTTCCTATGACTCAACCACTGTGAAAGGTCTGATCTCCTGTTTGTCATATTGCACCCGTAAATGTTGTCCTCAGTGAATCAAAAACAGTGTTTGCACATTTGAAATTTGAGGACACTGTACACCATCACAAACCCTGCTGTTTTTCAAGCTGGCATGAATATTCTATTTCTAACATGGATGTTTATACCATTCTACAGGAATGAGCTTATTTTCAGCAGATGTTTTATTATATTAATATCTTGTAGGTCTGTATATGTGTTGGAAGACATAAAACACGTCTTCAGAACACTGCAGCCTGTAGTAGAGTTACTTTTTTGATAGCTTTAAAAATGCCTTAAGTTCTGCTTTGTATATTGCACACTTGCTTCTTCATTCCTCTAACTTTAATTCAAGTTACAGGTCTTATACTTGCATGACATGTGTCTACTGCTTTAGGCATGACAGATAACATGTATTGTTTGTGTAAGTTGTATCCTGCTAGCACAGTACTTGAAAAGTGGATCTATGACATATCCACTGTGCTTTCTCTTCCTTCCATTTACAATGTTTGCACTGTAGCACTGTTTTAATATGTACATTTACTTTAAGAAATGTTTGGTTTCAGGCATGGGGAGGAGATAATGGTTAAAAATCTGACAATGGTTGACAGTCAGGAGGGAATTCGAAGTTTCATGGAGAAGAGGAAACCAGTCTGGACTCATAGTTCTGAGAAATGTCACTAAAATGTTCAACTTGGCCCTTGGTAGATTAATGATAACAGCTGGGATCACAGATTAAAAATCTTGGACACAGCTGTTTTTAATTAACTGTTTTTCTGCACTGCACAAGTTTGCAGCATCACAATATGATAAAACTATAGGGGAGTACTACAGACTATGTTTCCTTCACTGTTTGAAGAACCCACTTTTAGCCTGATCCCAAACTGTTGGTGTGTATGTATAATTTGCAGTTTTCATAGTGGTGATGATGAAATGGCAAGTATTCTCGGATATGACAACATGTTAATTGGTAAATAGTTACTGATATTGTGAAGAAGCTTGCTGCCAAGCTCCTCCAAAATTTCAGTTACCATTGCCAATCAACACGGTGTCATATCCCACAAGACTTGAATTTGAATGGCATATAGTCATCTGTACCTTGCAGTGTATGAGAAGGATTTTTAGTAAATGATATTTATAATTAGTGATGGCTGGTTTGTATATACTACTACAACAACAATACTAGCGCTAATACTATAATTGGGAGCTGGAATCGGTCAATCGGTATAGCGACTAATCTATTGGCTGGATGAATGAGGATTAGTGGTTCAATTCCCAGCAGAGGTATGAGATTTTTCTTCACTCCAAAGCATCCAGATCAATTCTTAAGCCCACCCAGCTTCCTAATCAATGGGTACTATATTCTATAACAGACTACTGCAGATCTTGTGTGTCTTCAATACATTATACTAAAATAGTTTTATTGTCACCATTTCTGCCATTCTTCTTTAAGTTTTTCATTATAAATAACACAAACTGATCCTAAACGCTTTAAAAATGCTCAGTGTGTGAAATGGACTGGTACGCAGCAGTCAGGTATGTTATCATACAAAGACTGGACATATGCCATTATATGACTCAAGATTTCACTTTTTTGTTTTTGACATGGCAACATATTTAGAAAGTTAAATATCTCATGGCACACAAACTTAAATATTATTATGAAATTGTATGTGCATGCACATTCATATATGTTCATATTTTCCTTGTATTTACTATGCTTTTTGACTATATAATTTGTGATACGCAACAAAGTTCACACAAAAATTTTACATTAACATTTTAAGAGCAAATAATAAGCCCTGTAAAACATTACAATTAAAAGCTATGATCTTTCAGAATAGGAATATGTAACAAACAAGACCCATTTAAAAGATAAAGATAGTAAAAAAACAACACATACCCAAGAGATAGAGACTGTCCCAGTGTTGTTACCACAATTGGCCACCTACTATTAATACGAATATGTACCAACATGATGGAATTCAAAGTGTTACAGCACACCAGTTGTGAAATATTGATCTCAGTGCCTAACTGTGCATGTTACAAAATGTTTCAAACATATTGTGCATGGTTATAAGGTTGCTGCAAGCAAAGGCCCTTATAAAAATGTATGGGGTTTATTGGAATGTACTGTCAAATATTTTACAACAGTGCCTCTCCCACTTAGAGAAGGGTAAGTTATGTGATTCCTCCTCCTAATAATGTGAATTCACTAACTTATCTGCCAACATGGTCTTTAAACATGTTACAATTTTTTGGGTCAAGAGCTTAATTCTCCCTGCCTCTCCATCCCAAATTAAAATATATTTGTTGTGGTCATCATTTCTATTGTATTATGGAGTCCAAGTGTACTGTGACTCATTGGTTGTATACTGGCTCCCTACTGACATTAGCATTCAATGGTCTGCAGCTTATTTAGCAACTATGTCAACTGCTGCACTTGTCTAGCATTTATCATAACAGACAATTACATATGTTGAAAGGGAAACTAATAGAGGCTGGAAGCATTAGCTTGAAAGGATGAATAGCCACAACATACCTCACAAGGATGGCCAGTGTTCTGATTGGGTATCTACTTAATGTGAATGAGGTCTGTTACCAATTTGCTAACCTATATTTCATTATCTTAAATCACTTCTGCTGCTTCTTAATTCGTACTATAGTCCGTTGCGGCCCCTTGCCTTCTTAGTGGACCTCTCCTAGTCACTTGTTTTTTGACCTCTCTTTCCAGGTTTTAATATTGCATCCATTTGTTTGATACAGTTTCACCATCTGGTTTCCGGTCGTCCTCTTAGTCGACTCCCCCCCGGGATTATTTTTAAATACTTGACTTGCTGTTCTTGTGCTATCCATTCTATTAACATGACCAGTCCAACTCAACTGACTTATTCGGACAAATGAAAGTGTATCTAAATCTCCCAACAGCTGCATTAATTCCTTAATTGCTTTCTCCAATATTTTAACCTTTTGGCACCGGAATTATTTTTTTAAATTTTAGCACACTCTGTATATAAAATGTGAATAAAACAGGAACCAAATATGTTAGAATTATGAAACAAACTGAATTTTGAAGAGAAAAAAAGGAGAGTATATACCATGTTTAAAATATTAAGTACCAGTATTTGTTGAATAAATATATAAAATGCAACGTTTAGAGGTTAGCGGTGCAGTACCATCAAAGGGTTAAACCACAGAACCCTTAAATTTGCATACCTCTTAAGACCTTAGATAACAGACCAAGCTGACAGCAGGAACATAATCCTGAATTTCACGTAATCTTTCAGTAAAGAAAATATGAAATCCTTGCCTTGGTAATAAAAGATATCAGAAAAATTTCATGAATGTTGTCCCCCATTTTCTGCCCTTCTTGGTTAAAATCACTGGCTTTTATCAAAATGAATAACTTGGTGTTTAGGCATGCACGTGTGTTCACTGCCCTTTAAGCCCAGAAATCAAAAACAGAAATTTTAATTTTCAAATATCAAATGACTCAAGACTGTCTTGATACAGGCAACTAGCCCCAGAATTCCAAAATTTCTCCCTTCCTTTTTCCTTCACCTAGAATGGTCCTTCGAACCCAAATGCCATAGACTTTTTGACAACAGTGTCATTTAGCATCACATCAGATACTGCAAGATTATAGTAAGTTGGGAGAATGCCAGGAAGTCAATTTTGAGATTCACAAGTGATATTTGACTGGTGTGGGAGAATAAAACAAACTTCTATGCAGCCATCATACTTCATTTAAGACATTACCTGATGTGTAATGTTGCACGGACATTTTGTATGTCATCCCTTGAGGCAAGATAGACTAGCAATTACAAACAAGTCACAGCTATCTCCTTCAAAACATTACCTGTCCACTAATGATCATGTTTTTGTATCATCCATTACTATGTAACTTCTGCAGCTACAATTCCATGGAACACACTCATCTAGTAAACTAATGTTATGTTGTAAGAATGGAGTACTTCAAAATATCCTACTGCTCTTTGGACCCAGATATTCATTACTGTGTTCACAAGTCTGTCACTGAATCCTGAGCTGGAATGGTCAAGGCCCACATCCTTGCAACAACCCATTTCTTCTTTATGATAAATTTATGTATTATCCTCCCAACTCTGATTGCTGATGAAGTCTTCCAAGTGGTGTTGTCCCTCCTGGTTTTATGACAAAAATTCTGTGCAGTCTATGACCTTGCCACTTCATCCTCTGATATCTGATCAGAGTCATGAAGTGTTAGAAGAGTTCATGAAGTCATTTGAAGTTCCAAATGCAGCAGTGACCGGTGAGCAACCCCCCCCCCACTCAGGAATCTGTCATGTGTGATTTTGCCTTAAAATAACAGTCACACAAAAACTGTCATTATGCACTTCTTTGCCCAACAAACCCCTTCAAAATTCTGTGTACCTCATCACAGACCTTAATCCAGTTCTCTTGTGGAGCTGCTCCTGAGGAACAACACTGGATGTTCTTCTGAGAGTGGTAAAATAAATTCAGATTCAGCAACCATAAACTTTAAACATAATACATAAGAGTGGGGTTAAAAGTTTTAGGTTTTTGTGGAGACATGACCCAGAACAGGATCTTCACCTGCACTGCTGTGGGAACTTTCTATCCTCTCTCATTCTGCAGTGTGTTCAAAATTTTGTGGTCAATGAATCATCACTTTGCTGTGCTGAATAACTTTTTGGAAGCAAATTATCTTTATTAACAGCGTCACTCATGTTTATATTTCACTCACCTGACGTGAATATAACCCCAAACCACAGAAATCATGTCTTGAATATCAACTGTTTCAGAACTGCGAAGGAAAACATTACATGGCTAAGGTGAAAAGCATACATCATAGCACTAGTTCTTTTTTTATTGTTCGTCATTTAAGTGTCATGAAGTACATTACACTACGACAATGATTACAACTCATCTGTAAAGAACAGTATATGTGACAAATATAAATTACTTCTCGACATCTAGACATTCTACAGTAATAAAACAAATACCTTGCATTATAATCATCTTTTCAGTCTGAAAATGTACAGTAGAAAGAAAAAGGTATACTTTTGATGCCAAATATGTGCAACAATAAAAAGGACAATATAAATGCAGTCAATAACAATTCTTCACAGAAATTATTACTCTCAAATCACTCTCACGTACATCTTTACCACAGTCAAGACAAGACGAAGACTACAGAGATTTTGAACCTAGCCAAAATGTACAAGCATACACCTGACATTTTACATAGTATATGAGTTTTATTTTCTGAAGCCATGAAAATTTTGACTTTTTTTTTTCTTCTTTTTTCTTTTTTTTCCTGCTATCCTCTCACATGAAACATGTAAGAGGTTGTGCTCTGTAAATTAAGTTAATTTTTACAAATGCTTACAACTTTAAGAATACAGCTTCCAAACAAGTAACACAAGCTACAACTGATTAAACAACCCAGAAGCCTGCACGTGAGCCAACGAAAAGGATACATACAATTGTATCATATTTTTTCTTATTGGATCAGATCTTGTCTTTAGTAAGTTTCAGCTTAAACCCTGTACCAAACTGTTCATAAACAGTGTGATGGTGACATTTACTTAATGTAGGACAACCTATAATAGTAAAAAAATTTCCAAGATGCTGCTGTAACTGACATGTTTTGTTTCCAAGTTAACTCCAACATTCAACTGAAACTGATTACAGAGATACAGCAGCCACTAGAATTTACTTGACACAGAAAAATAAATTAAATTATAAAATGTGTTATGATGAAAGAAGATGAAATGAGGGCAAATGTTCTTATGCAAACTGTACATGCCTCTCCCAGCTGACAAGCAAAGGCAGAGGTGATGGTGGCGCTGGCAGCAGAAAACTGTGCCTCAGTCTCAAATAATAACAGAGAGGGGAGGAGTGTGTTCTTGATGCTACTGGCACTTATATTTAGCAGCATCAACTCACTCTAAGCGCAGTTAAACAGGTGGGATGATGGAACACGAGATTCAGAACACGCACTTGAGTTTCTGGTCTCGGTGACCGTGCCCATCATTCTGTTCAGTTGGTCCATTGCCACTAATGAGGTGAACATCGTCATGAGCTGGCACCCAACTTCTCCAACCGACTGCAAAGAGATTCTTCTTCTGCCGCAAGGGACTTGAAGATGAGGTTCGGTTCTGGCTGATGCCTCAGGGCACACTCACCCTCCCAGCGCGCCTTGCCAGATGCATGAGACTGCAAGCAAAATAAATGCTACTCCCTTGCTGCCATTCACTTAATGAGCACAACTGATTGGCCATTATGTACTGACATGTAAAGATGCTGCTAGTTTGTTACCAACTCACCATGGTGAGATCCCTCTTCCAGATACTGTTGCAGCGACCTTCACACAAGGGACAAGGTCGCTCCAAAGAATAGCCACCACATTCTCTGCAGTCCAGTGATACATGGTCCTCATGCCAGCTCACACCACACCTGTGATAAAGAGAAACAAACCTTTATACAAACTGCACACACACACACACATTTCTGCACAGAAAATGTGGGTTTTAATATAAAAATGTGCATAGCAACTCTTCATTGCAAGCCTCTTCTAATACAAATTGAATATGGTTAAAATAGGCCTTCACATCTTACAACAAGGTGACAGGCACTGATCTGAACCCTTATTACATTCACAACCAAATTTAATTCCTACATATGCATTATACATAAGCATAAAGAATCCTGTGTTTTTACTTGGTGTAGTGCACTTTCAGATGTGTTCCAAACATGGCACATATTCATCACAGCAACTATCTATCTACTTCTGGCTTGTTTAAGTGAGATGACATCTTCACAGGATACATTCCAAAACACATCATGTACGCTGACGCACAACTAAGTACTATTCTTAACTTAAATTATGTCTCTGAAACTGTATTTCTTATACAACCCCATTAAGCATCACACATTTTATGTTCATAAACGGACATACTTAATAAGCACCCGTACACACTAACATTCAACAATGTGAACAATACCTAATGATGTGATTACACTTCAGCAACAAGGCTCCTGAAAATAAACTCTCTCATTTACTACTTCTATATGACTTCATCATATAAGCTTCAGGATATACACCACAAGAAAGCACCAACAGTTGAACCCATGCCACTCCCTCAGATTTTCAATTCTTATGAGCATGAACTTAAGTCTCTGGTAGATGTATGCAGTTTCAGATCTGGATTCCATATTGAAGCGAACTGAAAAGGTAACCTGACCAAACTGCATATTTTGTTAACTATTCTTCTGCTTCAAGAGTATCCAATATTATTCAGTTGCTAAATTTTAAAAAGAAAATGGTATGTAAAAGTACATTTACATACACTGCCATATCATAGTTATCACTGATGACGTGTAAATTGGCATGCTGTTTTCTCTAATTTGCCGAACAAACACAACGGACATAAAATGGTGCCCCCCCCCCCCCAAAAAAAAAAAAACAACCCAACCAAAACAAAAAACAAAACAAAGTAAATAAAAGGGAAAAACCCACCA
>Ga0123357_10009543_pt1 | contig 12259 bp, 8 predicted proteins | sample TergutEmb28metaG_FD_89873 | JGI IMG/M metagenome (GOLD analysis project Ga0123357, IMG submission 89873) | Embiratermes neotenicus P4 segment gut microbial communities from Petit-Saut dam, French Guiana - Emb289 P4 | ecosystem: Host-associated > Arthropoda: Insects > Digestive system > Gut ...
ATGTTGAGCAAAGAAGAAGTGAAATAAAACTTAATAACTAGTGACATCAAGTTGGTCTCTTATTCTTCAACTATCACAATGATGCACGGTCAAATATACATAAGAAATATGATAATGGTCGTTTCATCATCTGTTCTTCGATTCTACTTTACTCATCTTTACTCTTAGCTGCTTGAATAAACAGTGTTGCATATTCAGCTTTAACAAAGTCTAGTAGTACTTTGGCCTACGCTACGTCCAGCCTGACCGACCACTCATCACGTCACGTTACCATACTACACCACACCTTACACAGCATTAAAAGATTGGTTTTATAACCGAAGTGGAAAGCGTTTACTACGCGGTACGCACATAGTCCTTATATAAAACAGATACGTTCCGCCTTTGAAGGGTTAATAAGTTACTTAGTTGTAAGTGAAAAAGCGACTTACTCAGTCATTATATCCGTCAGTAAGCTAATGTTTGTTCGGGCAGGAAGTATGTGATTGTAAGGCAGTGAGTCAGTCAGTAAGCGATGGGATTAGTCATCGGATTGTTACCATCATACAGTCAACGAAAAGTTTCAATAAGAGGTTTCAATCGTTTCACAGCTGAGTCTTCCACCAGAAACCAAAAAATTATTACTGCTTTCGTTAAAGTGGACTGCAATGGTTGGAAGTATAGTTCACTGGCAAGTCCGATGGCGACACGCCTTTTGCAGTCGTAGTACAAAGAAACGTCTTCGTAAAACGAAATGGTACAGGGAGGCGCCGAACTCTAATACCTGTGTTACTGTACCCACTAATTGCCTCCCGTTCCGGCAGTTACCTGTTATTTTGACGACGATAGCGCAGCGTGTAACAATATTTAAATGCGAATTGTGGTTTAATTGTAGCCACAAAATCGTCCTGTATCGGGGCAAGTGGTCGGGCAAGCTGCGTTATTATTACCGCGTAACAAATATTATCTGGGATTTTCAACTGTCCGGCTCTCACCCGTATATCAACATGATTTATAACTTTAATTTCCATTTTTTTTCGGAGCGTACCGCCCCCTGGAGGCGGGAACAGTTATGTTTAAAGAGGATAAGCTGTTAACATTTTGTTACCCCTGGCACTGTCACGCGAATGATGAGCCAAGTAATTAGTTTTATTGCAGACGGTATGTAAGTCACTGTTCATGTACTCCACTATGCAATACGTCACACGAAAGCCTTATTTGCCGGTTCGGATTTTATTGCGACGGGCCTGCAGACGGCGTAGTCAGATGTCACTTTAAAGAAAGTGCTGTGATCTTCATGTTTGCACCGTGCATCAATGATAATTAAACACTTTATTGTCCAACCAATGCACAATATATAATATGTAGACACAATTAAAATTTTAAAATATTTAAAAGTGCTCCAACATGTTTCGGATCACAGAGGATTCATCATCAGGGAGCCTCGTACTCTGCTTGGCTAAAAATTACAAGAATGGTTCTATCGTGTCCGTTGACATGTCAACGGACACGATAGAACCATTCTTGTAATTTTAACCAAGCACTGTATAAGGCTCCCTGATGATGAATCCTCTGTGATCCGAAATATGTTGGAGCACTTTTAAATATTTTATAATTTTAATTGTATCAACATATTGTATATTGTGCATTAGTTGGATAATAAAGTGTTTAAAGTACTGTAAGTTCATGGAGAAGACTACGCAAATAGCTTAAGCTCTTCCCTTTAATCATGAAGCTCTGTGGGTTTTGAGCAACCGAAGGGTCACAGCCTTCTTTAAAAATAACTCAAACTGATGGAACTTATACACCCTTCCTTAAGATCCATTTAATATTATTCTCCCATCTCTGTCTAGATCTTCAGTGTAGCTCTTTCCTTAAGTTTACCAGATCATAATTTTCTAACACGTCACTATTTTTTCCCCACGAATTTTGCGTGCATTAACTTAAGATAATCTCTTATTTAATCGTGCTAGTAATCTACAAATCCTGTTCATCATATAACCTTCTGCATTCATGTGTAAATTATTCTCTCTTCTCTAACGTCAAAGGCAAAATTAAAGGCAACATTAAATTTATTCCTCTGCGTTCTATGAATGTTTATGGGAAGTAAGATTATAAATTCAGGCATTCTTAACCTTACCAGTTGATGGAAGTAAGTGGTAAAGGTCACACCGAGAGAGAACAGCTCCCAGTTTGCACCCAACAGTGGGCTTGATGGTACCCCGAAGTACTATTTAGAAAATCTCTTCGTCCTGTTGTGAATCGAACCACGTTTCAGTGGTCGTATGACCCGTCAATCCACTTGGTTCGGTTTTTCTGTTAGGTTGAAGTGTTGAACAGTCTATAAGTGATTTCCAGTTTTATATTTCAGTTACCTTCATGTTCGGCACTGTACAACTTATTGAGTTACAAAGGCGTCATTAAATAAACAAGAAAAAAAAAGCACGTGATCTAATTCGTTCACACTTTCGAGACATTTCCACACGCCGAAGTAACGCGAAGACCAAGAAAGTTCGCTGTTGCACTTCACTTAGAAATCACCGAGAGAAAATAAAATATCCCGTCGCTGATGAAATGTCCCTCACGTACTGCGAGTGTCTCCACTGTTTATTCTCGCCAGTTAACAAGTTGATGCTCTCTTATTTGAAGAAGTGTTTCTGTGTTTATCTTGCAGCGAGCGTCGTGACGAGGGGGCAGATTTACGTTACGGAAACTGGAGGGTGCCTCCTGCGTGTCAGGGGTGAACAGGAATGTTCGCCCCAAATTTTGTCACCTTTGCAGTATGGTATGTGTCTGACAGGCTGTTTGCGTAACTGCTGTCTCATTAACTGACTGACCTGTTCACTGATCTTATGACTGCTTGCCTAAAAAACTATATGGCAAAGAATCCAACCGAAGATGCAAACAACTTAATCATATATCCAACCTACTGAAAGACAAACTAGTGAACCATTCTTCCCCCCTTGGCTCGAAAGCTCTAGAGTGCCAAGGTCTTCTCATTGTTCAGGATCCGCGATGACACACCATATTCTGTAGGACTCCTCTGGACGAGTGATCGGCCTGTCGCAGAGACCTCTACCTTACAACACACAAAACTAAAAACTTACATCCATACCCCCGGCGGGATTGGAATCCACATTCCCAGCAAGCGAGAGGCCCCAGACTCACGCCGTAGACGGCACGGCCACCGGTAACACCAAAGAACCAATTAACTCTGCGGTAACACAACACCTGTTATGAAGGAGTTCCCTTTCGATTATGTTCTGAGACAGCGTAATGATCGCATCTTCAATCTCAAGCGCTACTCACAGCCTACCAGCCATACAAAGATTTCGCCCTAATGTTCTCTTCATTTTAGGTTTTGCGACACTGTGCACCACTTGTCTTCCTGCCGTATCTGTTACATGCCCGGACTAATCGTCGTCCTTGCAGTAACGACCATGACCTTGTCAATGGCGGCTGTACGTAACGCGCATGCGCACTACGCACTTTTCTTTATCCCCTCACTGAGATCCGAATATTCTGTCAAAATAGGTCTGTTAACGCTCTTTGTTTGAGGCGTGTGACGGTCTTGATATCTGTGTGTAGGAGACAGGAATGCGTGAGATAATTATCTCGTTATAATAAACACTTGCGAGAGTCATTCACGGAATTAAGTGCTGTCATTTATGTGTCATTAGGATCCCGATTTGTTACTTCCATGCTAAATAAACACGAGCAAAGGATTTTTCGGCGACGAGTCGTTCACTTCTTCACAGGAGTCCTGAAGTGCACGTGTGTGCGTGTCTAATTGCTTGTGATCTAGAAGCCAAAACAGGAGGCGGCCAAGGCCCTATGCTGGCTGTTGCGTAAGGAAATGGGATTCTTCTCTTCTCTCGTCCAAAGGTGTTTGTGGAGAAATGGATAAATAAATTGCACTGGAATTAGGGCAGGGGGAAGGCTGTCAGCCCACAGTAATCGTGTATATTCTTTTCCTGACCCAAATACAGGATGTCCCACTCGCTACCAAACCCGGCATTTCTCTAATAATTGTAACACCAATGAAGATATTGCAACGAAATTTGAACAGGAGTACGTTCGTTGTGTGAGACATGAAGAGGAATGTGTCTGTAGTGTGTGTCTGTAGTGCGCCTAATTGTTGCGACACGGTAAAACTATTAAATAAATGCCGGGTTCGGTAGCGAGTGGGACACACTGTGTAACTTACCCACTAACTGGGTAACCAAGTACCTCACTCGTTGATCAAGTATTTGATATAGGATCTTTTTAAGAGATAGTCACTAAGCTAGTAAAGAATTCCTGCACTTACAAAAGGCGAAATTTCATTATCTGTTTTTATTAAAAATTGAACTCAATTTGCCTACGTAACATTTTTGAACATGAAATTCCAGGGTTTCAAATTGTCCCTGTCTTTCAGATATTCTGATTAAAATGTCAACCCCTCAGTCGCTTTTAAAGTACGGAACATGATGGAAAGAAGGTTGTTCCTGATGATAACTTGTTCCTGTCATCCGTAAAGAAGTCTACCGATGACAGGATCGAAGTTATCATTTCAAGTTTAGTCACTAAATACTAGTTTGTTTATATGAATTATTTATTGATTTTGTTCACTTGTCAGTAAGATATAATTGAATCTTACACGGAATACAGTACAATGGTGACCTGAATGATAATGATGATGATAATGATCACAACGGTGATGACTTGTGGGTAGACTCAACAAAGCGTGTTAAGGATATTCTATGTATATTTTTACGGAAAAGCAAATGTACCTCTTCGCCCTTGATTTACCAGCAAAGTACACAAAGAAGGATTGGGTTTTCCCACTTGCAGGCGAACTTTTAAGACCGTTTATTTGAACTGTCTGAAAGTAAGGGAAGTAGTTACAAATTCGTCTCTGATATTTGTAGTGGTATACGGGCCGGACAGAGGGGCGAGACCTCAAGTCCTTTGAAGTGATGAGCTGTGGCTTCGTGAGCCTTGCCTTCCTCTGCTTCACACTTCAGTACTTCACCCCTCAGCCTTCAGCGCCGCTAATCGATACGTAAAGCAAGAAACTTTCATGAGACACGTGTCAGTGTAATCATTCTGAAAATTGTTACTTTATGTTATTCCTCTTTATCTCATTTTTACTGTCTTAGCTTCTCTATTTCTTTCTTGGCAAACAACAGAATGTGGCAGTAGCCAAGGATTTTACATTGCGAATATCAGAGCACACAGTTGGACACGACGGTCAGTTCTGCGCGTCTCCTTGCAAAGAATATATCTAATAATAATAATAATAATAATAATAATAATAATAATGGAATAGTAACGAGAAGCTTAAGGAAAATTTTGTAAACTGTACCAGGAAAACATTCGATAGATTCACTACAAAAGACAGCTATACTTGGAACATCACACATAATACGGAACGTACTGCAGTGTGAAGCTTGAAGCCTGAGCGGTGGGGATCACCGCTGGTTCAAGAGAAGTACGAGGAAGAAAAAGCCTGTGACAAGAGACATCCATATCGTATGATAATAATAATAATAATAATAATAATAATAATTTTTCAGTGCAAACTCGTTCTTGCAGTAGACTTTATTTTCACACGTTTCTCCCATAAAAAAATCGACCACACTTTCTTTGTCATATGTAACTAGCTACCTCATCTTAACCCCTTCATCATCATCATCATCATCATCATCTTTTTCTTCTTCTTCTCCTCCTGTGGCGCTACAGCCCAGCTTGGGATTTGGCCTCTTCATTCCTCATGCCCATCCTCTGCCGACCTTCTCCATTTCGTTCCTGCATTCCAACATCCTCTTAGCTTCCCTGTCCGCTATATCTAACCATCTCCTTCTGGTCTTCCTAACTGGTCTTTTCCATTCTATGTGTCCTTTCAGTGCTATCTTGGGCACCTTTCATCCTTAATCCTCATCATATGACCCACCCACTGGAGTCTTCTCAATCTGCTATTCCTGGTTAGCTCCATATCCTTATATAATTCTTAAATTTCAAGTTACATCTTGAACACCGCTGATGTCGCTAAAGCAGTAGTAATATGTAACGTGGGATGTTGCGCTGTGTCACTGGGGAACTAGATACAGACGTTCTGAAGGCACTGCGATCCTTCGAATCATCGGGAAACACTCGCCCACTGACACAAATTAGCCTCCCAGAAGAAAGGAATCTTAAAACATTTGAAGTACCCCGAAAGTATGGCCTGTTGGTAGGTTCCATTTTGCAGTATAAAAGTAAATTTATTTTCAGAACATCCTATACAGAGAATGTTGATGCTCTGACAGTGCAATATTCCGATCGAGGGAAAAAAAAGTGCGCGCGATGCCACATGTGGTTATGAGCTTAATTAGCTGCGTTCTGCAATTACGATTCGCTCGCACGCTTCCGTCTGTCCGTCTGTCGTATTACGCTCTGAATGATAAACACCCGCTTTTATGCATTTTGGGCTGCAACGTGGAAAGCAGCTGAGCACGTTCACGAACTCTTTCATATTGATAAGCGGGAATACGCGCGTGTGTGTGATACGTACATAGATGACGTGTTTCCTTGCTCCAGGCCCAGTGGTTACCTTACGCACCACCAGGTTTAACATTAAATCATCCTACGTTCTGCTCACAGAGTGTATTTGTGTGTTTTGTGTGGTTCTGAGAACACACAGCGAATATTTCTATACAGCATTAACTGACTGGTTTTTATAACTGAGAGGTAGTGTGTTTACTGCGCGGTACGGACTGGATCTTTAACTATAATTCAATTTATTCTTATTGCTACTGTTAACCCTTTACAGTCCATTGGTTACTATATGTACCACCAGGTTTGACATTCAGTAATTCCGCGTTCCGCCCACACAGTGTATTTATGTGTTTTGTATGGGTCTCAAGAACAAACAGCGATTATTTCCATACAGCATTAACTGGTTGGTTTTTATAACCGAGAGGAAGTATGTTTACCGTCGGTACGGACTGAATCTTTAACTATAATTCAGTTTATTCTTGTTCTTACTGTTAACCCTTTAAAGTCCATTGGTTACTACATGTACCACCAGGTTTAACATTCAGTAATTCTACGTTCTGCCCACACAGTGTATTTATGTGTTTTGTATGTATCTCAGAACAAACAGCAATTATTTCCCTACACACCGTTAACTGACTGGTTTTTATAACTGAGAGGGAGTGTGTTTACTGCGCGGTACGGACTGAATCTAACTTAATTGAGGTTAATGCTAGAAGGGTTGTCTCTTTCTCCATGAGTTTATAAGGAGGCATCTAACGAAATAGTTAAGAGCTCTGTTAACTGACTGTTCTGTTACGTTTTAGGACACCGTGCAGTCCTATAGGTTACAAAGATATTCGAGGAATCTGCGCTCTCCATCTTCATAGTTCTGCATTATACATGAAGGCAAAGTAATGTAGGCATTCCATAAATTGAAAATATCAAGAAATCTTTAAGATCCACAACTTATGACTAAGATATTTTTCGGCGTGTTATTTTTAATAGTGATACATTTGCTGGAGTCCGCAGTATGTACGTAAAGATGTGGAAGATTACTGCCATTACAAACTTTGAAAGACTTTTCCTTTTCTACACCCCAACATTTCAATTTCTCATAGGACATTTAAGGAAAGGCGGAGCTCGCATGAGCTTCCGACATGCCCCGTAACTGTCTTTCGTCTTCTCCCTGTAATCCGTCTATCCTTACCATAATTTTGCTTCGAGACGCATTATCGTGGAGCTAACCACAATGATCATTAGTCTAAATGTAGCATAACGACCTGCAGGAAAAAGATGAAATTAATATCAGCGAAGAGAAAATACTCGCCAGTAGCGTCCAGTGATTCTTACGATGATATGAAGTAATTGCGCCTCAGAACTGATTGTGAGAGAAACAAATATGTTTTTGCGGTTTATGTTGAATGCAGGGCTTTGAGATTTGACACATAATTCTTCATTTCGTCGGATGCTGTAAATCTTGATCTACAAGAAGTTACGCTCACGATCAAGTCATGGTAAGTTTATGGTCAGTGATATGGTCAGAGCATGGTCGTTCAACCTTCTTAGGCAAAGGACCACAACTTTTATTGTGGGCTGGTTCGCTGGCCGCACGTGGAAAAATAACAAGCGGGATGTCTAACCTCCTAAATTAATGCGTAACTTTTAGTATATTTATATATATATATATATATATATAATTTACACATAATGAAGAGCTTAATTATCTGTACTATTCACCTAATATTGTGCGGGTGATAAAATCGAGAAGAATGAGATGGGCGGGGCATGTAGCGCGTATGGGGTAGAGTTGAGGCGTATACAGGATTTTGGTGTGGGAACCTGAAGGAAAGAGACCACTTGGGAGACCCGGGTGTAGATGGGAGGATAATATTAAGATGGATCTTCAGGAAGTGGGATGTGGGGATATGGACTGGATCAAGCTGGTTCAGGATAGGGACAGGTGGCGGGCACTTGTGACTGCGGTAATGAAGCTTTGGGATCCAAAAAATGCGGGGATTTCTTGACTGGCTGAAGACCAGTTAGCTTCTTAAGAAGGACTCAGCTGCATGGAGTAAGTAAGAAAGTAAGTAAGTCAGTCAGGAAGTAAAATTTACAAATGTGGCCGCGTGTGGTGTGATACAAACTTGCATACTGTTGGTTGGAGAGCTATGGGCTAGATTATTCACACTGAACGCCCTTGCGATATTTGAAGGGCAGGTCATGCATAAAATTAAAAATTGCCAGCATAATTTTCACTTAGATTTAGTTACGGGTACAGACTCCTGTCGCATATGTAGTTTTTGTCATCATCAACATCATCATCATCGTCATCAGTAACAGTTAAGATATAGGTCTGGTAAGACGCGTTCGTCTTGACCTAGGACATGTCTTGGTCTTTCCATCTTCTGTTTGGTCTTCCTGGGTCACGGCCTTCATTTCGGATGATACTGACGTTCAGTAGTGGGAGACGATCCATTTGCATTCTTGCCACGTACTGCCTTCATTTCTTGTCGTATCGAACGACATTTTAAGTGTGCTGCTTACTTGTTCTCTCAAGGATATGTAATTTAACCAAACGGTCATTGAGCATAATCAAATACACGACAAGGAAAGTTCTGAGTCGCTTATTTAGCAACAGACGGATTTCGATACAAATTCAATGCTTTCACCGAAAACCCCAATTGCGAACTCGCACTTTACGGTGGCTACGCTGACGATTCCAAACACATTCTATTGATTTGTTTATTCATGAAAATGACCGAATAATAAAGTGGATTATGGCACCTGAGGAAAATAATGTTTTATGAGAAGATTCTGAAATTCTAAAGAACTTCGCCAGTAACAGTACAGTGGATTCTCGAGGTCTGTGAATCTCGATGTTCGGGATTTTGACGTTTCTTCATCGTTCATTCTAGTACACTAATTTTCACCTTTCGTGTGTTGTTCCGATAAATCAGGGTGAGACTACGAGGTTGGCGACTCGTTTCTTCTCACTTTCCTGCTGTTGCGCAGACCACTCGCAGCTCATTGATGCTGTGTTCTTTGTTAAGTGCGGCACATTGCTTTTGTGCCGTGTGGAATGAGACTGTCCGTAAGTTACGTAATGCGATTCGCTCTTTAAAAACTTTTTGTATTTTATTACGAACACATTTTAGTTTAATACGTGTTTATTGGGATTATTTGATAAGTTTATTACTCGGTAGTTCTTGGAAAGATACAGAAGTTTTATATTGACAATGAATTTGGATGTTTTGTGACAAGTTTTGTCGGTCCCAGCTAGTTTCTGAAATCGAAGCTCCACTTGTGCCTGTATTGTTGGTATCAGTATTTGTGGGTGAAGGCGAGACGGATGGATGAATTTTGGAAACGTTTACCAGTTCCACAAGTACAAAAAAAAAAGCGTTCGAATTGAGAAATTTAGAGTACTAATATAGTGGGAGGGAATTTTTACCTTTTTTTATGTATGTATGTATGTCGGTTTCAAAACGTTGTTCTACGTTGTCCGACACATAGACTCCACTGCTTCCTATCTTCCCACTGGCCTTCATTTAGGTTTCTTTCGTTCATGGCCTTTCTTGTACCTTCCATCCAGTTTTTCTTAGGTCTTCCTCGTGCTCTCTTTTGTTTCGGCATCCACTTCAATGCTATTTTGGGTAATCTTCATTTATACCTTTTTTTCTTTCTAAAAATCTAAATATTGAAAGACGTACCCAGTAAATGTAATACCGGTATAACAAATCCTGGTCTCTGATAAAACAACACACATTTAAAGTAACGGTCGACCTACAAAACGAAATACAGTGAGTTTGCTTGATAATATGTACTTTACACTAAGCATTATCCGGGAGCACTGTAAGGGCGCAGCTCAGTCAGTATAGCGATTGACTACGGGCTGGACGGTCCGGGATCGAATCCCGGTGGGGACGAGATTTTCCGCCCGTCCAGACCGGCTCTGGGGCCTACCCACCCTCATGTAAAATGGGTATTGGTTCTTTCCCGGGGGTAAAGTGCGGCCGGGGCGTGCTGCTGACCACTCACCCCCGTCTAGTGCCGCGGTCATGGAAGAGTAGAGCTATACCTCTATCCACCCTCTGGACCACACCAGGCCTGTAACGGGAGCACTTTACCTTTTTACTATCAGGGTGCAAACTAGAAATGTGTGAGGAGCAGCAGGAAAAATAAAATATGCTTTTAAAATTTTGGTTAAGGCCACTTTGATAGGAATGTAATATTACAATTTAATGTTTCAACTTAGGCCCTGACATTAAATACAGGGTTTTGTTGCTCATGATTGTGCTATTGACATGTCTGAGTGAACAGCGACTATAAGGTAATATTTTATAACCTACAATGTCCATACCAATTATGTGACTATCAATTACATTTGGAAAACCGCGTCTCTAGAAGTATTTAACGCTTGACAGGTAGCAATGCTTGAGACAAATGATGTGACTTTCTGGAGGAATAATAGTGGGTAGAGACCAGCAGTTCACGAGTTACCAAGCAAACAAAGCATGAATTTGAATGCCAGACCCGTTTTGATATATTGCTGCAAGGTGGGCGATCGGTGCACTGGAACTACCTTATTGTGTTTACAATTGTAGCCGCCAGGTGGCAGCAATTTACGAGGTCGGAGTTCGTTATAATTTTCTTATGCATATATAACGTCTACCTGTAAAGGGAATGGAGTTATTTAGCGTCCAGGGAATGTATAACCTGGGGTTGTATTAAAGGGGCGAGATTAAATAATTTAGCACAGCCACCTTCTTCCCCAGTTAGGGGGTTGTTAACAAGGGAGAATTCTGTTTTAATTGAACCGGTTCCAAGAGATCTCAGGGGAATCCCACATTTCAGTGATATCACACACAGTTCTTATTCGTAAATTATTCTGGCGTCATATAATTTACTCCCTGATTTCTCTACGAAACACCATAAAGAAAGTGTTCTATACGATCACCCTTTGTAACTTAGTTTTCCCGACGCGCTCAGTCCGGTAGGTGATCCTCTCTCGGGAAACGGGTGTGGTTCACCGAATCACATATAGTTTTAATTATTTCTTTTTACTTGTTTTATTTATTCGTTTTATGCTTGATATAACAAATGGAGTGCTAGATCCAGTTAAACAATTAGATTATTTCTAGGAAACTGAAACAGTCACTTCTGTGTATTCCCACCTACACCACACTCGTACGCGACTGAATTCGCACGGGACTGCTAGCGTCCGTTGTCCGCTGCTAACGTTTTCTCATTTAAATCTCTCCCCTCCTACCCATCACTAGCGGTCCTGAATATACGTTGACAGATTAACCTACAACGCATGGCAATGAACCATCCGTAACTGACGCCAACAATCCTACGAAACAAATATATAAAAAATGTTCGGATACAGTGTGTTAGTGTATGTGTACTTGTAACGGAAACACAAGTTACCTGCGAAGCAGGAACTAAACATTTTTATGTATAATGTAGATTGGTTTTATTAATTAAAAGTTTGACACGAATGTGGCGTGCATAGCATGCATAGGATTGAAGAAATGCTAGATACGTCCGGCTCGTATGACGAGTTAAAAATATACCCGCTCTAATCCACGGATCCACTACCTATGATTTCTACAGATATCAATTCAGTTTATCCGTCCATATATACTGCTGACATTGAGCAGTGCATTTCAGACGTTTACCTCTGTGGGGTCCCTTTCCAGACTGAATATTTTGTCGATCCCACCCCTGTTTTCGAGTTGGCAATTAAATAAAAGACCGCCGGCCCTTTCATTTGCTTCTA
>Ga0123357_10009546_pt1 | contig 12258 bp, 8 predicted proteins | sample TergutEmb28metaG_FD_89873 | JGI IMG/M metagenome (GOLD analysis project Ga0123357, IMG submission 89873) | Embiratermes neotenicus P4 segment gut microbial communities from Petit-Saut dam, French Guiana - Emb289 P4 | ecosystem: Host-associated > Arthropoda: Insects > Digestive system > Gut ...
ACTGGCCATTATCTCCCAAACCATTCAACTTTGGATATAGGTGTTTTGGGGTTTTTCGGTATAGTTTAACATAAGGAACACCCTCCCGAAGTCTGGTCCGTTCCTCCTGTTACACCCTGTATAAAGATGAAGCTGACATAGCGTTCCTGAATAACTTACACAACTTTCGTCGCTATAATTTAACCTAAACGCTTAGTATTTTGTATGATCAGCCACGTTTAAAATATCTGTCCTGTGCCAACACAGTGTAGTTATGTGTATCGTACGATTCCTAAAGTCAACAGCAATTATTTTCCTATATGGCACTCAACAAGATTGCAAATGATGTGCTCTGTGACGCAGTACACAGACTTTACAGAGGCGTTGTTTACTTGCAAAATGTCAAACAGTTTCACGGTACATGCGTAAATTGAATTTTATTTAGGCCTCTTAGAAAAATAAGGCCATTCGCACGCTAGTTTTTCACGAAACTCACAAATACTCAACAGAATTATGTGCAGATTTTCTTATACGTAATTTTAACCAAATTGGACAATAAGTGAAAACTGCGGATTCCATGGCGTCCGTAAGTAAAATATGGCTTTCACTGTATTGATTTTCAAGAAACTCACATTCACTGAGTGGTATTGGGTGGAGATTCTGTGCACTGATTTTCACCCATGTCTGCCGAGAAACTTAGAAAGTAAGAGTAGACATTCATTTACACACTGTAATATCTGAACTAGGGACCGCGGTGACACAGTGGTTAAGGTGCTGTGCTACAAATCGGAAGGTCGCTGGTTCGATCCCAACTGGTGTAATTGGAATTTTTCATTGACATAAAATCCTTCCGATCGCACTATGGTCCTGGGGTCGACTCAGCCTCTAACAGAAATGAGTACCAGGATTATTTCCTGAGGGTAAAGGCGGCCGGTACCTAAGGCTGACAACCTTACCACCATCCTGTGCCGTTGTCATGAAATCTGGAAATTTTAACTTCCTGCAAACCTCTGGGCCACTCCCGGCCTGTAAAGGGACTGCTTTACCTTTAATATCTGAACTATTTTTCACAAAAGACACATTTGCTCGACAACATTTTGTAAATAACTTCTACACCGAATTTCTTGAAAATCCGGCAGTTGTGACTGGCGATGTTGCACAGACTGACGTACGGAGGGCAAACGCAGTCTCGGTGTAAGCATTCCTTTTATTTTACTTCTTGAAGAACAGCTGTTAAACCTAGTCTTTCTAATTGAACAATAGTGTATAATCTCTAAGGTACAAAATATAAAATTTTTATCAGTTTTAACCTTCAAAGTGTTAATAGACTTGTCTGAAAATCATGTCTCACTTTGGTGATGCTATTTGAAGGATTTTCACAACTTCAGAATTTCAGGTTGCAATCGTTACTTTTCGTATCTGTTACTAAGGTTTCTGAAGAGCCTGCTGTCACACATCTTGATTGTGGAAAACACAGACAACAAGTTTCTCACAGACGTTGGTAACCAGATATGAAGCCAAACGGCACCATAAACCGGACGAACAACCTTAACCTTTAACAGCCCAGCTCTGTCTTCAAGAATCTCTGAAACTTAATAAAAGATGTATTTGTGTGTTGCGTATAACTTTCATAAAAAGCACCGATCATTCCCCTAAAGACCAGTAACTGGTTGGTCTTTGTAATAAAAAGTAACACTGTTCCTGTCAAGGTAGAAACCGGATTTCTGTGTACAGTACACTTTATTTGAACGGTTCTGCCAGTAATATTCCACAAATGCTCCATGCTTATCTTCAACTGAACTTTTAGCGCAAAGACAAGCGGGCTAATCCCGAGAACATTTAAACAGAATTTGTTCTTTATGACATCTGGATTCATTAAACAGAAAATAAATTTAATTTTTTTTTAAAATTTTGAAGAGAACGAACGTAATTAGATTCTATTTTTTAAATGCGCTCCGTAGCCTCGCCAAGATAGGCGAGTTTTGGTAAATGGGTCTTCGACTTTGAGTAAATACTACGCAGTAGACTATAGAGTTACATTCATCTAGGTTTTTGTTATCTCTTTTGTCATCACTACTAAGAGTATTTATATTTTTCTAATAAAAATATTTACATTTAATAATTGTGTTCGCATCTTAAGCACGCCTCTTCTTTATACATATTTAAAATTTATACCTGAAGGATAAGGGAGCTTGAATAACTTTTTCGGGGGGGGGGGTTGGTGGAGGAGGAGGAAGTTCACCGAATTGACCATATGACCATATTGATCAAACGTGTTATAATTTGAAACGTCTGTACCTTGGTTCTTAAGTGTGTACGATTTCGGCACAACTTCAAACATTTGCTTAAGTACTTTACTTAGTAATAGTTTCTCCATTTGGCCGCTCTTTTTCTCTCCTTTTTTCGTTTTCCCTCTTTGTTTCTGCTAGACAGAGTATTATGGCTTGTTCTAAAAATAGTTTTAATTTTTTAAACAGGCTTGTTGAAGCGAGAGTAAATAAGAATGAAGCAAATGTTTACGGTTCCATAGCATTAATATGTACATATATATATATATGTACAATGTAAACGTTATCGTACTGTCTGATTTTCTGTTCTAAATAAATGTTAGCAGCAAATGAGAAAGATTATTTGGTAATGTTACTGAGTTTTAAAAATATACAAATTCCCTGGCGTGCTTCTCTCTTCTGAAAACCGGCTTCACATACACGGCAGTCCGTATGTGTTGTGTGTTCGGCAGTGTGTTTGCTCCTTCTAACCTATAGGCACTGTTCCATCAGCGTCCCAATTACCGTTAACACCCCGTCGTCTGATAATACATTGGTTCGTCCCAGTTCGAGCTCCGATGCACAAAGCTCTTAGCTAGGCTCGAAAGTATAACAGCTCCCACCACTAGAAAATATACTATTAGTAAATATAGAGTATGCCCAAGCAATTTAATATATGTATGTATGTATGTATATATATATATATATATATATATATACACTATACCATGATACAAGTTTGAGCTGAATGATTAGCTTCTAGTTTTGCTTACATTACCTTTCATACAACAGACCATAATAGCAATTAAACGGAAAGCTAATTGACACCAGTTAAAGTGATGGTAATCAAACCGCTGTAATTCAGGTCATAGCAGTACATCTGTTGAACTGATATGGTGTAGGGCCTAATCCCTCGGACCAGACTGGGTGTAAATACTCTCTTTGGCATGTAAGGCCGTGCATCCTGATAGACGTTAACAACTTTCCGATGGAGACTCTTGCGTAAATTTTCAAGCCCCGGTAAATTTCTGCCAGACTACACGGCGTCACATATCAGAAGACAGTAGACTCTAATCCTCATATTCATCGCCGTGATAATCCACAATGTCACATTAGATTCTTCGGTTTGGAAATATAATGTCTGTAAGAGCCTCGCGCTCGTCTCGTCACGATCGCTGTGTCCTTGCCCTTTCAGTTCACTCTGTACATTATAAATACAGCCACAATCGGCCTGCTGTCTTCACTCGTTCTCTCTACTTGGTTTTCATCACCTCTTCAGTAATTTCTTTGTAATTATTCTCGATCATATTTTGCTCAAGTGTTTCAGTATTTATTTTTTTTTGTGTCCGAAACTGTGGACTTATTTCCAAAAAAAGAATCCTGAAGATTCTCATTTCTTCCGACTCTGTTCTACCTGTGTTTCTTTTAGCGTATTCTCGAGTTTTTCTGCAGCATTCTTCCACAGTTTTAACCAGGAGTTTGTGAACCGTAATGCAAGTTGCTAATTCCTCGCTTGTTTTTCTACAAATTATCTGTCAATTATTGTTTTTTTGTTGTTTTTATTGTTTATTTTTATTGTTTTGCTTTTCAGAACTTTCTCTTCTGAAATTAATAAATATCTCTCTGAACACAATTACTTGTGAATATAAGTAACAAAAGCCAGCAATTCAGGCTTATTTTTGGAAACATGTACCTGGACACATCCTTCAGGTGTAACTAGTCGCAGTCTTCTTCTTCCTCTTCTTCTTCTTCTTCTTCTTCTTCTTCTTCTTCTTCTTCTTCTTCTTCTTCTTCTTCTTCTTCTTCTTCTTCTTCTATGGCTATACAGCCCAACTCGGGCCTTGGCCTCTTCAATCCTCCGCCTCCATCTATCTCAATTCTTTGTCGACCTCCAATTTCACGCATTTCAACCTCTTAGCATCCCTGCGCATTGCTTCTAACCATCTCCTTTTAGGCCTTCCAACTGGTCTTCTCACTTCTGTTTATTCTTTCAGCACTTTCTTGAGCACCCTTTCGTCCTTCCGCATCATCACATGACCCACACACTGGACTCTTCAGTCTGATATTCCTGGTTAACTCTATTTCCTCGTACAATTTACACATTTCGTGATTATGCCTGTTTCGCCACTGTCCGTTAACCCACTCCAGGCCATAGATTTTCCTTAGGACTTTTCCCTTAAATGCATTAAACATGCCTTGCTCACATACCACGTGACGGACCTTATTATTGTTTCATATAGTTTTTATCTTGGTTAGCCTGTGTGACTTTATTATTAGGAGTGGGGATTGGCGTGCGATATTGGCCAGTCCTATCCTCCTCCTATATCTTTCGTTTCGTCTCTGTAACGAAGCTCAATCAGTCATTTTAATATTCCGGGTTCTCAGACCCACTCCCCTTTCTATATCACTGCTAGGGGTGGTTCCTTCCCTTGAGTCGCCGCCGCTCACCAAGCCTTTTATGTGGCAGGAACAAATACTTATTATTTATTCCTTTTTTATTCATCTGTAAATTTGTGTTCACCTTCCTTGCTCTCAAAGCCACAGACTGCTAAATGGTTCACTTCTCATGGCGAACTAATAACCTCCAGCCCTCTATACTGTCTGCCGTGACTGAACAAGATCAAACCTCAATGATTTATAGGTTTCTCCTATCCCAATATTTAAAACCCTTTCAATTGTGTATCCCCTTTCATACTGTTGCTAAATATCATTATGATAATAACGTCAAGGAGGGCAGAATATAGCGTGTGTGGCATGCATGGAAGAGAATAGAAGTGCATGAAGTACGTGTATCTTGGTTGGAATATCTGAAGGCCAGACTTAGACTTAGGTTTGGGTGGCAGAATAATGTTAAAACTATCTTCCGACACATAGGATGTGTTTTGTGGACTGTACTTACCTGGCTCTGCGCAGAGACCAGTGGCAAAATTTAAATGAACATGGTGATTAATTTCGGCGTCCATACAAAGCTGTCAATTGCTTATCGGAGCAATTATTTGCTTCTTCAACAGAACTCGCATCAACTGTGTTATACTGTATAGTTATTTACAACATTTTTGGGGAAGAATACATTACATTAGTTTTCTATGTATGCCCGTAATTCCCACTATCGCAGCTACATCATGTTAAATATTTCATAACTAATACACATAAAACTACACTAGTAGAACTACAAAGTTTGTTTGGGAGTAGACCATGATATGTCCTGTAGGGTGCTTGAGAATGAATTGCGAAACAAGAGGGTAATGACGCGTAAGACGATAAAGATACAAAGCATTGGAGAGAGGAGAAACATAATGTGGGCAGTTATAACCTCTCGTTTCATTATAGTTATCAGGATGATTAAATTAAAGGAGCCTGAGATTGGCGGAATATGTACAGCGCTTGGGGATGCTAATAAATACGTAGATTTAGGTTTGAACAACTCGAGAGAGGATTTCATGGGAGTGACCCAAACATAAATGAATGGATAGCATTACAATGAGTTCTGGGTAGAACTCTTAAAGTAAACCTCCCTACCACAGAGTCTTATAATCATAAAAGGTTTTATAATGACATAAGCAGATAATTAAATCTATAAGCCTACTTTTATTTCTTCCGGAAGCCTGCTTGACTCATGCGTAGAATGTTATCAGATTGCATACTAGTGGTCTTGCAATTATGTTACACATTTTTATCAGATTTTTTCTCCTTCATGTGGTAAAGTAGTCAATATATATCTTCAAACTTTACCAAATTTATTACCGGGTTAAAAACATGCTATTGCTGACTGAGAAATCTGCGTAAAATGTGCATGTTTCGAGCAGTGGTGCTGTTTAAGTACTCTTAGAAATGATGCTTTTTCAGTTTTATTATCTTTACACTCTAGGTGCAGAGTCTTCGACACCTCACCAGTTCATGAGAGGACTACAGGTGTTACTGTCACCATTTCACTACCACTGCTCTTGAATTTCATAGGCTAGTTAGATAAACATTTGGAGTTTATGGACAAAATTTCAATAACCAGCTAATTCCAATGAGTAGATTCCTTCTTGAGAAGCTAACCGGTTCTCAGCTAGCCAAGAAATCTCGCGCAATTATGGAACCGGCAGGTTCATTACCGCATTCACAACAGCTCGTATCCTGTCCATGTTCTGAGCCAGATCATCCCCGCAATCCCTCCGCATCCCACTTCTTGAAGATCGATTTTCATATTATTTTCCCATCTACATCTAGATCTTCCAAATGGGCTCTTTCCCTCGGACTTCTTCACCAAATCCCTGTATGTACCTCATGTACCCCATGCATGCTACATGCCCCACTCATTTCATTCTTCACGACTTGATGACCGAAGAGCATTTGGTGAGAAGTACAGATCATAAAGTTCCTCCTTATGTCGTTTCATCCATTCCCCTCTTATCTTGTCCCTTTCAGGCCCAAATATATTCCCTCAACACGCTGTTCTGCAACACCCTTATCCTATGTTTCTTCCTGAATGTGAGAGACAAAGTTTCAAACCCGTACAGAAAAACAGGCAAATGCAACGTTCGATATTTTCTTTATTAGGGACAGACTGGTCAGTTATGTAGCCTATGTATCTGTCTGGCGTTGCCAAATAACACAAAGTCATTGAAAGACTAAAAAATACCCTCCAGATATGAAAGTCACAGTTTATTTCGCCATTTTACCTTAAACGTGAAACACCAACTTTGTTCTGTGCAGAATCTGTGTTGGGTGACGGTATAACTGCGGCATTTTCCGCGTTGCCACCTTATTCCCATGAAAGCTATGAGGCATCAGCGGCTCGTTGTACGTGTATAATTAACTGCGGGTGACGATGGTGTGAGAAATTATTATCTCAGACACTGCGTTTACTTTCTGTGTTTAATTTTGCGGGGACACGTGTCTCGGAGCGCTGTGGCAGTCGGTTTGTAAATAAATTACTCACACATCAGAGACTTCGCGTCAATGAAATAAACGAGCTGAATACCGAACCGGATAGTTAATCAGATCATATCCCAGGGGCATCAGTTCACTAACGCTTAAAACCCTTCACCCCACACTAGAAAATTCAGTGATTTTTGTTTTGTTTTGTTTTATTTGAGGGGCATCTGTTTCGAATGTTTACCGGATTTTCAGACATCCAATTTCAAGTTTTTCATGTTTTCTTCAGTCTATCCAATAGAAGAAGGGAGTAACGCCTTGAGGTATATCACGGTGCAAACTCACTCGTATTCGTTGCTCATAATCCCCTCTAGTCTCGCTGTCATTCTAAGCTATATAGCGACAGCAATTGAAGTAATCCTTTGGTCAAGGTCCACCTTTCCCTCATGGATCCCCAAGGCTCTTTCTCATGTTTACGGTGACAATTTTCTTCGTGTTGCTAGTCATAACTCCAAGTTTACTGTTATAATTTTGTTCCGCTGCGAGCATTCTAACTCCCAGTTGACGGGATAATTTTTTCCGTATCGGTTCTCGTGACTCTGCGTTAACGGTGAAAGTTTTATCCGGAATCACGTGGCATAACTCCCACTTTACGTGAAGTTCGAAATGGATGTTATCATCTTTCTGGGGAAGAAGAAGAAAAAGGCGACGCTGTTTGTGCCCCTATATTAATTGGTACAAAACATAAAATGTAGAATTTGTTAAGTCATAAGACTTATATTTGAGATGTGTTTCAGTGTGGGATAGATTTGTTTATATTGATTGCAAGACGAGGAAATTTATTTCTTCGTGGAGTGTGGTATTTGCAATGTAAATTAGGTTTGCAAAAGTAAATGGATATATGCAGCAAGTGAAGGGTGGCTGGTTGCGTGGGATCATGGGTGGAATTATGTGTGTGCGGTTGTATGATTCATCATCATAAACATCAAGGATTGGACCCTTTGATCCGTTCCGTCTCCAGAGTTACAGCTGCTCGCGCCAACGTTTCTTCGGTCTTCCAATTGTTCTCTTTCCCTGTGGTCTATAGTGGTATGATTTCAAAGGGACTCGGTTTTGTGGCATTCTTTACAAGTGTGAAAGCCAGTTCCGTCTGTATTCATCTATCTTGTCTAGTATGCCTGTAATCCGTAATTCGCAGCGTATGTAGTCATTTGTTTTGTGGTCATAAAGGGTGTAGCCTGTCGGAGGTTGTATGACTAAATTAGTGAATGAATGAATGCCCTTATCCAAATCAGGTTTTCGGGTTGGTCAGTAATTTTGGATTTTGAATTTTTACTAACATTAAATTTGACAGGTTTCGAATATTGGCATTTGAGTCTCATATCTTGTACATAGCCCTTCTTGATATGTTAATGATCTCAAGTTTACACAAGTTACCGAAAAATATAATAAAGACTTTGAGGTCCGCTGTCAGTCGATGAAATGTCATGTGCATAGTGTGTAAAACATCTGATTATTAAATTATTTTCTCCTGGTGTCATTATTACATGTTGACTCCAAAGTACACAAAGCCTTTTCAGTTTTGAACTAAATTTTATGGATTTATCTCAGTAATTAACCAACTTGATGCACAAAATTTTTGCTTTACAATAAGTTTACTTCATGCCTCTAAATGTTTCGAGCACATAGTGCTCGAAACATGTAGAGGCATGAAATAAACTTAACGTAAAACAAAAATTTTGTGCATTAAGTTGGTTAATCACTGAGATGCACGGCCAACAAAACATCTAATTTTCATGGAGCTTCATTACTGCGGTAACCAAAAGTAAACACGTGTAGCCCAAACTCTAAAACGTGTTTACCGAATTAGTAAGCTCATCTCTTCTATTTCTTATTCCTTACTTGTGTTCATGTGTATTATTCCAGTTAATATCCGAAAATATTAATGTACTAAGACACAAATTCTGCTCCATCATCGTGAGATTTCTTGTTCAGTTATCGATAAAAATACACGTGGTGTTGACTGAGAGATTTTCGCCGTTTTTCTCCGTCCTTCAAGAGAAATTCCGGGGATCAGTTTTGTGCAAATCCCACGCATCAAGACGCCCGAGCGTCTGTGTTGTGTAGTTTGACACTTGGCGCATACTAGTCCTCAGTATGGAACTTGCTTCATGTTACTCTTCTGGAGCCTAGAATTTTGAGTTGGTTCCTATACCTTTAGGACACTTGTAGACACATGCTACAGTTCACAGTGATTTTCGCTGATGACGTAAAACGCGGACCTCACGAGAAAGCTCTACACCAAGGGTACACAAATCCCGTGCACCACGTCGCCTGGGCGACTAACTTTGTACAGTGGCAACTAACATTTTAGGTCCTTGGTATGGAACTTCCCCATTTTACTCTGTTGCACCTAGAATTATAAGGTGGCGCTTAGATTTAGTAAAATGTGTGCACTCCTGCTGTGAGTGTACTTTAGAATAGGCTGCTACCCTTTTCTTCCTTATCCTGTCCGGTTCATCCTGTAGGTCTTCAATCAGTCTGCCATCCATTGCACAGAACAACTACATTTACGGATGCACCCTTCTGTAAGACCCAAGAACAATCAATACAGATCTGTCTTTGGGAAAGACACTCGGTTTGTTATAGTCTGTACAATAAACATCTTGCTTGCTTTTAGGGTACTGCGGTACGTCCAGTTGTTAATAAGTCATGTACCCTACCGGTTTCGGACTTGACGTGCGCCGCTTTTTTTTTTTACCTGCATCCGACATTTCGGCGAAGATTAATGCCCGTATTTATTTTCTTGAGCCCTGCACGCTCTGCCTTTTGCTATGTAGGGCATCTAAGTATCATCAGTGATGTATCCATGCAAGAGAAAATCCTAACCAGGAGCTCCTTTACTCAGTAAGGTTAGATGAATAATTGTAGCTACGGAAAGTGCCTTTCTTCGGAAAACAGAAAAGAACGGAGCGTGCCTAGAACGTCCTGGCAGCCACCACTCCTTTTTCAGTGATAGCTGAACTTATGACGACAGTACAAATTATAAACCAAAGAGTGTCTGTCGACCCACTGTTTGAGATAGCACAGCGAAACATTTTCTCGATTCCATACTAATTATAGAACAATGTTTACTCAGGAAAATGTTCCATCGTGCACCGCCTCTGTGGTTAACGTGAAGCATGCTGTCAGAAAGAAGCTGCTTATGGACAATGGTCTCATGACAAATGTCAGTAAGAAGACTGTCTATGAGCTGGACGGCTGTGAGTTCAAATCCCTTTGCGTTGTGTATTTCTGTTCGACAGTCCTAACATTTTTGCGCGCCCAAACACCAGTCTGAAGGTCTTCCTCCAAGCACACAGTGGTTGATGGGAATCCTAAAAATTCATTATTTGCGGATTTTAGCTCTACACAGCTTGCAACCTTTACCCTTCATAACGTAATATTAAGTGAAGAGAAAAAAGTAGCATTTGTTTCTTTACCTCAAATACTGCGTAATATCTTAAATATGTAAATGAAACTGAGTCAGACGTGTCCAGAATTGTCAGCGCCTCTAAATATGTACACAGGAGTTATAGACAATACAAGGAAGCATAAAACAGCAAATGCGAATAAAACATGGAGCATGAGTGTCGTAAGGGTTTGTATTGCAACGTAAATTTTTGTTGAATTTTCTCCAGTACCTAAGCATTACCCAGAGAAAGGGTCTTAGAAAAAACACATTTAAAATTACAATAATATAAACAGCCAACTAGATGCAACAATAATAATTTTATTAATAATTTCAATCAGCTCAACATGTATCGGGCGATAATTTCGCCCGATACATGTTGAGCTGATTGAAATTATTAATAAAATCATTATTGTTGCATCTAGTTTGCTGTTTATATTATAGAGGGTAATATTGAATGATAAATTTTGAAAGATATGAAATATTCTTTCTGGTCTACCAGTTACAAATATCGGCCAGGGTTTCTTCTATTCTGAGGATTATTTAGTTCTTGTAGTCAAAGTCCAGAATAATATTTTAAGCAAGTAAAGGCCGCCGTAGTCAAAATCCTTCGGCACCAGGCACTATCTATTTTCTGCTCATCTCAAAGGGCTCCATAAAGTATGTGCAGTTGAAACATTGTCATAAAACAGCTCAGTCTTGTTACTTTTCCCAACCATATTCCACAGTTCAGTCTAAGGACAGGAAAAGATAAAACTGAAGATTGATATACAGCTTATTTATGAACACTCATCTTTATATCCCATAAGACTGCATTATTCATCAACAACTCTATGAAAGTCTCATATCACGAAAATATGAAGTTCTTCTGTACCTACTTGGCATGTCATAATGATGTGTGTGGTGCATGGAAGTAAATGCATAGGGACCTAGATGCGAATTTGGCGTGAGTAAAAAACTTTAATCAGCAGCCACGTACTTGTGGACAAATAGCTCTATGTGCCATTCGGGTGGGCTTTAGAGTCGGTTTGGACGTTGCAGTAATGAGGAGAACGGTCCCATTCAGCTAGAGGGAATGAAACCATGAAACTAGGCTTGTCACTCACTGATTTTCCCCCTGTCATGTTGAAAGGTCTGACGAAGAAAGTCTCTCTTTTCTTAATCGGGATGCGGCATTGTGGTAGAACATCTGGCCGATAATGGCGCCGTGAGGAAGACTTCTTATGTGTTTGTTTGTCTGTCTCTCTGTCGTCCCACCTGCTGTTGCTGTCGCCTCTCCAGTTTGAACAACCCTCCTCCACAGCGCAAACTGCTTTCCCAACAAGAAAGCCTGTCCGATTTCTTTAGAAGGTCCTCACAGTGAATTTTATCGCACATCTGCCGTTCAGGCTATGGCTTGATTTTGTTGTTTTAGGCAGAATAATAGAACAGGTGGCACAACCAGTTCCAGGCAGTCTCGTGTTTCCCTGAAAGAAGATATCAAAATAACTTCGATATAATTTGATCTTCACGACTATTGTTAGCAACTCGAGAGCGTATCTTTGTTACTTTTTAGTAGGATAACAATGAAAGATATTGAGTAAAGAGAAAACCAACTTGATGCCACTTATTTTATTATTTTATTCAATGTTCATTCAATGCTCAACATGTTTCGGTCGTTAATACGACCATCTTCAGGAGCCTGCGACTAATTGGTTG
>Ga0123357_10009553_pt1 | contig 12251 bp, 6 predicted proteins | sample TergutEmb28metaG_FD_89873 | JGI IMG/M metagenome (GOLD analysis project Ga0123357, IMG submission 89873) | Embiratermes neotenicus P4 segment gut microbial communities from Petit-Saut dam, French Guiana - Emb289 P4 | ecosystem: Host-associated > Arthropoda: Insects > Digestive system > Gut ...
TTATTATTATTATTATTATTATTATTACACGAGTTGCGATTTTAATTATTAGCTAACATAAGTTTTTTAGTTTAAGCTATAGGTCTACTTTTGTTAGTCTGTGGTGATTTGGGTACCTTGAAAAGGCAAATTATCTCACTTTGTTTTGACTATTCGTTTAATGTTAGAGGGTGCGCAAATTAATGATGTAAGTTTTTTGTTGCTTGTTTTACGTGTATCTTTCATAAGTGCTCTGCTTATTGCCTTCATTATTTATGTTTGTAAGATGTGCCGTTTCTATAATTGGCCCTCTGGCTGTTGACTCGGCACGTTAAAAAACGTGAACTCAATTGAACATTATTATTATTATTATTATTATTATTATTATTATTCCAGGAGTCCCGACCATTACCATTAATTTAGAAAACGAAACGAAACATGTGTAATAAATATTCATAAAGGTACAAATAATGTTAGCAACAAAGGCGACGAAGAGATGAAGGTTGAAATTCTTCTGTCGCAGTCGAAGGTAATATATCGTGTGAAACGTGGGGACAGACAGATGAGCAATAACTTCAAACATGGAGTAATGGAAGAAAACATGTTGATAACAGTTCTTTTTTTCGGACAAAGGGAATTGTGAACATAATTTTGATGTTGCGCAGCAATATTTAGGCTGCACAAAATTTACTTCACAATTTCAAAATACCTCTCTATGTCAAGATGATATAAAATGTTATGATGTATTTCTTATTCAAAACGCGTAGGAATAAAATACTAATAAATATCATCAAACACATACACTCTAGTGTTATATGATGGCATCAAAGGCTTTGTCAAACTGAACGTTAAGGTATGGCATGAATAGGGCCTGTTTTCAAAAGGAAAGCTTATGACCTGTCTATGTGTTTATAAAGCTACGGAGATGGACAGATCGGAGTAGGCCTTATCCTGTGATAATTCTCACAGATAAGGTTGTTAATAAACAACACTGAAAATGTGCTATGCAAATTTCGTTATCATTGCTGGACACGTTGCTGACATAGAGAACGTGACACGACTAATCAAATATATTTTTATAATAATTTTAGGTTTCTCTTTCAAAACAAAGGGCCGTGTGTTGTCGGATGAGAATTAATGGTTTGGTATGTGCAGAAATATGGACAGAGAACTTTTTTGAGGGTTGTTTGAACGTGCATCTTCTTCATGAAATAAAGTGAAATGCCAACTTGATGCAACAAGGTAATTTTATTGATGTATTCTTAGCTCGACATGTTTCGGGTACATACGCCCATCTTCAGGAGCATTAGATGTTGAGTTGCAGCGTATGGTGCCGTGCGGCACCATCCGCACCGTACACGCGACCCATGCATCGGCTCTCAAGACCAACACCCATCCAAAAACTCGGTGCAGAAAACCATATGCTCCAACTCAACATCCATTGCTCCTGATGATGGGCTATATACCCGAAACATGTCAAGCTAAGAATGCATCAATAAAATTACCTAGTTGCATCAAGTTGGCATTTAACTTTATTTCAGAAGAACTTTTTTGTCTATTTCAAAGCATTCGCGATTACACCCGCCAAGTGCTGCAAGTAGTTTCGCCTGCCGGCAAGAAATCTAAACAGAGAAATTACAGATGGGACATAGACTTGTTACTGCTAAGATAGACTGCTTGGTTCATATAGGAGAATCAACTGCCCTGTGCTTGACTGAACGTTACTATTCTTACTTCTAAATGTGGAATATACGGAGGTATAAATTGAACATTAATATCCACATTCAAACACGTCTCTGCAGTCGGAAACTTCTAACAACTTCGCCGGTTTGCAAGCAGAAAGTGCTCGTAGGACAGTTCAGTGTCGAGCAACGGTGGGGACTGAGCACGCAGAAGCACATACCTCTCTGTCTCTAGGCATATGCATATACATATAAATATATAAATATATAAATATATAAATATATATATATTTTTTATCCTTATGTCTTAGGACGTCTTAATGACGTGAATATAATAATGGGACCAACGGGGCTGGATTAGCAGCGGAGGCTAAGAATGACAAGAGATTTACCTCCAATCGTTCAAAATGCTCTGACAGTGCAAAGATTATGTGCTGGGACAAATTGTCCAAAATCACACACCTGACGTTTCACAGTGCATTTCTTTCATCACTTTTACCACTTACATGATCAGTGACGAATATTTCTTCTAAAAAGATCTATTATGCTATACTAAACAAAACGTCACACATTCGATATTTAATACTCAGATCAGCGTAAGGGTTTTATAATGAAGTACATAAAATGATGTGGACTTACGGAAAACAAGACGAAGTTGGGAACACAATTTTCACAGAAATGAAAGACGGGATTATATACAGTAAAACGAATAAAAACACCATAATTTAATGTATTAGAACACTCATAAGAAAGCAGTAGTGAATTTAAACGCATTAAAAACTTTTAAATAAAGTTACAAGTGCTCAACAATGGTACATAAATAGAGGATCAGGAGAGAAGAAATTCAGGTTTTGAATGTTATGAATGTCTGAAGTAAGTTCGTTTGTCCCATGCAGATACTAGTAGGAACCACCTAACGTACTTCAGCCTCTCGTGTATGACAGTGTTTATTACAGGCGGAATCTGACTAAACCCAGGAAGTAACTGTAAATATTATTTTGAACAATGTCCGTCGTCTGGGTTTCTTGAGACGCAACATTTCGGAAACTGGATACGAACCACCGTGAGGTCCGACATTTCTTAGAAAGGGCTCATTCAGATCTTCCAGTGACTGAAACTATCTTGTTCTAAAGGCTCTAACTTTCCAGGAACATTAATTTTTAAAGACGGAAACAGTTCCAGTTTCCGGAATGTTGTTCTTTCGACATCTTTGCCGTTAACTCTCTATCGTCACGAACTTGTAGACGTAGTTTAAACACAACAAGAATAATTATTCTTGACAAGCTGATAATCCGTAGTATTGTCAGGGAATTCCTTAACCTCACAAATCATCATTACAAAGGTGTGAAGCACACAACATGCCACACTGTTATAAGGCAAATAAATTCGTGTCACAACTTCACAGACACTCAGTTAAGACCTAGCTCATTACTATTCCCATATGATCACCTCGGTTTATAAAGCGACCTTTTCCCTTCACGTTTTTGGATTAAAATTTTGTATGCTTTTCGTGTATCACTCAGCAGTGCCGCAGACCCTTACTGATTAAGAAAATAACGCAGTTAGGTGATCCAAAGTTTGAAGGTTTCAGTACAGTCGAAGCCAAAATAAGTGCACTCCCTATCTCCAGCATCATTCGAAGCACGTAAGCACTTACACCCACAAACAATTCTTTCAGTACGTTACGTTATTTTGAGAAATCAACACAAATAAAGAGATAGAACCAAACTTTTATTCGCGAAATACCAGTTTACTTTTATGGCAGTTATGGGACAACCGTATGTCAGCTAGGAACGATAATAGTTGAAGAATAAAAGACCAACTTGATGTCACTTGCTATTTTATTTCACTTCTTATGTGCTCAACATGTTTCAGATATTAATATATCCATCAGCTCTGCTTCAGCCTGCAACACGGATACCACTCCAACCCAACCACACCGAAACTCCAACACACATCGAACTAAGAACAATACGACCAATTTGATAATTCAACAGAATAGTCGCAAGCTCCTGATGATGGATATATTAATGTCCTAAACATGTTGAGCACATAAGAAGCGAAATAAAATAGCAAGTGACATCAAGTTGGTCTTTATTCTTCAACTATCACAATGATGCACGGTCCAATAAACATAGGAACGATGAATTCGAACTAATCGGTAACATATAATTTACGTCATACTGCTGTACACTATGTTGTCAAAATGTATGCACAGATGCTAACACAAATGAATTACAAATCGTGTGTTGAACAATAATTAGGACTCCCCAAAACTATTATATATATATATTATATATATATATACAGCTAAGTTCATTAAGCTGTTTTAGCAACACCAGTCAATTTACATCTTTGAAAACTAGGTTACGAATCGATAGAAATAAAGACAGATCAAGTCAGCCGAAAGAGCTTATCTATGATTGGAATTTAGATTTACCTGCATATATTATCGCAGAAATAGACCCGTAGGAATACTAAATCAATCAGATGCCTATAATCGAAAAGGAGAATATCAATACAAATCAAGAGTTGGTAGGAACACGATTAGTGAACGGCTAAAATTCGAATCCGAAAGCGACTACTAAATTTCAAACCGGAATGATATACCTTAGAGATTCAGACAGGACCAACCTACACATGACACAAAGAAGTAGTCTGTTGTACATGGAGCAATACAATAGAAATATTGTCGATCACAATTGAGAATGTTTATTATATATATATATATATATATATATATGAAAAACCTTAATTACAGCATTTTTCGACCCAAATGGACCTACGTCAGTCAATACATGATATCCAAACACACTAAAAAAGAATTGTTACAGTATAAGTTCTTTACATTTAATACTTTTACGTATTACCTGACGTTGGTCCATTTCAGCTGAAACATGTCGTAAATATGTCTTACACATGTTTCTCATATTTATAAAATTATTCTCAGTTGTAACTGAAAGAGTGTTTCCTATAATATTATTATTGTCATCATCAGCAGCAGCAGCAACATCAGCAACATCATCATCATCATAATCATCATTGCCTTCATCATTATCACCATCATTATCATCATAACTGTATTCAGCAATTTAAATGCCCACTAAACAGACAGTATGGCACATCCTTTGAAGCAGCGACAGATTATGGCAGTCTAAGAATCTGATCAATAAAAGGCACAAAGTTTCGTTAAACAAAAGTTGAAAAAGGAACTAAAGTCTCATTGTTAGGGTATATTTTGTGAATACGTCCTCCGTCTACAATATACCAACTAGTCTTGTATCCATTCTCTCTTCTTCTAAGCTATAAATCAAACAAGCAGATAATGGTGAGGTTTCCTCCACTGCCGAACGCCCCACAAGAAGAGATGTTGAGGCAAGTGTATATAATTTTATATGGAAGACTGCGAAACCACCAAACATTAATTCATAAGTTCGCCCTCAGCATGGATATTTGCGGGGGAGCTCGAAATGCCAAGCTTGTTACAATAATGAACGCTCCATTTTAAGCCATCTTCACAACTATTAATTAACGTTATTCATGTCCCACAACTCAACAGTTAGCTTGGTTGTTTTTTTTTTTTAAAAAGAATACTCCGCGAAAGCGTGTAGTATAATTGGAGGAGTTCAACCAAGACTTAAATTCCATTATTGTTACAATTTATTAGATTAATATCACGTTATTTACTTTATAAGCAATTTTACTGATCTGCCCTCTAACGTTCAATAGCCGCTACCTCTTCCGCTGTCCAATTCTGTACTGATGTTGCTGAAAAACTGAACAGATTCTTATGTAGATTTGGTTTATGACAAAATCAAATACTGGTTGTTTGCGGTTGATTCTGTCTGCGCTAGAAGAAAGACAGCATAAACAGAATGGGAGAAAGGATGAGAGTGATTTCTGATAAAGATAGTAGAGGAAAAGAGGCAGTGAGAAGGTATATATAAATGATTTTTGATTCTCGTCATTTCTCTCCTAATTCTCCTTCTCCTCCTTAATCAACTTCTTCTTTGTCACATTTTTCTTTAACAAAGTAACAACATTGATTGGTACAAGTTCATAATACAGTCATATGAAAAGATGTCCAAAATATAATGCCACTGTCAGTTGTCAATATCGACGTGGCCTAGATTAATTTTCATACAACGTTGTGTCTTATTTATTTCGCTATTGGCAAAACTTTGAGTTCTGCAATGGGAGTCCTGAATTTCGTTCGTCTTTGTGACAGGTTATTTAGTCAATCTCCGAACAAGTTTATCGACGGGTTGCCGTCTTTAAGGCTTCACAACCCATCCAGATTTTTCTCGGAGTTTCCCTTCGTCGACTTTGGTATTGTCCTGTACTTGCAGGGCAAGATATTTATTGGCATATCTGGCTACTCTTGCCTACTAACAGTTCAGCATCTGGGCAAACACATTTTTCGGAGTGTATCAATGCCAGGTACGAATACGGATTCAGATTAAGTAATGAACAAATACTAGTAGATAATTAAAATTAATAACGTAGGAGAAGCTACAGAAGAGTAAAAATACCTATCATCACTGCCGCATACTCGAAATTCTGTTATTAAAAACATCCCTAAACACACTCGTATTCGTGTACTATTAAACGATATTTGCATGCTCAAAATTATTCAGAGCTAATGCGTTACAAATTAAGCAGCAGTGCAACAAAATACAAAGCCTTATACTTCAGATGCAGTAACTGACTAACTTTTCAAGTTCAGTACCGCAGTGATCATTGGAGTGTTCCACTTTGAATCTGAAATATGGACAGCAACGAAGTGACGGACGAAATAAAACTACTTAGGCCCTTAGGATACTACAGGGAATATTTTTCTTAGATTAAAACAATGAAAATCTCAGTGAACGCCTCGGGAATCGAAGCCACGAACTTCCGTCTTGTAGCGCAAGGCCTCAGCTAACTGCACCAAAGCTACACCAACAATAATGGAGGGAATCACATATTTTGTGTAGATCCACAGTCTTTACTTCTCAAAGCATAAGAGTCCTCGTAGAAAAATAAATATGAGGAACAACAGACGTGACAAGACGGTCTGCTGTGACCAATTTTGAAACTGGTTTCAAAATATGTTTGAAAGTAATATCAGAGTGGAACGGTGCCACGTACTTTGGCGTGACGTTAATGGCAATAGTGCTTTGCCCAGTAATCACTTCTTGCTCTTCAGACCAACTAAAATGATATAACGCCAGTAAAGTCTCTGGTACAAGATAACGGATCTGAGCTGAGCTCAGCTGACGATAAGTAATTAAATGCCAGACCCTGAACTGAAAGTCTTCCCTTTGCAGTATATAAATACTCAGCTGCTAAGCCAACCCGGCAGTTTACGGAACCTGCAGGTTCACTGTGGTGTTCATAATTGACTGCGACTCTAACATGTCCTGAAGCAGTTGAAACCAAATCATAAATTTACATGTTTATCAATTAGAGATACATTAACTCCCTTTCCACCAACCGTAAGGAATTCAAACCAACAAAAATTTCAGATGTTAATTTTTCCCATAAGAGAACGCCTCATCCTGATGCAGTCCTGCTACTCCCTAATCTGTGTAACGTATACACCTAACACCCGTTTTCATAGCATATCCGACCTTAAAAATATCCATACAAAGGGGTGCTTAAATAAGGCATTTTAGTCAGATTGCCTTATATATATAGCTGAATATTTGAACCTTTATAGAAATGTGTTTGACGTTCAGGTCACCGTGCATCCTGATAAATTCTTATAATGAAAGCAACTAGATTCACTAATTTCTCAAATTTATTTTTGGAATAAAATTGTACATATTTCGGACAGTTCCTCTGTCCATCATCAGAAGTTTTTACTGTATACACAGCAATGGTTTATGTCATACGGAACTAGTTCCGTTCTGATCCTGTTCGTAAGCTGTCCGCAAACCTGTATGACATACACCATTGCTGTGTCTACAGTGAAAAACTACTGATGATGGACAGAGGAACTGTCTGAAACATGTAGAGTTTTATTCCAAAAATAAATGTGAGGAATTAGTGCATCTAGTTGGTTTTATTATAAGAAGGAATATGTTTGTATGTGAAAAAAGGTCTTTATTCACGTTTGGTACGTAACGTAGATTAAAAATACTGAAATTCTTACATGCAATACTGTAACAAGATCCACTGAACTGCTAGGAAACACAATGATAGACAGGGTGAACTCTCAACAGTTACAAACTGCAGAAATGTTGTCACTGTAGGTTGTTTTCGTCGCCCGCCCCAACATCGTCTCCTGCCGGCAGGTAGCACTGTTGTCACTCTATTTCATCAGAAATGTTCTTACTGTTCTACTGAGATACTCTCTGCCATATTCAGTTTACAGGATAGACGTGCGACGTTGTGGACCAAAACAGAATTAGAAGCTTTGTTCTTGCTGCTATGTTGTTCAGAAGAAACAATTTCTTCGACGGATAACTCAGGGGCCTGACGAAAATGAGACCATAAGTTGCGAGGGACTTTCGAAGCAGGTAGAGTAAGGTCTGTAATGTTTTATAACAAAGGCAAGTAACCACATGTAATTACGTAGCTGGTTGAATGACATATTATAGAAATAACTGACACGCTGGCAATTACAGTACCTAACTGGCAGATGGATCATATGAAATACCGAAAGCGTGAACTGCCAATTTACTGCGTTAGGCCTACTAAAGACATGAGTGAAGATGTATTTATAAATACTAACTTACTCATCGACACCTCTTAACCACCCACTCACACCAGCGACTAACCAACGAAGTAAATAATTAAATTAAATATTAATAAATACAGTAAACTATGGTAGGATTCGTGTTTTTAGATAATAAAACCTATTCCTGTATTTTTGCACCTGTGTTACATGTGACACATATTTCATTTTCTCCATTTAATGACACTACTTAGCATACGTACAAACTTTGAAGCTTCCTGCTACATATTTGTCCTTGTGAAGCATTATGTTCTCTTGATCCGAGTTTCTTTCTGCATGCTGCTTGACTCCTCTATGAAAATGTGCTACATCTTATTGCGATCATCATAAACATACATAGATGCGGTCATTACAATACTGGACGACGAATACGACTAAACTATCACAACCCAAGATTCCTAGAGAAATCATTGAAGCTGAAAACATAGAGACTTCGAAAGTAACAAATCATGGAGACAGCATCGCCTTCCATGCTGTTGAAGTGTTTTAATATCGGAATAGACTTCACGAGACGATGGGCGATGTTTCTGTCATCATGGCAGGAATAACAATGAAGAGGCCATCAATAATACAGGCCGTCCAGGTCCTTCGCTGTCACCAATACACGAAGCATACATTATGCAACAGCAAGGAAAACAAGAATCGATCCGCGTCCTTCCTGAGTTCTTGTGCTAACGTTTCAACACCAATGTTGAAGTCTTTCCCCGTAATATCGACCGAGTCTGAGACCACTCAAGGATATGCGGCACGTTTCATTAACTTCCACCTGCCCAGAAGGTCTCGCCTTACACGACACGATTACATTATTCTCTGAACCGTCGACCTATCTCCCATGTACTCCTATTTCCTGCGATTTATTCCTTTTATCAACTTGCCTGCTTGTCCAACAATGATATCCCCTTCTCATATTATCTCTAGCCTCTCAGTTAGTCATTCTTTCATGCATTTACTAGTGAACCGATTTGCCTACCTACGTTACTAAACTTACGAACTTACAAGTGAATAACCCAAATTTATATTTGCACACCAGTCGAATCAAACTGTTTAACATAGCATCTAATATGTTAATGTAACACAAAATCCATTCGCCCATTTAATGAATTCATGCACCCATCTTCCAAATCTATCCACGTAATTAACCTGTCCACAAATCTAATGCACCAGGTTATCTATTTAAACCAGTTCTGCATCCAATTCACATACACACACCAACAGATATAATCTAATTACCAAATCAAATGCCGGTACTGTCTCCGTCCATACACTGACTTTCAATACATCAAAATACATTTTGGTACCCATAAAAAATCTATGGCATTGCTAAGTGTCACATTTTCGAGACCACTGTATACAATTTCATGAAGTAAACACGGAAAGTTTCCACGCCTGCATCTTGTACGGTGTGGCAGATACCGATATGACAAGCACAGTCGAGAATTTATGGAATATGATTCCAACATATGCAAAAATCCTGTGCTGTAATGTATCAAAACCGTTGTGCTGTTCAAACCTCCATAAATTGCAAACATTCATGAACCCTCAAAATGACAGTCACAGGACATTAAAATGTGGGGCACATGATATAAGGGGCCTCTTCTGTCTATCCGAGAGCCTAAAATAATTTAAGTTAAAGTAGTCGCAAAACACTGCTGGCAGTGGACGGTACTCTGTCCTGTTTTTGGAGAACTTCAATTTGTTTACCTTCTAATTATGGGGAAAGATGTTCTTCGGGAATACAAATGTGAGTGGTCTCCATCTCGTACTCGGAGCCAGAGCAGAATATCGTTCCGAAATCTACCGAATTAAGATATTTGTTTTATGAAGAACGACCGTCATTCACACTAATAACTTTATGTGTGCCGTAAATTTACGCTTTGTTTTATTCAGTTACTACCATCACCATTACGAAAATGTAAAACATATCAACCACAAACCTATTTTGTGGACTTGGGCATTTTTAACCACAGACAGTAGCATATCTCTGACGCTAACCTACAAAGCGGATTAAATAATATTGAACTCAGTCCAGAAGTTAGGATTCGTGCGAGTTATAGATCCCTACTAGTCAGTCAGTCAGTCAGCTGTGTAAGTTAATCATCAATTTTGGAGGCAAAAACTGGAATATTGTGAATCACTTTAATTATCACACCAACTAATGCACTTACATAAAATTACACATTAGAATATTTAAATTCGCTCCAACATGTTTCGATCCTAACATCATCCTCAGGGATCTACGTTGTTACTTGCTAAAGTCATTTTAAAAACACTCATTAATTAATTCCATTATATTAATAGGGTGCTGTGGCAGCATGTCGCGTTGTGTAAGGGTACGTGGTTGAGAATGCGCCTGACTAGAGTTCTGCGTAGTGTGTTAGGTTGCGAGAGACGTAACACACTACGCACACCTACAGTCAGGCGCATTCTCAACCACGTACCCTTACACAACGCGACATGCTGCCACAGCACCCTATTAATATAACGGAATTAATTAATGAGTGTTTTTAAAATGATTTTAGCAAGGAACAACGTAGCTCCCTGAGGATGATCTTAGGATCGAAACATGTTGGAGTGATTTTAAATGTTTTAATGTGAAAATTTTATGTAAGTGCATCAGTTGGTGTGATAATTAAAGTGATTCTAAAAAATGCACGGTCAACAATAGAGATGGAATATTGTGACTAAAAAATCTTGAGTTTTCTTGTTTCCTCAGACACTGAAGACCAGGTAGCTATATATGTCGGTACACAGTTGGATACACGGATTTACAGAAGGGAGCACTAGTGAAGGGATGTATAGTTTGATTGATGGACTTATATATGGATGGTGGATAAACGGATTATTTCACGAATTCCTAGAGGATAGATAAATGTAACAGCAGATTGACGGATGGAGGACAAAGGGTAGGAAGGATGAAAGAGACAGATAATACATAGAACGAAAAAATATGTGCAAGAAATAATTAAAGAGTAAACTGAAGTGTGGGTCAGCTTAGCTTCACAGTTTCGTTATTCACAGACAGAATCCATTATAAGAAGTGCAGGTACCTGAGTCAAGAGCAGTCCAGTCAGGATCCAGATGGAATCGTAAAAGGCTCTGTGTACATGTGTGGTTCCTTTTTTTTTCCAAGCTCTGAAGAATTTGTCTGATTATCACGAAATATGGAATTAGCATTATGCAGTCGGAAGGTGTCATGTCGCGACGTTTCCAGTTTCCTACAGACATAAGTGCGTAGCGGACACGCAGACTCGTGTCGTGGGAGTGCCTGGAGTGCCACTTATTTCTAGGGCTTTAAATGATGCAGAATAACAGACCTCGGTAAAGTGTCTAGCTTTTGTCAATGTAATACTTTTGTGCGATCTTCAATAACAAGGGACGACGCGCGAAAAGGTTATTATTTTTTGTTTTAGATATTCTTCTTTACTGCATACAAAACAGAGTTTCAAATATGCCAACGATGTGAATCTTTGAAATTGTATTCAACAAATATATATATATATATATATATATATATATATGAGAGTAAGTCATTAAATAAGAGGAATTTTATAATAATTGTTTTACAAAAGTACTTACAAAAATTGTTTGTATCTTATTTTTCGACATAGTCTCCCTGCTTCGAAACACTCTTGGTCCACCTGTCCACAAGCTTGCGGATGCCCTCTAGAAAAAAGCTCGACCTGCTGTTCCACTGTCTCACTTGCCACGCTAACTAGTCTCCCACTCCGGTGTTCATCACTGACATTTTGTCGTCCGTTTTGAAATCTTTCCATCCATTCATACACTCTCCCCTGACTCAAACAACTGTCTCCATACCGAACCTTCATTCTTCTGTAGATTTCAGAAGGTTTCACACCCTCTGACCACAA
>Ga0123357_10009555_pt1 | contig 12249 bp, 10 predicted proteins | sample TergutEmb28metaG_FD_89873 | JGI IMG/M metagenome (GOLD analysis project Ga0123357, IMG submission 89873) | Embiratermes neotenicus P4 segment gut microbial communities from Petit-Saut dam, French Guiana - Emb289 P4 | ecosystem: Host-associated > Arthropoda: Insects > Digestive system > Gut ...
AGGTTAATTCCTTCGCTGCCTTCTATTATGAATCCGTCTCCAAGTTCTTCAATCTTTATGCCCAGCTTTTTAAACTGGCTGTAAACCGCGCTTATGCGGTCGCTCTCTTTTACGCGAAGCTCTTTTGCGCCTGTAATTTTTGTAGTTCCTTGAGCCTGCGAAGCTATCAGCGCAAAAACGGGAATTTCGTCAACCATTCTGGGCACTATCGAGCCGTCAATGTTTGCAGCTTTAAGTTTTGAATATTTTACCGCGATGTCCGCTACCGGTTCGCCGGAAATGTTCCTAGCATTTTGCAATGTAATATCCGCGCCCATTTTATTTAAGATTTCAAGCAGACCGTCCCTTGTAGGGTTTACATTTACATTTTTAATAAGCAGATTTGAACCCGGAACTATCAAAGCAGCCGCGATAAAAAACGCCGCGGAAGAGATGTCGCCAGGAACAATTACTTCCTGCGCGCGCAGTTTCTGCGCCGGAAATATTGTGACGGCGTTGCCGGCGGCATTGCCGCTTATCTCCAGCTTTGCTCCGTAAGCCGCAAGCATTCTTTCGCTGTGGTCGCGCGACTTTACAGGTTCCGTGTAAGTTGTCGGGCCGTCGGCGTACAAACCGGCAAACAAAACAGCGGATTTTACCTGAGCCGTGGATTTATCGCTGCTATATTGTACGGCTTTAAGCGGACTTCGTCCGGTAATTTTCAAAGGCAGCTTGCCGCCTGAAGATTCAAACTTTGCGCCCATCATTGACAGCGGGTCTATGATCCTTTGCATGGGCCTTTTCGAAAGGCTTTCGTCGCCTTCGATTATGCTTTCATAATTTTGTCCTGCGAGAATACCGGAAAGAAGTCTTGCCGTTGTGCCAGAGTTTCCGGCGTATATGTTACTCTGCGGTTTTTGAAGTTTCATCCCCGCGCCTTTAATATAGAGCGTGTCTTTTTCAGCCATAATATTCGCGCCCAGCTGTTTAAAAGCCGCGATTGTGCGCAGGCAATCGTCGGAAGGAAGATAGTTTTTAACAACAGAATCGCCTTCCGCTATTGACGAAAGCATAACCGCCCTGTGGGTTATGGATTTATCCGCGGGAACTTCAATAATGCCTTCGATTTTATCGGATTTTTTTAACGTTATATTCATATTGCGTTTTCAAAATTTCTTTTTTCATTTTGTCTTTATTTTTCAAAACTTTTTTAAAAGCGGCGAGCTCTTTTATGAAGGCGTCCAAATGTTTGATTATGTTTCCGCTGTTTGCCGCAAATATCGGAGCCCACATGTCCGCGCTTGAGTTCGCCACCCTTGTGGCGCTTTTAAATGAGCCGGCGGCAATTTGTTCGATCGATTTGTTTTTCTTCTTTTTTTCTTTGTAAATTTTGTTTAAAGAAAAAGCGATTAAATGCGGAAGATGGCTTGTCAAAGCGACAAGTTCATCATGCTTTCTTGCCGGCATATTGATGATACGCGCGCCGGCTGCTTTCCACATTTCGGCGACTTTCGCCTCATTTTTCAATGATTTTTTGATTGAGCCGGTTATTACCACATTGGCGTTTTTAAACATTTCCGCATCTGCGGTAAGTATTCCGTTGTTTTCTTTGCCGGCCATAGGATGAACAGCCACAAAGGGCAGTTTGGAATCAACGGAAATCTGCTTTTCTATTTCTTCTTTCACGCTTCCGGTGTCTGTGATTATCGTATTCTTACCCGCTATTTTAGAAAGCTGCTTATAGATCGGCGCTATCGTGTCAACAGGCGTGCATATTACGGCAATATCGCAGTCTTTTGTATCCTGCAAAGACAAAGAAACTTTGTCCGCAACGCCCATTTTAAGCGCGGCTTTCAAAGTTTCTTCTCTTCTGGCTACACCTATTATATAGTATTTATTTTTCGCGTTCTTCTTTAAAGCAAGTCCTAAAGACCCGCCCATTTGCCCTAAACCGATAATTGCAATTTTTATTTTTTTGTTCATTCCATATTTCTCAAAATTTAAACCCCTCACCCTGCCCTCTCCCGCAAGGGGCGAGGGTTCTTACTGCCTTTATGTAGTTTTATTCCTTCCCCCTTGCGGGGAAGGGTGGGGTTAGGGGTTGCCGTTTTTCAATTAAAGCAATTCGCGGCCAACGGCTTTTGCCACTAAATCCAGTTCTTTCATAAGCGTTGCAAACTGGTCCGGCAACAAACTCTGAGGGCCGTCGGACAAAGCTTCTTCTGGATTCGGATGTACTTCTATTATAAGCCCGTCCGCGCCTGCCGCTATACAGGCTTTTGCCATTGTGCCTACGTGCTCTCTTATGCCTATTCCGTGCGACGGGTCCAAAATTACAGGAAGATGCGTAAGCTTTTTAAGCACCGGAACGGCGTTCAAATCAAGAGTAAACCTCGTCGAATCTTCAAATGTCCTTATGCCCCTTTCGCAAAGCATGACGTTATAATTTCCCTGCGAAAGAATGTATTCCGCGGAAAGCAAAAGCTCCTTTACGGTTGTCGCCATGCCCCTTTTTAAAAGCACGGGCTTTTTTTGTTTGCCGGCTGCTTTAAGCAAATCGTAATTTTGTATATTTCTTGCGCCTATCTGTATTATGTCGCAGTACTTGGAAATAAGGGCAACCTCTTCAATCGTCATTGCTTCGCTTATGGTCGGCATGTGGAATTTTTCGCCCGCAGCTTCCATATATTTAAGGCCTTTTTCACCGAGCCCCTGAAAAGCATAAGGGGAGCTTCTCGGCTTAAAAGCGCCGCCGCGCAGCATATCGGCGCCTGCGGCTTTGACCAATTTTGCAGTATTAAACAAAATCTCTTTTGTTTCTATGGCGCACGGGCCTGCCATAACGTGTATCTTTTTGCCGCCGATTTCCACGTTTCTGTTTATTTTGATCACCGTATTTTCTTTTTTAAACTCTCTTGACGCAAGCTTATAAGGCTTTTGTATTTCGCTTATGTGCTCGACAGCATCCATAGCCTCAAAAGAATCTTTGTACTTTTCGGCGTATTCTCCTATCATGCCGATGATGGTTACGTCTTTGCCTTTGGAAACGTGGGGTTTGTAGCCCAGATTTTTAATCTTGTCTATCACCGACTCTACGTCTTTTCTTTTCGCGCCTTTTTTAAGCGTTATGATCATGTTGTTTTCCTTTTATTTATTTTTTAAGCACTTTTTTTAATTTCTGTATAAACATTCTATTTTCCGACGGAAGTCCGATTGTCACTCTGACCCAGTCGTAAAGCTCGTACTCGTCCATCGCTCTTATAATCACGCCTTCTTTGAGCATCTCCCTGAAAAAATCTTTGCCTTTAAGCGGCGAAACGTTTACCAAGACAAAGTTTGCGGCGGAATCTATATACTTTACGTTGAGCTTTTTAAGCTCTTTGTACAGATAATCTTTGCCGGTTTTGACAAGCTTCTGGCCTTTTTTCACCTGCTCTCTGTCTTTTATGCTGACGACTGCGGCTGCCTGTGCCAAAATGTTTACGTTAAACGGAGGCCTGGTTCTTTCGATATAATCCACGACGCATTCGTCGGCAAAACCATAGCCTACTCTTAAGCCGGCAAGCCCGTAAACCTTTGAAAAAGTTCTGAAAATAATCAGGTTGGGGTTGTCTTTCAGAAACTCCAAGCCGTCGGGATAGTCTTTTTTGAGCGAAGCGTACTCAAAATAAGCCTCGTCAAGAAAAACAAGCGGTTTTACGCCGTACTTGTTTAACGGCAGCCCTTTTAAGAAAGCCGAGAGCTCCGCTCTGGTATTGTATGTGCCCGTAGGATTGTTCGGGTTTGTCACAAAGACCGCTTTTGTTTTTTTTGTGCACGCTTTGGACATGGCCTTTAAATCATGCGTAAATCCGTTTTTCATGGGCACGACCACGGCTTTTGAGCCCATCAGCTGCACCGCCATTCCGTACCTTACAAACGAATGTTTGGAAATCACTATTTCGTCTTCGGGGTTAAAAAATAATTTCGCCAGAAGCTCGATTATTTCGTCCCCGCCTGCTCCGGTAAATATATTCGCAGTCGGGAGCCGGTATCGCTCCGAAAGAGCTTTTTTGAGCTCAAAAACATTGGAGTCCGGATAAAAAAATACCTTGTCCAGATTGTCTTTTATCGCCTTCAGAGCTTTTTTCGAAGGCCCCAGAGGATTCTCGTTGGAAGCTATTTTGATTATCTTTGTAAGGCCGAGCTCCCTTTTAAGGGTTTCCACCGGCTTGCCAGCAACATACGGCTCAAAGCCGCAGCAGTTCGGTCTGATTATTTTTGTTATCTTATCTCTCATTTTAATTCCTCTCTTTGCCGTCAATTGTTATTTGTAATTTGTTAATTGTTAATTGCCGTTTCAAGCTCTCGGATATGAACCCAACACTTTGACAAACATACAGTGCTTTTTCAGCTCGGCCACTGCTTTTGCCGTTTTTGCCTCATCGATATGTCCTTCCAAGTCTACAAAGAACACGTACTCCCACGCTTTCTTTTTTGTGGGACGCGATTCAATCTTAGTCAGATTGATTTTGTTGTTTTTAAAAGTTTGCAAAATATCGTAAAGCGCGCCGACTCTGTCTTTAATCATAAAAGCAAGACTCGTTTTATCTTTGCCGGTCGGCTTTGCCGCGATTTTGCCTATCACAAAAAACCTGGTAAAGTTCTGCTTGCTGTCCTGTATTCCCTTATGCAAAACATGCATATCATAGACCTTTGCCGCAACTTCCGAAGCTATTGCCGCCGCGTGCGTTTCTCTTGCCGCGATTTTGACGCCCTCCGCAGTAGAAGAAGACGCAATCAGTTCGGCGTCCGGATAATGTTTGCTTATCCACTCTCTGCACTGCGCAATCGCTATTGGAACCGAATAAATTCTTAATATCTTTGCTTTCGGATCTTTGACGAGCAAGCACTGTTCTATTCTCATGCTTATCTCGCCGCATACTGACAGCTCCGTGTCAATAAGCATGTCGAGCGTCATATTTACGGAACCTTCGGTCGAGTTTTCAATCGGAACAACTCCGAAATCCGCACGTCCGCTTTCCGTCTCATTTAGCACTTCAAGCGGAGTGGCGCACGGCACAAAGAATCCGGAAGAACCGAAACTCTTCACGGCCGCCTGATGCGTAAAAGTGGCCCACGGGCCGAAAAAAGCTATCTTTGAAGGAAGCTCGGCGTTTCTGCACGCACTTATTATCTCGTTATATATCGCTTCCATGGCTTCGTCTTTCAAAACCGATTTCTTGTTTGCGGAGGCGACATTGCGCATTACTTCTTTCTCGCGCGCAGGCGCGTAAACCGCCGTTCCGGAAACGCCTTTGGCTTTGCCGGCTTCAACCGCAAGAGATGCTCTTTTATTGATGAGTTTTACTATCTCTCTGTCAACTTTATCTATATTTTTTCTTGTCTGTTCCAAATTCTTTTTCATATTCTGTCCCCCATATAAAATAAGCCCTTTTTAAGGATTTTGATATTATACAAAAAGTACGGGCTCAAACAAAACATCAGTCCGCTTTATTTATTTACATTTTTCGGGATAAGTATTAGAATATGCCCATGTTTGAAACAAAAGACGATTTCAGAGATCTTCTTTTAAGAATTCTTCTGCTCAACGCCCTGTTTGTGCTCGCGCTTACGGCGGTATCTTTTATTTTTTTTATTTCGTACGCCTCCGATATATGGAGAGGCTTGCCGAAGTTCGATATTTTTAAGGTTTTCTTTATGAACTTCCGTTTCAATCTTTCAGCCGTCGCTTACGCAAATATTCCGATATGCGTAATTCTGCTTATTTTCCCGGCCTTAAAAGCCGATTCTATTTCAAAATTTTTCGTCATTGTCATAAAGTTATACTATTCGCTGGCGCTTATGGCGCTTTTTATGCTTCACATTTACGGCCTTATCCGAGAATATCTTACCTCAAACGTTGACATTGCCAACTCGGACTTCATGGCGCATTTCGCTTCCGTTTTCATGATGTTTGACTCTAAAACTATCATGGTGCTCATGGGGTCGCTGTTTTTCCTTACGGTTTGCGCCGTAATATTCTTTTCGCTTTTTATAACGTCGCTTGTGGCTTCAAAAGAATATTCGATAACCGACAGAAAGCAATCCTTAATCTCTCTGATTATCGCGCTTTTTCTGTGCGCGGTGTTTGCAAGAGGCAAGATTTTGAGAAATCTCAGCATGGAAGATTCATGCGTTACGCCCAGCATAACGCTGAACGGCTACGCTGCCGGCGGCGCATATAAAATCCTGCGCGACTTTCGCAATTTCAATCCTAAAAACATAAGGGATCTTGACCTTGAAAACACGGCAGGTACCGCGGAAATCGGCTTTCCTTCGGAAAACGGCAATATGGACGGCAAATTTTTTAGAGTAAACGACATAAAAGATGTCGATATGAAAAGCCTTGGCGAAGAAGTTAAAAAAATGCAAAAAAAGCTTAAGCAAGAAAAGTGAGATGTCTGTCTTCCGTCTTATCCCTTCTGTAGGAAAAAAATAAATGTTGTTCGTGAAACGTGCAGCATCCGCTTGTAAAAATATCCGATATGCCTTTGCTTCTCATCAAGTTTTCGGCTATCTCCCGTAAATTCAGATGCCCGTTTTTAAGTTTGACTTTAAAGACGCTTTCAAGCTCCGGCCCTACTTCATAGCAGCACTCTTGTATGCATGGTCCCGTATACGCGGCAATGTCTGCGGGTTTTATGCCGAACTCGCTCAAAAACATATCCGCGGCGTTTTCGATTATTCCTTCGGCAAGTCCCTTCCAGCCTGCATGAATTGCGGCTTTTACCGCGCTGTCTTTTGAAACCATAAGAACCGGCACGCAGTCGGCCGTGAAAATTCCGAGGCTTATCGAAGAATCGTCTGTAATAAGCCCGTCGCAGCCTTCAATAAACTTTCCGTAATCGTCTTTTGAAACTCTCCTTACGCGGCTGCCGTGAACCTGTCTGGCCAAAACCAATTTCCGCGCGTCAAACCCCAGAGCGCTCAAAACGGCCGCTCTGTTTTCGCCGTCTTTCATATTTCCGCACGCTTTAGTCGTGGTAAAATGAGCGTGAGGAAAAAGAGATTCTTTTATGATTTTTTCCACGGATAGTTTGTCCTCTAGCTCCTTCGAAAACTCCGTTTTCTCGGGATGAAATGACAAAGTTCGTTTGTCATTTCAGTTTTTTTGTTTTCCAGTAGGTGTATGCGGGTTTTGAGAAATCCATCTGTTCCGGCTGGCTGAGGTCGTTGTTGTCAAAAAGCGTTGCCTGGCCAAGCTCTTTCTTTACGGGGTTGTCGGCCTTAAAGCCCGTGGCTATTATCGTTATTCTTATTTTGTCGTCAAGCCTGTTGTCTATGGCGTGCCCGTAATATATGTGCCCGTGTATGTTGTAACCTTTTATCACTTCGCCTATCTCTTTTATTTTCAGCGCGGAGACGTTGGAATTAGTCGTCACGTTTATAAGCATCTTCGCAGCCTGCGAGATATCGTAGCTGTCAAGAAGCGGGCTCGAGATCGCTTTCGCTATCGCCTCTTTGACGTTGTCGGAACTTGCGCTCTCGCCTATACCTATGAGCGCGGTGCCGGAGTTGGCGATTATAGTTCTCACGTCCGCGAAATCCCTGTTTATTTCGCCGGGGAAGGTTATTATATCGGTTATGGCCTGCACGCTCTGTCTTAGAACGTCGTCTATAATTTCATAAAGAGCCTTTGCCGACATCCTGGCGTCAACTACGCTAAAAACTCTTTCGTTCGGTATTATTATCAGAGTGTCCGTATAGTTCTTCAGGTTTTTTATTCCCTCTTCTGCCTGCGTCATCCTGACGTCGCCTTCAAAGCCGAAGGGCTTTGTGACAACGCCTACCGTGAGTATTCCTTCGGCCTTTGCTATCTGCGCGACAATCGGCGCCGCGCCGGTTCCTGTTCCGCCGCCCATGCCCGCGGTTACAAACACCATATCCGCGCCTTTGATCGTCTCCCGGATTATGTCCATACTCTCTTCGGCGGCTTTCTGTCCGATAGAGGGATTTCCGCCGACGCCGAGGCCTTTTGAAATTCTCTCGCCTATCTGCACGCGCACCGGAGCCGCGGACTCTCTTAAAACCTGAACGTCCGTATTGATCGCCACAAACTCCACGCCCGCAAGATTTGCCGCTATCATTCTGTTTACGGCGTTTGAGCCGCCGCCGCCGACGCCTATGATTTTTATTATCGCGGGCTGGCCGCTGTTGGCTTGTTCGGACGGAAGAATTATTTTCATTAGAACGTTTCCTCAAACCATCTGCCTAATCTCGAGAAAAATCCGTTTCCGGAAGCCTTGGGAGAATACGCGGCGTAGGAGTTTGAAAGCACGGAAGCCACCGCGCCTATTGCCGTGGTGTACACGGGATTTAAAACTATTTCGCTCGGGCCCACGACTTTTTCCGAATTCGGCACGCCGACTCTCACCGAGCAGCCGAAATACTTTTCAAAAGCCTCGGGCAGACCTTCAAGAATGCTTCCGCCGCCCGTCAAAATTATGCCGCCGGATAAAAACTGGCCTCCGTAAGGGCTCTTTTTCATCATATCTTCGACTACAAACAATATCTGTTCTATTCTGGGCTGTATTATTTCCACAAGCTGGTGCCTGTCGTACTTTCTCGTGCTTCTGCCGTCGGCAGCTCGGTATTCGAACTCCGCGTTTTTAAGCTCCGGCGCCATAAAAGCCGCGCCGTACATCTCTTTTACTTCTTTGGAAACCGCAAAAGAGGCTCTGAGCTTGTGCATTATGTCTCTGGTTATGTAATCCGAGCCCACCTGGATTTCATTCGTATATCTTATGATGCCGTCGGAGTAATGAACTATCCCGGTGGTGAGCCCGCCGAAATCCACCACAAGACACCCGAGCTCTTTTTCTTCTTTTGTCACAAGTATGTCGCTTGCCGCAAGATAGCCGTAAACTTTATCGTCGCACGGCACGTCGACGGAATTCATGGCTTTTAAAATATTGCCTATATTGCTGCTTGAAGCTATCAAAGCGTGCACGTCGACTTCTATAAAAGTCCCTTCCATACCCACGGGGTTTTGTATTCCTTTCTGCTGGTTTAAAATAAACTCTCTGGGCACTATCTGCAGTATCTCATGCTCGGAATCTATTTTTATCATCTTTCTCGCGCTGTCCAGGGCGTTTGCGACCGTCTCTTCCGTAATCTCCCTGTTTGAATGATTTATGTTTGCCACGCCTTTTGAATTTCTGGCTTCGACAAAACTGCCTCTTACAGCCACTATCGCGTTGCCTATTTTGCTGCCGGCTGATTTTTCGGTGTCCTCAAAAGCTCTGGCTATGGACATAGCCGCTTCCTGAATGTTTATGACGGCGCCGGCTTTTATTCCGTCGTTGCACGGTACGGACGCGCTGCCGAGAATTTTAATAAGCCTTTCTTCTTCATCTATGGCTCCGGCGACGCAGCATACCTGGTTGCTTCCGATGTCAATACCGGCTATGAGAACTTGTTTTGCCATTTTTATTTCCTCTGTTCGGTGTTTTCCGCCTGCGTCCCAAGCTGCGGTTTTACCACAGCCCTTCCGAGGCCGTACAACGTCATATCTATGTATTCGAGATGTTTAAATCTTGCCGTTGCGTCGACATAAATCTTTTTAAATTTGTCGAACTTGTGCGCCAGATACTCCGGCCTTTCGTCGCCCCAGTAAATCACGGTGCCGTCATGGGTCGTCAGAACTATGTCGCCCGAGTTGCTGAACTTTATCTCGGCTATGCCGCTTAAAAAATCTTCGCTGACCGGCTTGAACTTTTTGATAAACTCCAAAAGAGCCGCGCGTTCCTCGTCGGTCCTGTAAGTTATTGCCGGAATTTTCATTGAGCTCATAAAACCGCGCAACGGAAACGGTTTATTGTCGAAATCTATACCGTACAGCTCCTTCCCGTACATCACGAAAGCTTCGGGAGTTCTCTCGTAAAGCTTTACGCGCACCTTCTGCCAGCGCCTTCCCACGGAAATATCTTTGAGCTCGGGCTTGACCTTCATTATCTCGCTTTCGGCCTGCGACAGATCTATTTTAAGAAGATTGTCGCCGATCTTAAAAGGCAGAAGCTCTTTTATTTCCGTCCCGGTGACGTTTTTACAGCCCGCAACTTCTATTTCTTTTATCGCCATGCTGTCCGCGGCGTAAGCGTATGAAACGGCTTTTTTAAAACCCGTGTAGAGCAGAAAACCGGCAACGCACAAAAGAATAAAATATACCGCCGGTTTGCCGAGCTTTATTCCTTTCGAGTAAGAGCGCGGATAAGTTCCGGCCATGGAAACTCTTCTCTGATAAGAGTATTTTTTTCTTTTTGCCATATTCTATTATTATTTTCACCATATCGTCATTGCGAGAAGGAGCGTAGCGACGACGAAGCAATCCAGAAAGCTAACAGAAACGACATATTATTGTCTAGGTTGCTTCGGGACTAAAGTCCCTCGCAATGACACCACGCCGAAAACTTCGTTTTCATTTCGCAACGACTCTTGAAGTCACTTTAACGAGCACTCCAAAATTTTCAAGACCAAATCAGGGAAACTTAAACCTTCCGCCCTGCCTTCGTCGGGAAGAAGCGAAGTCTCCGTCATTCCCGGCACGGTATTATTTTCCAGAACCCAGATTTTGCCGTTTTTATCGACTATCATGTCAATCCTGGATACGGCCCGGCACTTTAAAGTTTTGAAAACTTTCTCAGCCGTCTTCCGAGCCTGCGCGTAAGCTTTCCTGCTTATGCGCGCGGGAATTATATGTTTTGAACCGCCTTTGGCGTATTTCGATTTAAAATCGTAAAACTTTCCCTTAGGTATTATTTCCACTACCGGCAGCGCCTTTCCGTCCAAAACGCCGACGGTAATTTCCGTGCCGCTTATAAACTGTTCGACTATAACCGTATCGTCGAATTTGAAAGCTTCTTTTACCGCCTGCGCAAACTCCGAAGCTTTTCTCACTATGGACACGCCTATCGCCGAACCCTGAGCGGCCGGCTTTACGACAACCGGATACTTTTTTATTTCCGGCACGATTTCATACTTTTTCAACGTAAACCATTCCGGCGTCAAAATGCCGGAGCATTCAAACAAAACCTTGGCAATGTCTTTGTCCATGGACGCGGAACTTGCAAAAACTCCGCAGCCCGTATAAGGAATACCCATCACTTCAAGCATCCCCTGAATAGTTCCGTCTTCGCCCATGGGACCGTGCAAAACCACATAAGCTATGTCGATATTTTCTTTTTTTATCTGCGCCGCGACATTCCTGCCTACGTCTACTGCGCAGACATTGAGCTTCATTTTTTTAAGAGCGTTGAAAACAGCTTTACCGGATTTAAGGGATATCTCTCTTTCGCTTGAAAGTCCGCCGTACAAAACGCCTATTTTTTTATTTTTGAGTTTCTCTAAAATATTTGTCATTTGATTATTTTTATTTCCGTTTCAAGCTCTATGCCGTTTTTTTCCAAAATGACGCTTTTGACAAGCTCGATAAGCGACAGAACGTCTTTTGCCTTGGCGTTTCCGGTATTTACAATGAAGTTGGCGTGCATCTCGGATATTTTCGCGCCGCCGGATTTTTTGCCTTTGAGGCCTGCTTCGTCGATAATTTTTCCCGCGCTTGCGCCGGCGGGATTTTTAAAAATACAGCCCGCATTCGCCCCTCCCACAGACTGGGTTTTTATGCGTTTTCCCATCGCCGCTGAAATCTGCTTTAAAATATCATTTCCTGCTTCTTTTTTCAAGGAAAAATTGACTTTTGTTATTACGCAGCCTTCAAGGCCGCTTTTTCTGTATCCGAAGGCAATTTTTGCCTTATTTATAAGTACTTTTTTTGCATTTTTATAGACTTCAATGCTTTCAACTGCGGAACTTATCCATTTATCGGCGCTTCCTACATTGCCGAACACTGCTCCGCCCACGGTGCCGGGTATCCCGGCCGCGTATTCAAGCCCCGACAGATTTTTGATTGCCGCCGCCTTTACCAAAGCCGGCAGCATTTCCGCCGCGCCGCAGGAAACTTCGTTTCCGTTAAATTCCCTTTTTTCAAAATCGCCTTTGAGTTTTATTACGACACCGTCAAAACCTTTATCGGAAAAAAGCACGTTTGTACCGCCGCCTAAAACAAAAAATTTAATTTTTTTCTTTCCGGCTTCTTTAAGGAAAATACCCAGCGCTTCTTCGGTTGAGATTTCAATAAAAAATTTTGCCGCTCCGCCTATGTGGAAAGACGTGTGCTTTGAAAGCGGCTCGTTTTCCAAAATTATGCAGCCTTCGGAAGATAATTTTTCA
>Ga0123357_10009556_pt1 | contig 12247 bp, 9 predicted proteins | sample TergutEmb28metaG_FD_89873 | JGI IMG/M metagenome (GOLD analysis project Ga0123357, IMG submission 89873) | Embiratermes neotenicus P4 segment gut microbial communities from Petit-Saut dam, French Guiana - Emb289 P4 | ecosystem: Host-associated > Arthropoda: Insects > Digestive system > Gut ...
AACGAACCTAAACTTGACCCGCCCCACCCCCCGCACCCTCCCCCCAACAGCGAACATATTTTCGTGCTTAGAAAAAAAAGAATTCAATCTCCAAACATATGCGACGAAAGGAACGATCCTTAGCCATCGCCTCACCAGCCATGCCAATATTTTTCTAAGAAAAGGAATTCTGGGAACAACTACGAAGCTGGTAAACAGTAGCTTTGGGTGCAAACTGCCTATACTACGTACTTAGGTAGTGTACAGTACGTTACACCTACATTGACACAAGTATCGCTGTTTATGACAACCACCGCATACTGCTATGATCGGGTTGTCTTGGTTTAGGTGGTCAGTTTATTTTTTATCGTATTTGGGGAAAAAATTGTGGGACTTTTGGGCCCAAATATTGATTATAATTATTCCTCTTTAAGGCAATGGGTACTGGCAGTCATGTTTACGAACTTTCGCCTTACAATTCAGACCGGTATAGCTCAGTCTTTGTAGCGACTCGCTACAAGTTGGACGGTCCGGGGATCGAATACCGGTGGGGGCCAGGTTTTCCTTACCCGTCCAGACCGACCCTGGAGCCTACCCGGCCTCGTATACGATTAGTATCGGATCTTTCCCGGGGTAAAGCGACCGGGTCGTGGCGCTGACCACCCACCCTATCTACCGCCGAGATTAAAGAAAGAATATAGTTATACCTCTACTCCCAATTTTGGGTTTCGTAGTCTCTTCTAGGGTGAACTTTACCTTTACCTTTACATTTACGTTACAGTTCATACGGCAGACATTACGTTCGTAAACCGAGGGATGTCTAAAACCATTAAATTACGGATATTATTTTCCGTCGTACTAGGTATTAAAACATTGAAATTAATACATGGCTAGGGTTCGGGGTCAAGAACGACCGCCTTTCTTCAGGATAGCTTCTAAATCACTGCGTTACCACAGAATGTTTTATGTTCCTCTTTTAACAGAATATGGAATAACGCCAGTGAAGATTTTGAAGAGTGTTCAGATGTAACGAGCGACAAAACTGGGAAAGAACAGCGCATTGCGTGTTTCAGAATTTCAGTAAACACTGTACTAAAAATTGAAGTCTTATGAAATGACACGCCAAATGAACGGTCAATCTTTACCTATGTCTTGAAAGAGACTGGTGCCTTGAAAATGTGTGTAACTGTTGAGCTGTCGGTCGGCACCACGGAACATTACACAAGACCTCACTCTTCAGCAGCACAGCTGTGATTACCCAAACCTCGCCTATACTCCATTGAATTGCCACTTTCTACACGAAACACATGGTCCCTGCGGCTGTCTGTATATAAGTGTACACCTTATGGACTATAGAACTGACACTGTGCAGCTTATAATTGTGTTACCTTATGGAAGTGTTTAATGTGTGTGTGGTCACCCCTGGATACCCTCTATTCTATCACGATATTGAAGGGGCTAAACCTCTTGGGCGCCAGTAAATGCGGCTTCCCTCATAGCATTCACACCCAACTTAATGCAATTACATGAGGTCGCAGCGGACAAAGAGCGGGCAGAAAAGAATGCGAATAATGTAGTTACCTAGGTGACGAGGACGCCACAATTCTCCGTGCAGTAAGGAGTTACATCCATGGGTGAAGTTTCGCTTTTATGGGGCAGGACAACTGCCGTCCTTCTGTGTTGAAGGCTTCAGAGTTTGTGTCTATTTACTGATATTGTTTTTCTGTGTTTTTCTGTTGTACACGTGAAACTGGCCGGCTAATTAATTGCAATACTGAAAATTAAAATCTTCTTGTTGTCGAATGCTAAAATGTTACGACGTTTAGCAAGAGCGTCGTGCCTTCATTTATAGACACAATGAGCCCAAGACTTGGACTTCGACTGCTTGCTCATAATATGGCAATTTCTTTGAACACCGCCGTTAGAAGTTCAGATGTCTCAATTGACTTAATATCTTAATATCCCCTATGTCTTCAACTGTATTCGACCTTCCAGGCCTCCAGTTTTGTATCAAAACTAATACCTAACTAAAGGCATGCAACATAATTTGTCTTGTGAAAATAGATTCGTAGAGTTGAGCAAGAAGTTTATTAACTCTCTGAAATCCAAAGGTTTATTGCATGCATAATTTTGCCTTTTGTTTTATATGGGTGTGAAACTTGGTCTCCAACATTGAGGGAAAAACTCAGGCTGATTTTTGAATAAAGAGAGACCAACTTGATATCACTTGCTTTATTATTTCATTATTTAATGCTCAGCATCTTTCGGATATTAATACATCCATCCTCGGGAGCTTGCGACTTATTTATTGAGTTATTTCATGGGTTGTGTTGTTCTGGTTCGACGTGTGTTGGTGTTACGTTGTAGTTTGGCTGTGGTGTTGTGGTAAGGCTTAAGCCTGCATACGGATACCACACCACCACAGCCAAACCACAACGTAACACCAACACACGTCGAACCAGAGCAACATAACCCATGAAATAACTCAACAAATAAGTCGCAAGCTCCCGAGGATGGATGTATTAATATCTGAAAGATGCTGAGCATTAAATAATGAAATAATAAAGCAAGTGACATCAAGTTGGTCTCTCTTTATTCAACTATGAAGATGATGCACGGTCCAATACACATAACTTTCGGGCTGATTTTGTTCGGGAAAACGATGTTGAGGACGAGATTTGGGCCTAACAGGAATGAGGTAATAGGGTACTGAAGGAGACTGCATAATGAACAGCTTCATTGTCTGTGCTGTAAACATAATGTTATGCGAGATATCAAGTCAAGAATAAAGAGATTGAAGGGACGTGAAGCGGCTAGGGGTGAGGAGACGTGCGTACAGAATTTTGGTGGGATAACCTGAAGGAAAACGACCGTTTGGAAGACCTGTGTGAAGATGAGAGGATAGTACTAAAACGAATCTTCAAGAAATCGCTTACGGTCCTGAACTATGTTGATTGGCCCAGAATAGGAGCAGGTGACGGCCTCTTGTGGACATGGTGATAAACCGCCATATTCCTTTAAATGCACGAAATTTCTTTACTTCGTGTTAGGATCTCAGCAAGAACCCTGCTACGTGGAATTAGCTGGCTGGCTGGCTTATTAAGTAATTGTTTGGTCAGTTAGTTACAAGTTTTATTGCTATAAAATCACGCAACTAGGTTTTATCGTGAGCCAGGTGAGTGCAGTTCATGCCCTCACACCTTATCTATCGAATATCAGTTTTAATGGTAACCTTCTGTGTACCTTCTGACCGCTGAAGTGATCTCTTCGTTTGGGATATTCAGCTAATTGTTTGTAGAGATTTCTCATCTCCGTGTGTCTTACATCCCTGGTAACTATTTTTGTCTTTGATTTGAACACCCGTTTGTAAGTAATGAATAAATGGTACAAATTAAAAAAATTATTAATCTTTCATTTTTTTTAATACTCCTTACTTTTCCAGCATTATCCACAGCACAAAGTTTCGAAACATCCTCCAAGTCTGTCTGTAAACTTCGATTTGAAGGACCAGTTTTCTGGTCCATAAAAAACAAAACTGGAAACAATAACCAACCCTTGAAACGAGATAATTTTGATTCCGGTATTGTTGGTCGCTTTCGTTTGTGGAAGTAAAGAGAGTGCGAGCGACACATTTCTACTTTTGTGGTAAACTGAACTATTTAATTTGACAAACTATTAACACTTCTCGGAATTTTTTACTGCAGTAGTGGGATTGCAATTTGAAGCGGTATATTGGGAGTTAGCACTGTTAAGTACGGCACAAGTATAGCATTTACAAAACTGAAATACTTTCTCACAAATTATGATATTTTCAGAAATGTATTCCACTGTCATTTAACACCGCAGAGTAGATCCACCCTCAGACTAGATACTAAAACCGCATAAGCATTCCCTTTAAAGCAAGTGTCCTTCTACGTCACCGTGCTTACACAAGACTGCATTCTTTAGTCCGTAACCTGTAATGCGTTAGAGGCGTGATATGACTTCGGGGAAGTTCATGACAAATTAACTGTGATTTTTCCTCAATTTTGAATATTTCTCGCTCTCTCTGTCTTTCTGTGTCTTTTTCCAGAAATGCGACAAGCAATTTCACGTCTTGAAGAAGTTGCCGGATGATTTCTCTGCACGAATAGCTTTCAGACTGTTGTGTCTGTCTTCTAATGTAACAAAATGCAAACAATTTAATGTGGCGTGGAGAATTTAAGCGAATGTAAATAAAAGACAGAGACGTGTTGACAACAGAACGTGGACGACAGTCAATAGTAAAAGCAGTACAAACCGCTTGTAAAGTTAAAATTTGAGGAGGATCGTACTGCTTTTATTGTTTCTTCTTAGCCTGTCCGTGGACTTTTTTTAAAAAAAAAAACACGATATTAACACGCTGATTCGCTTGTAATTTATTAAACTTCTTGGAAGGTCATACAGATTGCGATAAGCTAAAGACAGCATGTGCCAAGCCAAATCATGTGAAATTAGTGTCTGTGCAAGGACTTTGTAAGTGTTTGAGTCACTCCCGGTTCGTTATTATCGATAGTCTATTGTATCAGAAATTATAGATTACTGTCGATAGTCGAGTAGCATACACGAAAACCTGTTACTGCCAGTTGCCAGCCACGACAGTCCATCGTAACATTCGCGCGGTACTGTATTGAAATACACTATCCTTGGATAATTATCGATAATATTCGGTAATGATTACAGTTGATGGTTGATGGTTGCAGTGTTTCGGTAAGGTAGTGGTTGATTTACCCTCCGGTTCTTTTGTTACTGTTAATAATGGATCGATATCGATTATTGTCTATTATTGTGCATTCCCACATTTGGTTGCACTGCTTTGGTAGTGGCGCATGAAAAAATGTGACAACCAAGTCACGTAAGAAACATGTGGCAATTAATCGGTGGCACTCCTAGCTCAAGCAGACGAAATTACAGTGACAAATAAAAGTAATACTCGATTTACGTGTGTGTGTGTGTGTGAGTGAGTGAGTATTTACCGTGTTTGGCCAAAGAAGAGTTGAGCAATCGACTGTCCTCTTTGGAGTAGGAGCAGGGGCCGAAGAATTGGTTGATCACAAAGCATATGATAGAATATAGGATAATCAATTTTCAATTCTCCGATAGACGAAATTAATGCTTAGTTTGGTATAAGAATAGAGAAATGATCGCAAAAGAGGTCGTGGAATGGCGCGTGAACATTATGGTATCCCTTCATTTGAAGCACACATGCCTGTAAATAAGTACACTAAGACTTCCGGTAAATCTGCACAAGGCTGAGAAAAGCAGGCAGCGTCTATATCCACGGTCGTGTATTTTACCACACAGTAGCTGCAAAGATGCAAGGAATGTGGAATGAACAAGGGTGTCTTTGAGAATACAGCTCGTGTGGGACGTGAAGCCGTGTGCCTCGTAAAATGACAGGGCGTCTCTTCTGATAGAACTTGTCTTTGTCAACATCTCCCATATTATCACTACAGAGGGCTTGGTTCGATCCCAAACCAGTGTATGTGGGTTTTGTTGTGAATGGTTTAACACAGAGACATGATTTTCTTGGATTACGTTGCTTTTGCCTGTCACTATCATTCCAAAACTGCGCCATACATTACCACCGACGCTGTACAATCGTAGCAATAAATAGACCACTTTCTCTCCCACTCCCCCATCAACAGCGCTGTGAGAACCCCAAATCTCACAGGCTTATACTGCACAAGTTGCGACATAAATAATTGTGACATAAGGGTGGAGACTTACAAAACAAATGACTTTATTATTGACGTATTTCTTCTTTTGGTTTATTCCTCGGCGTCTGAATTTCATGTTCCGACGTTTCGGAACACTCTGTTTCATCTTCATAGATGGTGTAGACGAGACGACCTATGAAGATGGAACGGAGGGTCCCGAAACGTCAACACACAAAATTCAGAAGCCTGGGGATTACCAAAAGAATAAATACAACATTCTCAAAATGGCGAAAGTTTGAAATCAGTCTTTATTATTGTCACCATGTACTGAGTACAGTCAGTTTCTACGAAATTATGATTTTGTCCATCAGATAGTTTGACGTTCATAGGGCCGTGCATCGTAATATATTTCTATAGTAAAACCAACCAGATGCATCAATGTCTCAAATTTATTGTATTGGAGTAAAATTCTACATGTTTTGGACGGTCTTTCCATCCATCATCAGGGGTTAAAGACTGTAAATACAGCAACAGGCAGTCAGCAGTATCTGTTTGACATATGCCTGTTGCAATATGTACAGTCTTTAACTCCTGGTGTTGGACGGAAAGACCGTCCGAAACATGTAGAGTTTTACTCCAATACAATAAATTTGAGACATTGAAGCATCTGGTTGGTTTTACTATAGAAATCCATCAAATACGTCAAGACATGAATAAAATACAATTATTAGCTTTCATGCAGCACATCATGAGCAACTACATTAAGACGCCATGTGCTATACGTTTCTTCGGAAAATTACCTCACCCTAGTGAACGTTAAACTCAAAAGGTGTAAGTAAAATTATGACTTTGATCTACCTAAGTGTAGGTAACTGTTACCTACATGCGTCAAAATGTTAGTTATATTTTGGCTTTTATACCTCAAATAAATGTATCCTATATAGCACTTTTGCACATGAAGTGGCGCTTCTCGCTCTACGTGCGAGAAATGTTGAAACAGAAGAAGATCCAACTCGTCAGTACGGTCGCGAGGGTCCTGACAATGCGAGAGAAATTTTATTCTAAATATCTTTCTATGCCACAGCTTCTGTTCTTCAAAATATCCCTCTATAGGTGGAGAGCTTCTTTCCTTGTTCCAAGACGCGGTCGGTAAACATTGATCAAATTAAATCTTCTTTCACATCCGTAACTGTTTGTTCAAAGACAAAGCAGAGAGATTTGGTTTGATCTCGCAAAATCAAATTCTTATTATCGTGTGTATTCGTTCCTATAAAAAGCATATATATATATATATATATATATATATATTCATTCCGGCAATCACAGAAACAAGGGACGCAAGTGGCGCCAAGAGACTTCGGCCGCATCTGTGTCCCATCGCACATCCACAATATCGCAGTTTGTTTTGCTGGTATTCTATATGCTTCCCTTTATGCTGCAGGAGTCCATACACACGTGCGTCAACTGTTCTTTCAGTTAAGTCGTGTATTGATATAGAGTATAAATACCAATTTAAACACCTTTATATAAGCTACTACTTGCAGCTGTTGTGTAAAAAATAAGAAAAGTGGGATTTTTGTTTTGCATTTCTAAGTTTGGGCACTTCTGATAAAGTAAGTGTGGACACTTCTGATAAAGGGAAGTGTGGCCACTTCTGACAAAACAAGTGTGGCCACTTATAATATTTCTGCTGCTCTTGTTGTGTGACAAGACCGAGTGCGCTGCAGTTGCTTTGCATCTCACCCTGCCCTAAGGCCACTAATGCACAGATGTAGTCTCTAATGTAATCACGTACATAAACTATGTATGGGCTTACGTAACGAGCACATAGAAAGGCTCAGGCAATTCGCGATGCAGCCTTGTGTTTTGGGCCGATCTGAATTTTGTTGAATCAAGAAACACAATACGTTCTTTTGCCCTGAGCAAATCACAGTTCGGCAGAACAGGCATGTGCAGATTGTAAAGGAGGGCAGATGACATCATCATGGTCTATTGTGTTGTAATTAACAAATCCCGGCCAATATGCCGGTCCAATCCAGTGACTTCTTTTACCACTCCAACCCCACCCTCCCTCCAGAGAAATGCTGGGATAGTGCCCCAAATTACCCCTGACCGTTTCTTTCCCCGGTCGAAGAAGAAGTTTCAACAAATCACATGAGAGCCGGTGAGCGGTTGACACTTCGACATCCCATTTGACAAGTTTCGGGTTCACGTATCGTCCATCCCAACTATCCTGACATATTTTATGTCATTTCTCTGACCTTTCTCCATCACTGTGATTTTAGGCAAACGTTTGGCTATGTCGCAAGTTGCTAGGAAATATAGCTGTTGACTGGTGTGGGGTTTGTCCGTATCCTACAGTTCCACACAAATATAACCACACATATGTGGATAAATACATACGTACGTACATACATACGTACAACTTATATACATACAAAAATGCATAGCTACATGCGTATGTAACTAACTCCACAGAGAAGCATTCTTCGTGAGAAGCTGATACGTTGGTACACAACTAGTCAAGAATCTCCCTTTGCCCAGCTGTCGGAACCCGGAATTTCGTTATCATGTTCAAAACTTCCGCCACTGGACACCATCCTGAGCCAACTTAATCCAGTGATAATCTCCCCATCCCCTTCAGGATCAAATGGAACTTGTTCCTACACCTAAATATCCAAAATACCCACTTGTCTTCTGTTTGTTTTACCAATTTTTTTTATATTAATATCCTTATTAAGCATATATATATATATATTTATCGTCTTTCTCGTGCGTGTCCTATGTATTGTTTACCTCATCCTTATTTATTTTAACACCCATATAATTTGCGATGAAAGGGACAAATTTTGATGCTTCCCATTATGCAGTGTTGTCACATCCCTCGCTTCCGCAGTCTCTCAGAACCCCAATCTCGAACACCCGCAATCTGAGCTCTTGCCGCAGGGCCAGAGACTAAGTTTCATTGCCATACAAATCACTGGTACAATTGTGAATCTGTGTGTTTAAGTCTTAAAACTGCATATAAGAGAAGGAACGATACAATGCACATCGGTATAGCTGGAGAAAGAAATTCAAACGAAATAAATATGAGTATGAACTTTTGTAACAATAAAGCTCAGCATTTAGAATTCATTGATGGAACAGAAACGTACATTGTAGTTTATAATAACACATGTCACTGGTCATCAAATCGTATCGCTTTGTTGTCATTACGGATTTGTTTCATCGTATTTTGGCGTTTCGACATGTGACAGACGGCGCCTGTGATTGGAAATATCCTCTGTTCTAAATAATGCCTGCACATTTACAGTCATCTAACAAGCTACGGTTGAATTCCCTGTCGCCATAGAGACAAATCTACACGCTGCAAGTTAACAAATTATTGTGGGTGGAATATACAGGTTTGTCTGTTTCTCACATTCGGCTACCCTCACATTAGGAAAGTGCAGTGTGCTCGATTAGTTTACAAGGCTTAAGTAGGTTCATAGTTCTCTCAGGGATGGTAGCTTGAGGGGTTCTGGTTGAGTACAGATTACATTTCCCTATGTGGGGGTGAGAAGGTGGATTTCTGTAGTGACAGAGATTGGGGATGTTACAGGTAATCCTATTGCTACTGCACTTGTTGGCGTAGAGAAATTTCAAACTTACCCCAATCCCCACTCAATTAGTTTTATGTTCTCTACTACCCCAGTGTTGCTCCTGGCAGCCCACAAGTCAAATTTGGGACTTGGAGTGAATATGTTTGAAGCAGTCAGATCACACTGAAACCGGAGTAGCATAATGCCTTGTGACATGGCAGACAGATTCTGCTGTGGAAAACTAGAACTGCCGTGAACAAGTTAATGACTTCCTTGCTTACATTTGTAGCCAAAATGCCAGTCTGTCATTCAGTTCATTCTGTGGTGCACACAAATCACATGTCTCGATCTACAGAGTGTGTAGTAACTCTGTATCCAGTGCTGCATAAAATTCATACACACTGAAGTATATTATTTCTTTTTTTCCTCAATTTCCTTTACTGTTTTTTCTTTCTTTCCTTTCCTCCAAGTCGTTCAACCTGTTTTCACTTCCTTTGAGTTGTCTCATTTATGTCTTGTTTGACTGACTCTTCTTCCTTCCTTTATTCTTTATCTACTGCTTTACTTTATTTTGCTTTATTTCTTTACTCCATTTTACTTTAGGCGCCTTCGTGTAGTCAAGAAAAGCGCGTATAACATTTGTCACGTGCGTCCGTCTGTCTGTCCGCATGTATGAGCGCAGGTCCTACTGGACGAATTTGCGTGAAATTTTATGTTGAGGACTCTTAGAACAAAGATCTATGAAGAAAACTTTTTTTTTTAATTTGGAAAAAAATATGTGGCACTTCACTTGAAGACGTCACAATGTTTCATTGCTGCCACATTAAATGGTCATAAAATTGTTCTCTTCTAGTGCAATGGCGTCAGTCTGGTAGGAAAGGAGACATAAACGTCACGCGAACGAACCACAAAGTTAGGCTACACTTGTAATGGCTGTCTTGTTGTTTGATTTGTCCCCTCATTCATGTTTTAAATTTTTTATTTCTTTATCTTTTTTAATTTCCTGATCCGTATTTTATTCTCCTCTGTTTATTTGTTGTTTTCCTTCTTTGATTTTCATTTTCGTTTCACTGACGGTTCTCATACTGCTTATTTCCCTCTTTCTCCCATTATTTCTGCCCCACTCTCTCCCACTCAGTACAGCAAAATATGTTGGCTTAAATAATTATGACGTTTGGATTATGATCCCCTGGCGTAATTATTTGAGGAGTTTAATCAAAATCGTCACATAGCCTACTTGACACAAGCACTGTGGACATTACACTTCACCCCATTAAGACGTCTTGTTTCTCGAAAACAAGCCTAAATCTGTCATAATCTGTTTTAATTGACGGTAAATCACAATATAATGCGGTGAATAAAGAATATCGTCTTTGTCGTCTGCATCCTTGTGGCAGAACACAAATTAACTAGGACTCGATGTTCTCACGGGTCTTCTTATGTGACGAATGTTGTGTTTCGAGATGTGACGCCGTGTATACTGATACATATGTACTAAGGTTCTGTAGGAAATTGATGTGTTATGCCAAATTGTAGACTGGAGCTTAAAGTTTCTGTAAAACATTGGGTTACAGTAAACAGTCTGCACTATCTCGAAAACCAAAAGGCAGCAATTTTCGAACTGGAATTAGTTTACAGACCAGAAGTTTGTAAATGTTACTACCGCATCCTCTTGTCAAAAGTCAGAAGAAGTGGAGTCCTTTTCATCTTTGTATTTGGTCTACTTGACTCCATTTTTATGAACGGAATAAAGCAAAGCCTGAAGCCGAAGACACTTCGAAATTATTTGCCTGTCAATAAAAAGGTCTGCCTAACCTTGATGAAGCCACCACAGTTCTCCGAATTGTTGGGAACTCTTTATTTCAAGACCGCTGTGAGAGCCTCAGATCTCCCGGTAGGAGGGTGATTGTCTCGCGGGGAGAATAAAAATGAGGGACTTGTTTACTTCAGATAAGACTGGATGACGCATTTCTCGTCCGTAGCTGAAGGCCGCAGAAGATTTAAATAATTATACGTTGGTACAAAATCACATAAAAAATAACACCTCCATCTTCTTTCGCGTGTCGCTCTAAGCATTTTCAAAGTCAGATTTAACTTCTACTACACATTATGATGTGAAAGTAATGTTGACATTTTGAACAGTATGAAGGTGTATGTTGCAGTGCGGGTGCAGCTGCACACTACTTAGTCTCGGTGTTATATGAAAAAGAGTTATTAGCTGTATTCCTCGGTAGCTGAACTCTGCTTAAAATGTCCGCTGCGGCTAGTCAGTAGGAGGACCGGTCTAGACTTTAGCTTAAACATATACAAAAATATCAATAATTGTCCAACGAGATGCAACACAAAGCAGTCTATTTATGATTCTGCAAGTTCACTCTACATGTTTCGGGTTTCAACCACACCCATCATCAGGGGTACACAAAACTGTAACTACAGCCTCCGGTACTGGTCATAGTTTTTGTGCAGCTACCTCCCCCCAACGTGGCCAAGCCCCCTTGGCCACCAGTACCGGAGGCTGTAGTTGCACTTTTGTGTACTCCGGATGATGGTTGTGGTTGACACCCGAAACATGTAGAGTGAATTTGCAGAATAATAAATATACTGCTTTGTGTTGCATCTCGTTGGACAATTATTAATATAGATCAGCTATGCACGGGACCATAAACATAAAATGTACAAAAGTATTGTATTTTGCACGCAACACTGCCTGAACTGAAAGTGTCATTCTTCCTAGGTGCATTAACGTTCGTCATATATTAAGAACATAAGAAGCAATGGCGCTTGTATCACTCTTCTCACGTATTCGCGCGTCCGCCATATTATTATTATTATTATTATTATTATTATTACCATCATCATCATCACCATCATCTCCTTTATGCAGGGTATTTATACTCATATTCCTGAGACAAACTATGTCCCTAGGGAATACAGTGTTGCAGCTATTCTGTTGTTACTATTCATGGTGCTTGTATCGTTAGTTTCAGTGTTGAATCTATTGTACTTTTA
>Ga0123357_10009557_pt1 | contig 12247 bp, 13 predicted proteins | sample TergutEmb28metaG_FD_89873 | JGI IMG/M metagenome (GOLD analysis project Ga0123357, IMG submission 89873) | Embiratermes neotenicus P4 segment gut microbial communities from Petit-Saut dam, French Guiana - Emb289 P4 | ecosystem: Host-associated > Arthropoda: Insects > Digestive system > Gut ...
GTAATCACTTGGAAACCCAAGCTTATTTTTTCACTGAACAATTCTTCTATTCGCGCTTCAAAATCGGCGATAATCTCCGAAGAGCCTTCTTCCTTACGAAAATAAATCCGAAGGTTGTTCAGGTAATTATCCAACAACCGGTAAGCGTCTTCATCTATGGTAAATACTCGTCCGTTGAGATTTACTGTTATTGTCTTTTTCATAACTTTTTGTTTTTTATAATTCTTTCAAATGATTAATAGTATTCTCAATTTCATCCCAAGCCTGTTCCAATTCCTCGAGGAATTGTCCGCCTTTGGGAGTCAGTTCATAATATTTACGCGGAGGTCCCTGATTCGATTCTATCCATTGATAGGTTAATAAATCCATGTTTTTTAACCTTGTCAACAAAGGATACAATGTTCCCTCCACGACGATCAGTCGCGCTTCCTGCAACAACAATATGACATCGTTGGCATAAGCCTTTTGGCGATTCAGAATCAACAGAATGCAATATTCCAGGATTCCTTTCCGCATTTGAGATTTCACATTATCTACATTCATATCTTTTGTATTTTATAAATTGATGCTGCAAAGATACGAAATAAAATAATACCTTGTATTGCATAGTACTAATATTTAACTATATTTATTTATTTTTATTGTTTGTTGTGTATTATATTTGTCCAAAGAATAAGACGCTATAAAAAATGCGAAGCGTTTGTTTATTTATAGCCCCTGCTCGGCGTTGCCTCCGGTTACATCGGGCTAAAAACAAGCGTCCACGCTTGTAAAATATTTATTTGCAAGTCCGGAGACTTGCTTTTAACTCGACGTAAGCAGAGCTTACGCCGAGCGGGGCAACACCGCTACGCGGCATCTGCTGGGGGAGATCATTTCAAAAACCGTGCGCTTTCGCACACGGCTATAAATACGTAAACGCTACGCGTTTGTTGAAAATAATCCGAATAACGCCTTAACTTTTTTATTAACCAAAATTTCGGTAAAGATTGAAGATTTTTCCAAATACAAACAAAATTTTCAATTTTTCTGAACTATTTTTGTAATTTTACAGCGGAATTTAAACTTTGAAAGTTATGGCAACAGTAACATTAAATTACGATGCTCGCAACGTACAGGCACAAAAAGCGTTGGATTTCATTTTATCTTTGGGATTATTCCAAAAAAAAGAAAAAACAAAAAAACTTTCTCGTTTCGAGCAATCAATGCTTGATATTGAGCAGGGTAATGTTTTTTATATTAATGGTCCCAAAGAATGAAGAACCCAGAGAAAAAACGCAAAACGCCAAAAGAATTTTTTAAATCGTTGGAAGAAGCTGAAGGGTTTGTTTATCATTTAACGGCTTCAAATATTTTTAAAAAGGATATAGATCTCTGTTATAGGAGAAATTTAGAATTGGATTTGCTCGAAACGGTAGTACTTAAGCTTGCTCGTGGCGAAAAATTAGACAAAAAATATCTTGCACATAAATTTCACGGCATTGCAAAACAAGATAACGAAGATATTTGGGAATGTCATATTCAACCGGATTGGCTTTTAATTTGGAAACAAAACGATTCTGATTTAATCCTTATTTTAAGTAATAGTGGGACACATTCAGACTTGTTTTAAAGTAGCAATAACAAATCCTTGCTCTCGAAGAGAACCAACCTACCTAAGTAGTATCCTCAGGATATTGTATCAAAGGCATATACACCCCCCGCTCCTGCTCGGCGTTGCCTCCGGCTACGTCGGACTAAAAACAAGCGTCCACGCTTGCAATAACGCGACAAGGCAAGAGCCTTGTTTCTAAAAAACGACCTAAGCAGAGCTTACGCCGAGCGGGAGACTTATGTCTTGTGTCTTGTGTCTAATATCTAATATCTTAATCCTGCTCCCATTCGCCGCTAACTCCCAAAACCAATTCAACATCTTTTAGCATAAATCCTCGACTCATGGCAAACCGCATGAGTTTATGCTTTATCTCAAATTCATTTTTTCCTTTCACTGATTTCTTTTTTTGTTCAATTACCATCCGAAGGCGGTTGAGGTTTTCTTCAGGGTCTATGTTTTCCAATGCTTTCTGAATCATTGAATCAGATATATGCTTTTTCCGTAGTTCATACTTGATTTTGTAAACTCCCCAATTGTTATATCGCGATCTGTCGTTGACTAACGCTTTGCAATAGCGTTCTTCATCCAAAAATCCTTCGGCTTGAAGTTTCTGAATGATTTGAGTTTGCTGTTCGGGCGTCATTTTCCATTTTTCCATTTGCCGTCGGACGTCAAAAATACAGTGTTCGGCGTGACTGCAATAAGCAGCCAAGCGAGTTAGAGCCTGTTCGGAATTATACTTATTCATAATTTAGCTATTATAATCCGGTCATTACCGGAAATGTCTTTCAATAACTTCACCTGCCTGAATTTTTTATCTTCAAGCGCTTTTGCAGCCGCTTTTCCATACAGCGAGCTTGTTTCCAAATAAAGCGTGCCGTTTTTTTTCAACCGCTTGAGAGCGAAACCGGCAATTCTTTCGTAAAAAATCAGTGGATTTTCATCAGGAACAAAAAGCGCCTGATGCGGTTCATAATCCAATACATTTTTTGCCATAGCCGACTTTTCTTTTACCGTTACATAAGGCGGATTGCTCACAATGCAATCAAAAGTAAGAGCGGAAAAAGGAAAAGATTCGTCCTTCAAAATATCGTGCTGAAAAAAATGCACATCTGCTTGATTATTTATTGCATTCTGCTTGGCAACCGTCAGGGCTTCATCGGAAATATCCAAAGCAAATATTTCAGCTTCGGGCATGCGCTTTGCCAAAGTTATCGCAATGCACCCGCTGCCAGCGCCAATATCCAACAGTTTATACCCTTCCTGCGGCTTTTCTTCTTTGATTATCCATTCGACCAATTCTTCGGTTTCGGGGCGAGGAATCAAAACATTTTCGTTGACTCTGAACTTCAATCCGTAAAACTCGGTTTCTCCTGTAATATATTGAATCGGACGGTATTTTTTCAGTTCTTCAATAATCTCCTGTATCCGAATATGTTCATTTAAAGATAATTGCTTATCTTTGCGCCGCAAAACGGAGGCTTTATCTGCAAAGCATACAGATTCTAAAATCAAATAGCAGAGCGATTTGATTTCAGCATCAGGATAATAATTCCGTAATTGATCCTCTATAATATGAAGGGTCGTTTTCATAATGCAAAAGTACAAATAATGAATCAAAGTTGCAATAGTTCTTTTTACATGCGCCGATGTTTACAATTGGCGGCTTGCGGAAAAGGATTCGTAGCGCCCAATCCGATGGTAGGCGCTGTAATTGTTCACGATAACCGGATCATTGGCGAAGGTTTTCATGGAAAATACGGCGGTCCTCATGCCGAAGTCCAAGCGATTTCGTCGGTAAAAAATGAAAAACTTTTTAAAAATGCTACGCTTTATGTGAACCTGGAGCCTTGCTCGCATTATGGAAAAACGCCGCCCTGCGTTGATTTGATACGCGAAAAACAAATTCCGCGCGTTGTTATCGGTCATGAAGATCCATATCCCGAAGTTTCGGGACGAGGAATAAAAAATCTTCGCGATGCGGGGATTGAAGTCGTAACCGGTATTTTGGAAGAAGAATGTAAAGAATTAAACAAGCGTTATTTGACATACATGCTTCGCCATCGTCCCTATATTATTCTAAAATGGGCGCAATCGGCGGATGGCTTTATTGACCGGCATCGGGAGGAAAACGACGGAAAAGCGGCGGTTAAATTTTCCAACACTTTCACTCAAATGCTTGTTCACAAAACGCGGGCTGAAGAATCGGCAATTATGGTTGGAACGCGGACATTGCGCTTGGATAAACCGGCTTTGAATGTTCGGTACTGGAAAGGGAACGATCCGGAAAGAATAACGATTGATAGCGCTCAATCGCTTCAACAACAAATCCGCTCGCTTTATGAACGCAAAATTCAATCATTGATGGTGGAAGGCGGAGCTAAACTGTTGCAATCCTTTTTAAATGAAAATTTATGGGATGAAATTCAAATGGAAGTCGCCGCCTTTTCTTTACATAAAGGAGTCGCCGCTCCAATTCCTAAAGGCGGACTGCTGCAAAGTGTTCAAAAATGTGAAAATTCGACGCTTTTTCATTATAATAACGGCTGTAAGTAATAAAAAAACATAAATATTATACAGTATGATGGTTAAAGTCAAAAATGTTTCTACTTTTGTGGGTTAAATCAGCATTAATTTTATGAAGGCAACATTAAAAAACGGATTGTACCTGCTTGGTTTTTCACTGCTTGCAAGCTTGATGGCTTCCTGTCTGGGAAACAATTATGTCAATGACGATACATATCCATTAACCGATGCGGAATTGCTAAGTTTCAGCTTATCCAGCGATTCGGTACCGGGTTTGGCAAATGTAGTTTTCTCTATTGACCAAGAGAAAGGTTTAATTTACAATTACGATTCGATGGCTTATTCAACGCAAATAAATGATAAAGTGATAGTCACATATCTAAGCGGAGCCGGTACGGACAATATTCTAAATATTACTTCCGGCGATTCGATTTGGGTGAAATCGGGCGATTCAATTGATATTTCCATCCCGCAAACCATAAAAGTTTTTGCTCCTAACGGAACGACAATAAAGGACTATATTGTGCGCCTGAATATTCATCAGGTAGATCCCGATTCTATGCAATATTACAGGATAGTTTCCAATCTGCCGTTTCTGCAAACAGAAGATACAAAAACGGTTACATTAAACGGTCGCTTTCTTTGCTATTCCAAAATTAACAATCAAATTCAATTGCACAGTTCATCTGATGCAATCAATTGGACGCAGGACGCTTTTTCGGGACTTCCTGTAAATACGGTTATACAGGGACTTCAAAGCAATGGAACAGAACTGTTTGCCTGTACCGACGACGGCGATCTGTATGTTGATTCCATCGGTAATCAATGGGAATCAGTAAACAGACCGGCTTCAATAAAAGTAACAAGCATTTTGGGATATTTAAATTCGGGTCCATATCAGGCGGAAGGATTATCGCTGGTTGTAGAAACCGGAGGAATAAATATTTTTGCCTTCATAGATAAAAATTTGGTTCAGTGGGATTACGACAGCACGGCTCCGATTCCGGATGATTTTCCTTTGCACAATTTTTCAAATTACAGTTATCAAGTGATGTATTCGCCACGAATTACCGTTTTTGGAGGAACTTCGTTGAATGGCGTAATACAGAATGCAGTGTGGGCAACGGAAAACGGACGCTATTGGGCTAAGCTGACCGGTAATGTAAATGTTTTTCCTCCTGTAGAAGGCGCGAATGTTTTTTATTATAACGATGAATTTTGGTTGATAAACGGCAAATCGAACAATGGATTTAATTCGTATGTTTATTATTCAATTGACGGAGGGGTTACATGGCAGATGAAACTGAAAAATACTCAGACGCCGGAAGAATATCCTCAGCGCTACAACGCTTCTATAGTTATGGCTGACGACAACAAGTCTTTCTATATTATAGGAGGAAAACAAAACGCTGTAATCCCCGATGTATGGAAAGGATTTTTAAATAAAATGGAATTTGATCATTAAGATATAATTTTGAAGCATTTTTAGCGTTTTTCAAATAGAGAAATAAAGTTTTGCATGAAAAGTGCTTCAAGAAAATATCTTATTTATAAGGCGTTATTTACGATGCTTGTATGTTTTTCCGGCGCAACAGCGGTTGCGCAAGAGTACAAGTACGAAATTGGAGGAATGGCAGGCTTGGCGATGTATTTGGGCGACGCCAATCAAAGCGCTTTGCTGAAGGGATTTAATCCGGCGGGAGGCTTGGTTTTCAGGCGTAATTTCAATTTTCGGTGGGCGTTAAAAACCGATCTGTTGATGGGACGAATAACCGGCGATACAAAAAATACGGACAATGTATTTCCAAATCAAGGAGAAACGTCATTTTCCCGTTTTTTTTTAAGACTGGGTGGACAGATAGAATTTAATTTTATGCCCTACAGCGATAAGTACGCTTATTTGAATACAAGTAGAATAGCTCCTTATTTGCTGACGGGATTGGGCGTTACGGTGGCTCCGGGTAAAAGCGGGACATTTGGAAGCGTCAATTTTCCCTTAGGATTAGGCATAAAATACAAAATCAGGAACCGGATTAATCTGGGATTGGAATATGCAGTAAATAAGTTGTTTAGCGACAGTTTCGACGCCCCTGACAAGGAAGGATTCAATCTGGACAACCCATATAATATGAAGAGTGGATTATTTAAAAATAAAGATTGGTATAATACATTGATGTTCTCTGTTACATGGGACTTTGGTCCTAACGACAGAAAATGCACAAATGAATAATATATGTCATTAAAAGAAAATATTGATTTGGAACATCTGCCTAAACACATTGCCATCATTATGGACGGCAACGGGCGATGGGCAAAGAGAAATGGAATGGACCGTGTGATGGGACATAAGGAGGGCGTTGATTCCGTTAGAAAAATATCGGAAGCCACAGGCAGGTTAGGTATTCAATATTTGACGCTATACACTTTTTCGACTGAAAACTGGAATCGTCCCAAAGAAGAAATTGATGCGTTGATGACATTGATGATTACGGCTATCCAGAACGAATCGGAAGATTTGATGACTAATAATATTTGTTTGAAAATAATCGGGGATCTTAATCGCTTACCGCCGACAACTCATAAGAGTCTAATTGATGCAGTCGAAAGGGCAAGCAATAATACAGGATTGAATCTGACGCTGGCGCTCAGCTACTCTTCGAGATGGGAAATAGCGGAAGCTGCGAAAAAAATTTCCGCAAAAGTAAAAAACGGAACGTTGAATATTGAACAAATTGACGAAAATGCGATTTCCGAACATTTGGCAACTTTTGGAACACCCGATCCGGATTTGCTAATCAGAACGGGCGGAGAACAGCGAATAAGTAATTACTTGCTGTGGCAGTTAGCTTATGCCGAACTTTATTTCACTGATGTTTTCTGGCCCGATTTCAGGGAAGAGAACTTGTATGAAGCCATTATTGACTATCAGCAAAGAGAAAGACGATTCGGAAAAACGGGGGAACAAATACACGCAGAAAATTAATTGAATGCATTCAGAACAAAATATGTATAAAAAAAATTTACTCTTCTTCATTTTGCTTTTTCTTGCGACTTTTGTAAAAGCGCAGAACGACGGTATTCAGACAAATAGTGATACGATTGTCAGTATAATTCCAGATACGGTACCTGTTCCGACTCTTAAAGGAGATACTACCGACGAAGAACTTCCGGTTGTATCCTATTCACTCAACAACAATAAATTATACACGATTGCAGGTATAAAAGTATCGGGAGTAGAAAACTACGGATACGAAGATTATGTATTAATCGGTATTTCAGGTTTATCGGTAGGACAAAAAGTAACCGTTCCCGGCGCTGATTTTACGTCGGCAATGAATAAATTTTGGAAACACGGCTTGTTTTCCGATGTGGCGATAGTGGCGAATAAACAAACAGAAGACAGCGTTTGGATCGAAATTCGCTTAAAACCTACTCCGCTTATTTCTACAATTAATTATCACGGTATAAAAAAAGGAGAAAGAGACGATATTGAAGCAAAAATCGGCGTGGCGAAAGGCTCTCAGATTACGCCCAATATTATTAACCGCATACGTAAACGAATCAAAGACTATTATGATGGGAAAGGGTTCAGCAATGCCGTAACAACTATTCGCCAATCCGACGATTTAGCGAATGAAGGGAAAGCCATTCTCGACATAACCGTTGATAAAAATGAGAAAACCAAAATCAAGGAAATCGTCATCACAGGGAACAAAAATCTGTCGAATTATGAATTGAAAATGGCGATGAAAAAAACCAATTCAGGGTCAAATTTGTTTCAAAATCCAAAGTTGTGGATGCGCAAACTGTTCAGCTCAAAAAAATTCGTTAAGGAAGAATATAAAAATGACTTGGATAATATCATCAAAAAATATAATGAAAAAGGCTATCGCGATGCGGAAATTCTTTCCGATAGCGTGACGCAGATCAACGATAAACAAGTTGCCATACGTATCAATTTATCGGAAGGAAGTAAATACTACATCCGGAATATCAGCTGGGTAGGAAATACGGTATATGCCACGTCTTATTTGGATTACATGTTGAATATGCGTCCGAAAGATGTGTATAACATGAAAAAATTGGATGAACGGTTGAATTCCGACGAAGATGCGGTTGCCAATATATATTACAATAGGGGCTACATTTTTGCTCGTTTAGAGCCGGTTGAAACATATCTGGAAAACGATTCCGTTGATCTGGAAGTTCGTATTACAGAAGGAAGCCAGGCAACCATTAAGCGAATAATCATTACCGGAAACGACCGCGTGTATGAAGATATCGTTCGCAGAGAATTACTGACCAAGCCCGGACAGTTGTTCAGCAAAGACAATATAATGAATTCCTTGCGGGAAATTGCCCAATTGGGAAATTTTGACCCGGAAAATACAAAGCCCGACCCTGTTCCCGATCAGGAATCAGGAACAGTTGACATTACATACAACTTAGCTTCCAAAGCAAACGATCAGGTAGAATTTTCGGCGGGATGGGGGCAAACCGGCATAATCGGACGAATGAGTCTGAAATTTTCTAATTTCTCTTTTAGCAACCTTTTGCATCCCAGTACTTATAAAGGAATTATTCCGCAGGGCGAAGGGCAGACATTGACTTTAAGCGGACAAACCAACGGAAAATATTACCAATCTTACAGCGTTTCCTTCCTCGATCCATGGTTTGGCGGAAAACGTCCCAACTCCTTCCAAATGAGCGCTTATTATATGATAACAACTCAAATGGACAGCCGTTATTACAATAATTATTATAATCCTTATTATAGCGGTTATGGATATGGATATGGCGGCGGTTATGGCGGCGGCGGTTATGACTATGGCGGCGGTTATGCTTATGATGAAAATAAATCCATGAAAATATTAGGCGTTTCGGCAGGATTTGGAAAACGACTTTCATGGCCCGATTATTTGTTTAATTTCAATCTCGATTTTTCTTATCAACGATACATGTTGAAAAATTGGGGAGGCTATTTCCCTATCAGTAATGGAAATGCCAACAGTCTTTCGATAGGTTTAACCCTGTCGCGAAATTCTACTGATAATCCGATCTATACACGTTCAGGATCGCAATTTGTAGCATCTGTTAATTTTACGCCACCCTATTCTTTGCTTGATAACAGAGACTATGCCTCTATGCCGACAGACGATCCGAGAAAATATGAATGGATAGAATTTCACAAATGGAAATTCAAGGGCAAAGTGTTTATACCCTTGACTAATCCTAATGTAAATGATGGAGGCGTAAAAAGAACGCCGGTCATAATGAGCCGTGCAGAATATGGTTTTTTAGGCTCATATAATAAAAACAAAAGAACGCCGTTTGAAACATTCTATGTAGGAGGCGATGGTATGACAGGGTATTCAAGCATGTATGCTACAGAAACCATTGGATTGCGCGGGTACGAAAACGGCTCTTTAACGCCGTATGGTCAGGAAGGATACGCTTATTCGCGTCTCTCCGTTGAACTTCGCTATCCGCTGATGCTTGAACAGACTTCCACAATCTATTTATTGTCATTTCTTGAAGCTGGAAATTCATGGCATGACATTCAAACATTTAATCCGTTTGATTTGAAGCGCTCTGCCGGAATTGGCGCCCGCATATACTTGCCAATGATAGGTTTGATGGGTATTGACTGGGGATATGGATTTGACAGTCCAACTCCGGGCGCCCCAATATCAAAAGGTCAATTCCATTTCATACTGGGACAGGAATTTTAATGTGATAAACAACAGAATATAAACTTTTTTATGAGAAAAGAATTATGAAAAAAATGATGGTGTTAGCTTTTCTATTGACGCTTGGAGCAATAGGAGCACATGCGCAGAAGTTTGCATTGATTGATATGGAATATATTCTGAAAAATATTCCGGCATACGAAATGGCAAACGAACAGTTAAATTCGATTTCCAAAAAATGGCAGGCTGAAGTTGAGAGCGTGCAACAGGAAGCGCAAAATCTGTATAAAACCTATCAGGCTGATTTGGTCTTTCTTTCTGCTGAAATGAAAACCAAAAGAGAAGCGGAAATCATGGCTAAAGAGCAGGAAGCGCAAGACCTGAAACGTAAATATTTTGCTACCGACGGAGAACTGTATAAAAAACGTGAAAGTCTGATAAAACCGATTCAAGATGAGATTTACAGCGCTGTAAAAGACATTGCGGAAAAACAGGGATATGCCGTAGTTGTTGATCGTGCATCGGCAATGAGCATTATTTATGCTACTCCAAAGATAGATATTAGCAATGATGTCTTAACTAAACTCGGATATTCAAAATAATTGTGTATCTTTGCCCCAAAAATATTCAATATAAACTTAATAATTTGATAACTTATGTTTAAAAAATTTTTATTATTTGCTCTTGTAATGTTTCCTGTAGTAACTTTTGCTCAGGAATCGAAAATCGCTTACGTGAATTATAATGACGTATTTGCTTCTATGCCGGATTTAAAGTTAGCTCAAGATTCGATGCAAAAATTTGTAAATGAAATTCAAGCTCAATTAAAACCATTATCTGATGAACTTCAGAAGAAATATTCTGATTATGTGGCTCAACGTGATTCTCTCGACAAAAGTACAAGAGAACGCAGAGAGCAAGAGATTGCCGGACTGCAAGACAGGGCTGCTACTTTTCAACAGGAAGCGCAACAAAAGCAGGATTCTTTACAACAAGTATTAGTTATACCTATTCATAATAAATTGCAAAAAGCAATTAATGATGTGGGAACGGAAAATAACTATCTTTATATTGTCAGTTCAGATGCTCTTCTTTTCGCCAAGCCTAGCGTAACGGATGCTACTCCATTGGTAAAGAAGAAATTAGGTATTCAATAAATCAGTAACGAGTAACGAGTGACGAGTGACATGTATTTGTGTTACTCGTCATTTGTTATTTGTCACTCGTCACCTGTCACTCGTCACCCGTCACCTGTCACTCGTCACAAAAATGAACGCTCCCATCGGTATTTTCGACTCCGGATACGGCGGTCTTACCATTTTGGAAAAAATCAGGAAAAGACTGCCCCAATATGATTATGTGTATTTAGGAGATAATGCTCGAACGCCTTACGGAAATCGTTCGTTTGAAGTCGTTTATGAATTTACGTTACAAGCCGTCAAATGGCTGTTCAGCCGGAATTGCCCTCTGGTTATTATCGCCTGCAATACCGCCTCAGCTAAGGCTTTACGGACAATTCAACAGAAAGACCTTCCCCTGCTCGATCCTCAACGAAGAGTGTTAGGCGTTATTCGCCCGACGGTTGAAAATATCGGTCAAATAACGAAAACGAGGCATATAGGAATTATGGGTACGCCCGGCACTGTTTCTTCAGGCTCGTATCCTCTCGAAATAAAAAAGTTATATCCCGACCTTGTTGTTGAAAGCGAAGCATGCCCGATGTGGGTTCCACTGGTTGAAAATAATGAACACAATAAACCCGGAGCCGATTATTTTGTTCAACAGCACGTAAATAATATTCTTGCGAAAGATTCCCTCATTGATACAATCGTCCTTGCCTGCACCCATTACCCTTTATTGAAAAAGAAAATCCGCTTGTTTTTACCGGAATCAATCCGGTTGGTATCGCAAGGCAAATTGATAGCGAAAAGTCTGGAAGATTATTTGCACCGTCATCCTGAAATAGAAACGCGATGCTCGAAAAATGCCGACTGCCGTTTTTATACTACCGAGTCGGAAGTGAAATTTGCTACAATGGCTTCGCTCTTTTTCAAAGAGAAAAAAATCGAAGTTGAAAGAATCAATATTGAGGAGGCGGAATGACATTTCATTCTCCTATCATATCAGTCCCCATTTTGATTAGTCTTACCGGTTTAAATTGGAAGAAATAAAGCAATATTCCAATTAACAGAACAATGCCGAATATTAGCATCCAGCCGGCAATGGTTTTGATGCTGACGATTGCCGACTGTATCTGCACCTGCCGGTAGAGCGCGTTGATTGCCAACTGATGCGCCTCTTCAATGCTCCTGCCTTGAGTGAGAGCCGCTTTGGTGGAAGCGGCAAATTGACTCATTGCCATTACGTTTTGCGTATCTATATTGGCTGAAAGCAGCATTAGGTTTTTTTGTTGCAACACATAGAGCCAGTTGGTTAA
>Ga0123357_10009558_pt1 | contig 12247 bp, 6 predicted proteins | sample TergutEmb28metaG_FD_89873 | JGI IMG/M metagenome (GOLD analysis project Ga0123357, IMG submission 89873) | Embiratermes neotenicus P4 segment gut microbial communities from Petit-Saut dam, French Guiana - Emb289 P4 | ecosystem: Host-associated > Arthropoda: Insects > Digestive system > Gut ...
TTCCAAAAATATGAAGTGTAATTCTAAGTGTCATTCTAACAGCTCCTGCAAAAATAAATGAGCTTCGCCAGCGTTCTTCATTAGGCCTACGTTACACATTTTTATCAATAAATTACTAAACTTATAAACAGTACATTTAAAAGACATTTCGTGTTGTGGCTGTATCTCTCATGCCACAACGCGTTGCGGTTATTTAAAAAAAGCCACAACATGCAATTTCGCTTTGTAGCTGTTTCTGTAATGCCACAACGCGTTGTCGTCGTTTTTCCGGTCAATGAGTGTTTTCGATCTTTGAGTGTAACATCTATATCCCTTTTTCACCTTCTCCATTACAACATTAAAAAGTGCTTTAGACAGTGTCTGACTTTGTTTCAAGCCTCTTTCTGTGCCAAATTCTTGTCAGTTGTCCTTGGGTTTTCACTTTTCCGTTTGAGTCCTGCAACGTCGTTTTTATTGAGTTCACTAATTTTTGGGGGAATCCCAAATTCCTTTAAAATTTCGTATAAATATATTTTATTTATTGAGGCATAGGCCTACTTAAAATCAATGAATGATAAGTGCAGATCTCGATTAAGTACATATAAGTTTCAAGAAATCATCTTAACATGATTGAATTATCAGTCGTTGATTGCCCTTTCCTAAAACCACACTGATAATCAAATATATGATAGTTTAACTTCAGAAGTTACAACAAAAAATTGCCTGCCATTGGTGGCATTGGTAAATTAACTCGTGCTGCTCGAACAACTAAAATTTTAAAATTAGCAAAAGAAACTAAAATCCTTGAAAAATTAGGATTAATAACTCCTAATAATTTAGAAGATATAGTAAGACACGTTGCAGGTAAAAAGATTTTATTTGATAAGTTATTATTTAATTTTACAAAACAAGTAAATGATGAAACTTTATTATATACTACTGGAAAATTAGCACGGAATGATTTTTGAAAAGGTTTAGAAGTCTTGATGCAACAACAATTAATAATTTTTTAAAAATTGAGAAGATATTAAAAAAAATCAGTCCTAAATAATTCAAAAGCTACCAAGAATAACAAGAAATAATGAATTAGCAGCTAATAAATGATTATCTGAGTAGGGTCTGTATAACACACATTTAATAGGGAGATTCCTCTGTAATTGCTACATTGCAGGTTATTTCCCTTCTTATGTTTGGGACATATAATAGCAGTTCGCCAGATCTCCGATATTTTTTTTCTGATGTCCATATTACTCCTATTAATGCAAGAATTTCTTCCCATAATATTTTGTCAGCAAACTTGCTAAGTTCTACAGTGCAACAGTTCTAGTCGTTGGACTGTAGGAGCGTATGTAACCGTCTCCATCGTACAGAGTTTTTCTTAGAAACCGATAGTCGCTCAACCTGTCAGGAAATTACACGTCTTGTATGAAACCCGAAAGTTCTTCGCTGTCTTTCAAAATGTCCTGCCACCGGGTCGTACCGTGCTCAGTTCAGGCCTGTTCACACCCTCGCGCCCTAAATGCACGCGCGGTTTCCATGTAAGGATAGGAGTTTCTCGACCAACTGATTGCCTGTCAGTATCAAATAAGGGCGCTGTTGTACGGAGTGAGTTGTGTAATAGTAAAGTTTGTGTGTCTGTGAAGTGCGTCATTCTGTCGTGTCGTTTTCCGCGCTGGTTCATAAACATTTCGACTTTTTTGGGGCTCGGTTGTCACGATTACCACGAATGATATACCGTGTAATAAGGCCAGAGGGTCGGAACTCACCGTCGTGGTCTGTGGATTTTGCTGGCCGTCGTGTTACCCGGGGCTTGATTCAGCGTTCCGTAATATCATCGTGGACAATGGAGCCATGGAGGCTTCGTGGTTAGATCCTTAATCTGTGTGACGTAACAAGCTTTTTGAAGACTAGTTTGAAATGTCTGAATGTTTCTTTGGTTCTCTTCTTTGCAACTCTGTTGTATTTCGTGATAACCCGTGAGATTTGGAATAAACCAACTGCACAAAGCGGAATGCTGACCAATGTGGGCGGGAGAGTGTGTTCGAGACCCTTCTACCCACCAGACTGCTCACACCGATGCATGTAAACATACCATATTGCGTATACAACCTGTTTTCTGAGGATGAACCCACGAGGCTCGAAACATGTGGGAGACTTCAGAAATTAAATATTAAACATTAATTTAGAAAATTGTGCATTTCGTTGGTTTGTGTTGTGTAATTATATCACAATGCACGGTGCAAAAAACAATATTTAAAAAGCATATATTTTCGGCTTTTTTATTTCAAGTCTAATACGATCAGTTAAGATTTAATTATGCTGCTGTTCCACTATTTTTCCACGTAGTTCCCGGAAGAATAAGGTATTTACCATAAAGTGCGACCTACTTTTCCATTTCTCTTTAATAGAAGTCGTTTCCCATTGTTATCAGCAACAGCTCATTCCGGCTTGCAAATATCTTTAAATATTTTGACGTTTTGCTGACCTTGCATCTCAGAATGTTTATCTCAGTAATTAACCAACTTGATGCACAACCTTTTTGTATTACAATAAGTTTATTTGATGCCTCTACATGTTTCGGGCACATTTGCTCATCATCAGGAGGTCAAAATTGCATTACACAGCCTCTGGTATCATCACACCTATATATATATTGCCACCAACATCTTACCTCAACGCTGGAAATGGATGACAACCGCATGGAGACGAATTCGCCAGATATGGGTAGGAATCAATGGAAGTTCTTCAATTAAAGAAAAATACGACATGTAAACTTATTGTCTGACGAACCGCCGCAAGTTTCGTTAATCGAAAGATGTTTCAAATAATGATTGTGTAACACTGTTGACACTTGTACTGAAGTCATAAACAGTACTAATGCTTGTGTTTGAGAAAGTGATAGAGTTGAGAATCCTAGCATCACGAACAGTATAATTTTAATGGATTTTCAAGACTAATTTAAATTCAACGAGCAACGCTCTAACGTGCCCGAGATTTTTCTTGATAATCGATTGAGTAGTTTCGGAGTTTATAGGCGGGGACGGACTGGCCTTTCCTCATTTTGTGTTTATTTTGTTTAGTGTCGGGCAGAACATGATATGAGGCAGGCTGTATAGGCAAGAGCACCATGTGTACGGGATATCGGCCTTTGAAAGTATTCGATCATGATTTCGTTTGAAGAAGACTCGGTTATTGCTTTCGTTAATACAAAAAATAAAAAAACACTTTGACTTCTAGAGGCTAGCTGCCGTATCGTACACGTTTAGCAGTGGTTTACTTTTTAAAGGTAAAGGTCTAAAAGTGGGCCGGGTAGCTCAGTCGGTATAGCGAGTGACTACGGGCTGGACGGTCCGGGATCGAATCCCGGTGGGGACGAGATTTTCCGCCCGTCCAGACCGGCCCTGGGGCCCACCCAGCCTACTGTAAAATGGGTACCGGGTCTTTCCCGGGGGTAAAATGCGGCCGGGGCGTGCTGCTGACCACTCACCCCCTTCTAGTGCCGCGGACATGGAAGAGTAGAGCTATACCTCTACCCACCCTCTGGGCCACACAGGGCCTGTAATCGGATCACTTTACCTAAAGGTCTAAAATCTTGGCGAGATATTGGAAGGAGAGGAAAAAATACATAAAATAGACGTGACAGTTTGAAGTTGTAATGGCGTTTGTACTAAAAAAATTGTTCTAAGTAATCGAATCCCAGAAGCAGGAATAGCAAACATATTTCCAGTAAATTCGACGTTTTAATGATGAAATTTATATTTATTATGTGACATTAAGATTTAATTAATATCTGACAATACAACACACCGTCTTCACTAAAAGACCATTCGTGTAATGCTGCTTAGACAAGCAGTTTCCGCTAGTTCTGACAACCATGCCAAATACATAATTGCCCTGTGTCGGCAAAAACGTAAGAGGTTTTTACTGCTAAAACAGGTGATCACTATACCAACCACTGAGCCTTAAAGACTTAAGTAAATAATTCGAAACAAGAACTTACAGCGTGACGTAAATTATAATAAAGTGACCAGTATTTAATGTTGTTTTTTTCTTTGTTGTCATGCCACTGGTGATCGGTTTTCGGAAGTGGCAAAATTTTTCCCTGCTGGGAAGCATGTAGATCGGACCACCCAGCCCTGTGTTCAATTAATACCTAGAGTTCTGTTCCCGGGGTTAAAACGGCTGGGGCATAAACGTGACTACTCACTTCAGTGTATTGCTGAGGTTAAGCATTCGTGCGGCTCTACCCCCACTGTTCCATATGGCGTCATGTTGTGCTTATTTATTAAGTACTTGGTCAATTTGAACTTTGCCTCTAGCCTGTGACCGGTGTTGTTGTAAGTGACCGAAGTGCGTAGAGGGAAGTACAGTTGGGTGCTGCTAATCGAATGACTTTGGGCTTCTTCACACTACAGGTACGCTCATGTTCACCTCAAGGTAAGCTCATGATCAAGGGTTGAGTGTTTACGCTGAACGCTCTTTCAGCACTCGATTGCAGTACGTTTAACCTTCAACGTGTTCAGAAAGTTGACCAGTAAAACTTTCGCTGAAATCTCATTGCTCCTTGGCCAAATATTCTTTCCAGGACTGCCCGCTGTTCCGTGAGGGCTCCGTGATATGAGCGTGACCGTTGGCATTGCCTAGACATGTGCATTTCAATACAGACAATATTTTATCAGGCCGTGTACTTACAGCGAACATACCCAATAATGATCAGTGCTTTAGGCGCATGCGAGCGCGCGTGAGTGCCCAATATCGGATTACAATCATGTAGGAAGATTTCCGTGAGATAAAATATTTGACGTGCATTTTAATCGGGGAAAATATCGTGTCATGAAATCACTTCGTGTCTTCTGTGATGTTTCTCTCTCCTCAGTAAATCATAACTTATGTTCTGTCGCATTCGCTGCCATTTGCATTCATATATCACGCCATCTGTATTTCTTGACAGAGCAATTATAGACAGGTGTATGTCAGTCTTGTCAAACGACCTGCGAAGGACGGTCATACGAGGCAGTAATTGGCGTCGGTGAGGTGTAAACATCCCTACCGATGACGACAGTGCCGTAATTAGAAGAACAATGATATTGATATGAATTTGATCACTAGTACTGTGCACAGTGTTGTGACTATTTGCCAACTTCTTTGCATTCCGAAACTCTTACAGATTGCGATACTTTAATCCTATCATGTGAGAAAGTATTCCGATTTATGTTTTTACTTTACTATTAGAAGTATTGCAGAATATTACAATGGGTCGAAAAATGTGGGCAGTTTTTCATTTGCCATTTGGCAATCCGGCTGTACCATGCACACAGGTTTGATGCGAGGGACAGAACAAAGTGAAAGGTGTGTTATAATATTATATCTTGAAAGTCGCAGATTTATTGTTCTGTCACACACCTGGGCGTAAAGAAAAGATGATGATAATTTTGTGACGAATTTAGTATTGTACAGAATTATGTCTGTGGGAGACCTTACAGCACTTTCCCCGCAGAATGACTTCGTAGTGAATCGAAAACAAATTTATTGGCTCGCCGAAGTATATTCGCAGGCTGTGTTTATTTTGAGTACGCTGTACCCCATCCCGTTATTTGAATCCAGCTGTTCCTGAACGATTTTTTTTTTGGGGGGGGGGCATATATCCGTTGGTTTGCGAGTATAATGATGCTGTATAGCCTGCACGTAGATGATCGAATAGAAAGAGTAAGGCAAACAAGATAAATTATGTCTAAATTAACACGTTGGACGATGACGACGAGCAGAAGCGACAGCAAGGACGACGACTACGACTACAACAATAAGAAGAAGAACAACAACAACATCGACGACGACGATGACAACGACAACGACGACGACAACAGCAACGACGACGACAATAACAACAACGACGACGACAACAACAACGACGACGACAACGACGACAAAGACGACAACGACGACGACGACAACAACACAGACTGAGCTGTTGGCCTTTTCCTGCTACAGAAATAAAACTATTCCTTCCACATTGTTCTTTTCTGGACGTTCTGAGCATCCAGCACGTTGTGGTTTAAATTGACAGATCAGTCTCAGGATGTTTTTAGGCATTACAAATGTTCATAGTTGTGCGTTCTAACTGCGTTTTCCCTGTGTTCCGCAGAGCCTGGGCTTATGCCATCAGAAAATTTCGGAGACGAAACCTTCCTCGCTGGCGTTCACAAACAATTTTGTCATACTGGGATGCAGGTCGTTCGTACTCAACTGTGAGTGCTGTACCAGCCATTCAGATACTTCGTGGTGCTGACAGGACAGTGTGAAGCAGGAATGCTCTTGAGCGCCGGACTTGACACTCCACTGACAGGAATACAAAAAGCCGGAAAAATCTACGTGTGTTTGAGGCAATTGTTCGGTACGAAACTTGGTTACATTTCCTGTATTTGGTTGCTCGTATATTACTTGTATTTCCTAGACCAATTTTGAGTTCCGTCTACATATTTCAAGCCCACAAGAATTTCGTAGCCAAACAAATCTTGGCAAAGCTGCGTTATGACAGCTTTATTACGTCTGTGAACCACTGTTCTTCAGGGGTTGAATCATATAAAGCAATATATTGACACTTGAAGGACTAGCATAGGTTTGTGGGTGAAATAAAAACAGGCACCACTGCCCATATTTCGGGAGGTTTTTGATTCTGCGATTTGAGCTTTCCTCTGTCTAGGGCTGCGCCTTGTACTACGCGGTTCTTGTCAAGACTTCCACGGAGACTTGCAAGAAATCGAGCGTTCGTTATAGTCCATCATCTTCAACGTGATCAGTTTGTCCTAATGACTTGCGATGCAGCGTCTAAAGATAATTGCCTGTCAGGATGAACGCTAGGTGTTGTGCTTGGTATTTTATGAAGTCAGTACCATAAATGTGTAAAAAGTGACTAGTTAACTCTAGGAGTTTGATGTTAACTGTTGGGGTTTGATGTAGACCTGTTTAGTATCTACAGGACACTACCTGTGTGCTGCCTCTAATGCAACTAAATTATGAGGAATAAGTGAGATTCAGTGCAACTTGTGTACGTAACAAAGGAGGAGATTAGTGTATTGTGAGGTCTAACGTGCCTGATTTTTGCTGTTTTATATACCCAAGAAAATGAATTAAATATGCGAAAAAATAATCCTCTTCACAAAAATTGGAGATATCGGAAGGAGAAAAGATGTACTATAGAACACGATTCGCGTTGCATAACAGGAGAATGACTACGTGACCCAAGCAAAGAGCCCACACCCTAGCTAGCGGGTTAGACATTGTTTCTTTCCTTCTAAATAGTCGTAACTCCCTTCGGATATCGTCTGCACGCTTTCTCAAAATGGTTCAAGGGCCTTTCACAACACTCCGTCGTGATTGGTTTCCAGTGCGTGACATTTTGCGGTAAGTGTTGTATGGGTGTACACTGTAAATAATGTGTGTAATCGTGCAGTTGGCCGGTCCAAGTGGCCGCGCGGTCTAAGGCGTAGGTCTTCGGCTGCTCGCCTGCTGAGATTATGGTTTCGAATCCCAAAGGGGGCACGAATGTTTGTTGCGAGTGTTGTGTGTTTTCAGGTAGAGGTCTCTGCGATGAGCTGATCACTTGTCCAGAGGAGTTCTACCGACTGTGATGCGTCGTTGCGTGTGATCTAGAAACCTCGTGAATGAGGAGGTCCTGGCCCACGGGGGGGACTGTCGCGCCAAAAACAAACAGACAAATCGTGCAGTTAGAACCGTTGAAGCTGATGTCTTGCTGCTGCAGATACACGCGTGACTCTCGTGACTCTCCAAAGTGCCTTCGACAAAAGTACGTTATAGCTCTATGGGTCGTATTTCCTGAGTCCCATAGATTAAATTTCGTAAGTCTCTGACAGATGAAATTTTTCGTTTGTTTCATCGAAGGATCCTTCCAGCTGACTGACTGCATGCAGCAGAGTCCGTCTGGCGAAGCCATATAGTTCCTAAGCCAATCAAAATATTCCCCTCAACGTTCTTTGCCACATTCACAACAGCCTGCCACTGCTTCTTTACCCGCACCAACTCTGCCGCCTTCAAATCGGATGGTGATAAGACTGTCCGTCGATAAAATTAGTTTCCGAAACCTTAATAAATCTCACTCAAGACAGCGGCACTCCGGTGGAGTGTCACTTGAGCTACCTCCCGAGTACAAACAAAAAAAGCCAGAACAGTTAACAGAAACAAAGTTGTGTAGAAGAGAGAGGACTGCCTTGGCCTCTGTCGCTGTACGTATGTTGGAGGAAAATGAAACAGGAAGATGCAAGAAATGAACGCAATCATTTTTTGTAATATGCAGCGAGAAGTTTGTGTAGCATGCTTAATGCATGCTGTTCACAAGCAGTTCATCGCAATCTAGCATTGAGTTCTCAAGTCCTGTTCCCTCATTTCAAACTGTTACGCACCCATCTTCGTTACTTAATCTAACAACCCAACAACATGTCAAACAGTCAAAAGACAAATACAGTATTTCTTAACCCTGTGCCCCCACGTGATACGAACTGTACGTGCCCTATTTTAAAATCCCAGCGACACATAAAATCCTGCATCATTGTGAAGTTCCACTAGACGTATGCAAGTGTCACTGGGAGCATATGGCGAACATGGATGAACATTATCCCACTGGCGCATCACAGGGTGACTTTGAAGTAAATGCTGCGAGGCAAATGAACAACGACAATTTCATATTGCCCGTTGTCTGTCAGTGGGGCAGTTACAAGGAACTGCACCTCGTGCAAGGTGAAAAGTCACCACATTCTGCGCTCGTATCCTGTTCGTGCTGTCGCGTCCGGCGATTTTAATCTCGCCAAGCGACCAATTTTTTGCAGCTATGGTTTAAGGAACAAGGGTGCGTTAGTGTGTGGACCTTGTCACTCCCCACCAGAAACGATACACATGCGCCCATTACGCACCCGTTCTTAGGGAGAATTTTTTGCTTACCGCTTTGTTTAACACTCTTTTGGGGGATTGTTGATTGAAATGTTCCATGCGGACAGTTGTTGTTATACTTGTATTTTTTTTTTTGGAAACTTATGACTATATTTGGTAGTGCGTTTGGTACAGCCACTCCCTATGACGTCACTGGCTACCCATTCTTCAACACTATTTAAGCTAGGGGTTGGGATATTTCGGGTGATATTTTAGGTCGTCACTTGCTACAGGAATCTGTCCAATCTCATAGCCAAATTTTCTTTGTTCTCCCTACGAGCGGTACCTACAACTTAATTAACAGTGCGTTGCATCATTTATCACCCCAACGCACTACACCAGTTATTTTATTGTATTCTCCGATCAACTAACTACAATAAACCAGCATTATTTACTCCTCAAAAGTGTGGTTGGAGTCTTCCAGCACGAGCTTTGAACCAGTTTCCCTCAGGAACCAGTCGCTCGGTCAACACCGGCGTACCTGACTTCGACCATCACACTCGGGATAGAACAGTGCGTAGCTCGACAACCACGTTATTCGTCTCGGTGGATTAGGCGTCGAGGACCAACAAAATGGCATCTGCAAAGGTCATGCATAAGAAGCGACCGATAGACTTTCTTGAAACTTCGGTAAAAAACTACCAACCAACGCTGCATAACAACCCAGAAGAGCGAAGACTTCGAACTACACCGCGTCGGAAGCGTAAGGTCTCGTAATAGTAGTTCATTCGTTTCCATGCTTGGAAACGAATGTCGTGGTGTAAGGGGTAACATCACCTTTCTGCCTATTAGGGAGTTCCTGCATTCAATTATAATTGAAGGCAAGAATTATCGGTCTGGAGACCGTCTGTCAGGGTCATGTCGTGGCTCAGCGCTTGGTCTTCGGCCTTTCATAGCGGAGACCTGTGTTCAACCCCAGGGCACGTGGGACAAATGATGGTCAAAGTGGCTCTTGATCGGGTTTTTCTCCGAGTACTTCGGTTTTCCCCTGTCATTGTCATTCCACCAATGCCCGATACCCATTCATCTATCGAATACTTTATATAATATCAGCAACCGACAGCGTTTTTAAATAACACACTTAAAGACAGAAGAGACTGTCGATATTCTCCGAGCCCTTTTGTGGGTTTGTCTCATTCCACCTCTACCGATAACAGGTAATACTCAAATTAGGCACTACCGCTTCCTTCTACTTACTTTTCCAATTTATTACTCACTAATCACCCTAACATTCGGCAGTACAGTCCGAAGTGCTGAATGAACCACAAATGAGTAAATAAATAAAGAATTACAAATAAAATTAGAACTACTTGCAAATATAACAAACATCGCGAAATTGGCCATGTAGTTAACACTTCAGAAACTTTTTGACCAAAATGGTGGCTAATAATGACACACGTTTGAGGTAGGTACTCCTTCGGTTTGTAAAAGTGAGTCTGCTTTTTTATTTTGATTTTTTAGTTTACAAAGCTTAACTAGGCCTATGTGTTACTGTCTTCGTGAAAGAACACAAGACGCAACTCCACACTTGTCATTCTGGTGTATCGGTAAGTCTGTTTAGTCTGGGACTTTGCTTGGCAGGTATCCGCACTGAGAATTTTTGTGGACTTATTTGGTCTCCCTATATATACGCCATATCTCGCAACAGACCTCTGTCTGTTACGTCTTAACCCACATCTTCCTAACATTCGATATTGTTTTCCGCTTCTGTTGAACCACAGTTGAATTCAGTTATAACGACCTCGGTTTGTGCGACACCTCGGATATAGCGTTGTACATTCTGTGGTACCAACTAATTTCCCAGAAAGCGCGTGTTTTTCTTCCTTGCTTAGTACGTCATACATAGGAACATCTACCTCGGATATAACGACATTGCCATAATCATTTCCAAAATAACTTTCCGAGAAATAGGCTATTTTGAGAATTCTACTATCTCCTCGTCCTTGAGAGAGAAAGCCCTGTATGATTTCAGATAACTACATAAGTTCCATGCCTTAAAAATTACTTTAGTAATGGCAATGCACTTCGTGCGTAAAATTTTCCACTACGTTTCTGCTCCTGCAGTTACCAGGAGACTGGTAGAGCGGTAACATGGCTACAGTGACGAATAAAAGAAGGCGTTGAGGGTCGAAGGAAAAGTTAAAGTGATACGACAAATAGAAAATGAAAGAAGGAAAGCTGACCTGTGTCGGGAATTTGGTGTCGTAAATTCTGCGATCAAACGATGTGGAACAACAGAACCAAAATTATTAGTGCGTTGGAACGGAACGGTTCAATAATAAAGCGATTTAGAACAACTGAACGAAGTGACGTCGATGGGGCTCTGCGTAAATGGTTTAAGCAAGAGAAGTGAAAGTGTTCTAGTGAGCGGTCCACTTCTTATGGTAATTTTTGCTCTTCCTGATTATAAATTTTAAGTTCTTGTATTTCAACTTCAGCCTGGTTGGAAGTTTGCGATTATAGAAGCGTAATTTTTGCTATTTCTAAATTTTAATTATAATTTAAATTTGAAATAGACCATAGCCTCAACAATAAGTAACTTGCTTGCAGGCCTGTATTGTATCTTGAAATATTTTTCCTTCACTTTTAACGTACACCTTGCTTAGAACGACACTCGTTTACGACACAATATATTCGGTCCCTTCGATGACGTTATGACCTAGTTGGACCGTATTTGCAAATTTGCACTTGAAACAGTGTCGTTAGATAATCCAATAAAAAGATATTTACAGTAGGCTTATAAGAAAGAAGTGTGCATGATCTTGCAGGTTGTTTGCATAAAGATTTCCGGAAGAAAAGAAAGTACGCCCTTACAAAATTCTTATAATAGAACCAACTAGATGCACTAATTTATCAAATTTATTTTTGGAATAAAACTCTACATGTTTCGCACACTTCCTCTGTCCGAAACATGTAGTTTTATTCCAAAAATAAATTTCAGAGATTAGTGCATCTAGTTGGTTTTATTATAAGAATTTATCACGATGCACGGTTACCTGAACATAAAAAAGCCCTCACAAAATTTTGATCAAAGAGGTTTTTGGGAAGACAGACGCAGTTGGGATTGGGAATGAACGTATGGCATAGGTTGTATACATCCACCGAGAACAAGCAAAGATATTCATCATAGGAAAAGTCCGAATCATCATAGGAAAAGTCCGAACCATCATAGGAAAAGTCCGAACATCACAGGAAAAGTCCGAACCATCATAGGAAAAGTCCGAACTGGGAAACTTTGGCGTCGCGTAGAAAGCTATCACGCATATGTGCCCTCTTCAAAGCGTACTCTGGGGAACGCGCGTGGAAGCCTATTGGTGACAGATTACAA
>Ga0123357_10009559_pt1 | contig 12245 bp, 7 predicted proteins | sample TergutEmb28metaG_FD_89873 | JGI IMG/M metagenome (GOLD analysis project Ga0123357, IMG submission 89873) | Embiratermes neotenicus P4 segment gut microbial communities from Petit-Saut dam, French Guiana - Emb289 P4 | ecosystem: Host-associated > Arthropoda: Insects > Digestive system > Gut ...
ACACACATCGAACCAGATACAACCCATGAAGTAACTCAACGAATTAGTCGCAAGCTCCTGAGGATGGATGTATTAACATCCGAAACATGTTGAGCACTGAATAAAGTAATAATAAAACAACTGGCATCAAGTTGGTCTCTCTTTACTCAAAATATAAGAAATTCGTGTTTTGTCACTGCAACGCCGGAGTCAGTACGTAGTGCGTGGACATTATTTTAGTCAAGTTCAATTTACCACAATATTTTTCTTTGTGGTCTACTTTACTATAAATTTGCCATCTATGTCCCCGTCATACCAACGTTTCCCTCAGTAATATTAATTGTGTCTTTATTTGTTTCCGACACGTGCCTTATAAGGGGGACCGCGGTGGCACAGTGGTTAAGGTGCTATGCTACAAATCGGAAGGTCGCTGGTTCGATCCCAGCTGGTATCATTGGAATTTTTCATTGACATAAAATCCTTCCTATCGCACTATGGCCCTGGGGTCGACTCAGCCTCTAACAGAAATGAGTACCAGGAGCATTTCCTGGGGGTACAGGCGGCCGATGCAACCATCCTGTGCCGTTGTCATGAAATCTGGGAACCTTAACTTCCTGGAACCCTCTGGGCCACTCTAGACCTGTAACGGGACTGCTTTACCTTCACCTTTACCTGCCTTATAATGGGTAGTACTTCTTCGTTTGCGCAATATCTCGTATTTTGATCTTTTCCCGGACATTAGTTCGTATTTCATCATCATCATCATCTCTAAATAAATACTAGGATAACGACTTTAATGGACCACAATCCTTTCCATCTACACCCTTCTAATTACACAAATTCATGCATGTTACCAAGACAAAATATCGAATAGTGTCTTAACGAGGTCATAATCAATCATAATTTCAGCCTCGTGAGTATACGTGTAATATTCAGTGATTATCCTGTCACTGAAATGTTCACACTCCGCTACTAAAACAGTCGACTGATAAATCCAAAACAAACGAATAAAGTTCACAGTAACATATGTTCTCACTTTTTCGTACTTAAATGAATTTGGTATTTTATTGTTGCACGTCATATCGGTTTATCTTTCGAACTTTCACACCATATACGTTAAAGGACTGGTAATTATGTTATTCTTGTGTTCCATTAAATATTCTGCACGTGGAAAAATATTACAGGCTGAAGTGAAATTTGCCCGACAACTTTCCGTGAAGGTATTTCAACACCCACCCCCCACCCCTTCCTTTCCGTGTATGCGGTGAAATCGAATTTGGAAATAATGTAGTACTTGCAGTCAGAGGGACAAATGAACTTTCAAAAAAGTGACTTGCGCGTACATGTGCAGCAGTCTTTCCGCAATAAATATCGATTGCTTTAATTGCCATGCCAAATGCCCTCTTTTTGATTACGTTTCTTTTCTTCTGTTTCGCCGACACGGGTAGACAAAAGCGTGGTTTAACTAATTGCTTGATTTGAATCGGATTTATTGGCCTCTCGTCGTGGTTTATCGCTATGAAAGTGCTCTACTCTCACCTTCACTTACACCTCCCATCCATTACGTACTGCGCTCTTTTATGTAGAACCCAAACCCACGGCATCCATCGGAGTAACACTCTGTATTCAGGAATCAATTTTTTCTCTCTAAAAAAGGGAAAAGAGAGTTAGGGTGTGCGGGTGAGGGGTGTGGTCATTGTGATGGAACGAGGCGGGAGAGGGTTGAAAGGAGGGAGACAATGGATGGACGGATACTTCTCCTCCCAAAACATTTTTTAAATCCTCACACCCCTTAGTTGTGATTTGACCACGCCCTTCATGCCATGCTACGTGTGAAGCAGTAATTCAGTTCCGAATCATCAACTCTCTCTCTGCAAAAAATACTGTCTCTTTGTCTGAGGGTTGTTCACACTAGGTAGGTATAAAGGTTTTGGAGATAAATACCGATTGTTAAGGGGAACAATCAGATGAATAAATACATTAGTGTATTTACGCTAGAGGCGTGTTCGGAGTTCACATCATATAATTTTTGGCCTTCTGAACTATTTCCTTACTTTACTCTATTTGGGGACATATTGCCTATAATATTATAGTCTCTTTATTGAATGTACAATTAAGTTTGCTCTGATATATTAATTGTTATGATAGCAGAATGTATTTGACTTTTTATCTACTGATTTTAGATTCAGTATTGTTCAGTCAGCGCAATGACTGGCTAGACGCTTGACAGTCAGAATATGAATGCTGGCAGTGGGTGGTGTATCCCTTCAATTGAAGCGGCACTTTTGGTGGGAAATTTTCTTGGATCCGACCACTAACAATAAAAAAAAAAAAATAGAACGACATTGATTAAGGCGATAAAAGAGTATAGAACTGGCTCAGGAATGTATCTCGTTTTTGATTTGTTTTAGCAGTGGTTCCTACTGGCATCGAGTTAGTTTATTTCAGGTGTATTTATAGGATATCTAAATTTGTGTAAATACTCGTACGTATGTCTCATATGCTTCAAAATTATGTCAAAATGTAGATATTAAGGCTATAGACAAAGGGCGTAACTTACCATTTATACAACACTCCCTCAATAATAAAACTTATTCAAGGACATTTGACCAAATGTTTTTACAATTCTCCTCTCGACAGCTCTTATCCAATAGGACATATGTGGCTATTTTCGAGGCAGTACACAATGCCGGAGTTTTACAAGGAGGTATATACCTGTAACTTTGTATTCATCTGCTCTGACATATCTTAGTTTGGGTGATGTGTTAAACCTGACTAACTGCTCTGCATTTCTAAACTGTCAGACCAAATGGAAATCTGAAATCTATACTTGAACTTGACCCTGTGGTGGCAGTACTTCCACGCGAAGAAATGTCGTCCTTGTATTTCCACGACTCCTCCGTTGTGGCGTATAGCAGTTGCACCACATGCACTATGCCTGACTTGGCGGAACTGAGATTTGACATATTTGTATGAAATATTCGGTTACTGTACCACAAAAATTTCCATTTTAGGCGCGTTTGCAAAAATGCGAAAACGAGCGAGCGATGGCGCTGTTGGTTGAGGAGCAACAGGACGGGAGGTTCCGGGTTCGATTCCAGGTAGTGTTCTTAGAAAATTTCAAGTGACATATTCCATCTGTCCGCATTCAGTGGTCCTGGGGTCCACTCATTAATAGATATGAGTACCAAGGAATTTCCTGGGGAGTAAAGTGCAGCCGACACGTAGGGCTGACAATTCTGCCGAATGTCAGAATATGGATGGAAGCCCAACATTCCATCTATCCTCCGAACCTTCGTGACTTGTTGCGGGAAAGCTTTACGTTTATTCCGATTAGAAATTTTATGACGGTAAGTATATTTATTATCTTGGAAAGTTTTACTATTGCCATATGCATGTTAATGAAGTTTGGGATTAAACATATAGAACTTGGCGGTCTTAAGTATAACAGCATTGACAAACAAGTTTTACGAATATGATTACCTAAACTTTGACTGATTTTAATACAGAGACGGTTTGCTGTGACAAGTACCACGCTTGCCAGCAGCCTCGAAATTACCTTCAAACAAGACACGACGACCTTCGTCGTATTTATAGTTTATGTAATTTATTATTGTAGCATCCTGTAGCTTACAGTAGCTTTTTACCCGTCCTGTCATCAGAGCCAACGCTACCTACTTTGCAGGGAATATCAAGCGGATGTGAACCGAGCTTGTACTCATTCACAGCCATACTGTGAACTCAGAAACGTCCGACTCTAACTGTGGATTAAATGTAAATGAGCATTGCCCCTTCCCCTTTAATTTGGAGGGGTCTACACCCTTCAGTATTTCTCGTGCGTCGTGCTGTTCGCTGGGAAGAGGCAAATATGTTTAGAGAGAATAATTTGTTGCAATATTGAAGTGTCAGTGCTTTACGTCGACAATTCGTAATATTAGTTTCCAAGTTTCATACTTTACAGTCTCAGTAAAGTACTGCCACTTGAGGTGGGCGACCCATGTTCCTTCCTTCCTTCCTTTCCAATTCATTTTCTTTCTGTCGTTTCTCATTTGTTTCTACCTTGTTCAGTTGCTGTCAATCATTCCTTGTAACTTAGTACACGCCGTGACGCCGTCCTTCCATCGTTTCACAACTCATTACCTATAAACACCGTACCTGACGCCACAACTCTATATTACTTCGGTTTAGCATTTAGGAATCTCTTATTTCGAATCACGATGCGATTTTAGTTATCATAGGAGACTTTTTTAAAGCTGTTTTTCCAATCCCTGTCGTAAAATGTTGATAGTTCGCTACAACAGCTTCCTGCGATTTCCTAAATTCATTATTTCACATTCAACCTAACATTCGACGTTTTGCAACAGGGGTGGCCAGCAAGGCGAGCTTCGATATCTGCACTCGACGGACGCCTGAGTTTAGAGGCTTGCATTAATAAAAATAAATATTTTTACCTCCATTTTTGGCTTTTTATTTATGTTCACCAAACGCCACTATGTTAGTTTTAGTTGTGAGTCTTCTGTCTTTATAAAATCTTTTTAAAGCACTTCACAGTCAGCTTCTTGTACACGCAGACTACTTGAAATAGTTTTTACAGGCAGCTTGCATGAACAGCAACAGCGACGTGGGTGAGCCGCGTTGTGGTCACCCCTGCTGTATTATTTATGGATAAGAAGCGTCGTTGAGTAATTCAAGAGATACATTAACTATTCCACCAGCTCTCGTAGACACTGTACATAATGTTCAGTTAATACAGTTTCAAAAAACAGGAAGCTAAAAATGTTGAGTCTAAAGAACTGAAAACAGTTCTGTATTTGAAATTGATAATATATCTGAAATCCTCTGGCAGACGGCAAATAGACAAGCAACTGGACGGAAGGAATGAATCCTATTACAGTGTTTTCATGTGATTTAACAGGCTTGCAAACGAATAGTCATGCTTCGTTCCTGCTCTGTTCTGGCAGTGACATTTCTGCTTCAGCCCTCTCGTGGATTATATGTAAAGATCTTCTTTCGATGAGTGAACCCTTTTCTTGCTATTCTCTATTATCCGTTAGAACAATATGTGCGAGACAGAGGAGATGGATATTGTTGTAATTGAATACAAACAGTGTCTGTAGAACTGGGCAGAGAGAGGGCCAGTACACGCGAAGAAAAGTTTGACTGCAATGAGCCCGAGATCCTGTGCTTGTGCAATCAGGCGTATTCTTTGTGTTTTTATGCTTATTCATATAACGGGTGCCCCAGGAAAGTAACAGCATTTAAAATGTGTAGATGTGAGGCTAATGTGGGGTTACTTGAAATTGTAATGATCTAAATCGAATAAATATTCATAGCTTTTAGGCAGTTTAAATACAAACAGAAGAGACGCGTAGCTGGTAGGATGATATGAAGTGGAATTTACAGAAACAGCATCTGAAGTTGTGAATTGGTTTCAACTCTTTTTCAGGATAAAATGACCGGATTTATGAACACGGCAATATATCTTTTTAACAAAAGTAGGAAATTCCTTCACTAGCTTCGCAACTGTTAGCTTCTCCAGAGAAACTCCTAAATCGACTTCGGTAATCAGTTAAAAATGAATATCAAATAACGTCATAAATGTCAAGTATTCACAGTCTAAGACAAAAGCTTAAAAACTTATATACTTACTCAGAAGACGTTACATATTTTGCTTCGACTCCATTATCGGACTCGTCGTTCGGTCCTTCTACAAACACGAAACATAGAAGCATGTTCGTAAGGGCATATAATTCTATCTCACAATTGACAAGTTAAATTAAATCGTTTGTACTTGCGTATTTTATATTTTGCTAACTTTGTGAAAGAAAGACGATGGCTATAAAGCTTACATATGGCTGAGGTTACACGTATTATTTACGTATTCTTAATAACATTAGGCAAGAATGATGGTATACAATTATGATTGTATTTTCCGAAATGTTCTTTACTGGCAGTTACAAAAGTTTTGTTTTGCCATTGTAACAGTTTTAGTATCGAAATATGGCAGTATTTGTGATATTGGTGTTAACCGTTTGTTTTCTACTGCCACGGGTTAGTTAGTAGAGTAATTGTTTTGGCAAGCAGGAAAATAAAGCCAGAGATGCGTGTCTGTCAGAATGAGAGATTGCGTGCCATGCCAAGATGCTATCTGTTTCTCCTCCAGAGCTTTTTGTGTCGATGAAGAGTATCTGTCCAGTAATTTGCAGACACATCGAGCAATGTGCTGCAGATGTTTGTGTGTAGGTATTGTAACTTCTGTCCACCCCTTTTCTCACAGTCTGCTCGGCACAGCTGTACCCCCTACCAACCATATACAGTGCTTCATAATAAAACAATATGTGGCTGTTTGTGTATAAACAGATAAAAACGAACCAAGTAAGTACAAGTAGCAAAGCAGAGCAGTCCAAGTATTTAGGGTGAACGAAGTTTGTATCGCGTTACTACCTTTTGGTTTCTTCGCTGTCCATCATTATTTGTGCATAGAACAAAATCGCACTAGGAAAAATGTGAAATGATATTTTGAGTGACTTGTCCTTAGTGATGGCCACTGCGTTTAACTTTTTCTCTTATTTGAATATTTATTCAACAGTTTTAAAAATATTTCATTTATTGAATATTTGTGTTTTCTAGGATATTATTCCATGTAGAGTGGTAAATTCATAACGACGTTCAAAACAAACAAATTCATTCTTCTTTAAGGTCAGCTAGTCCACGAACACGAAGAAGACCTAAATCTCCAGAAACATAGTCGTGAGAAATACAAATTTTCCTTTTAATTTATTTTTTTTGATCAATTTCACTGTTGAGAATCTTATTCATGTGACTGAGACTCAGCATTTTAAACAAACAAACAACAGGGCACAAGGTATCATACGTAATGTGATTAATTATTCCCGTAGACTGAAAGCTGAGACTTTTAAACAAAACATGGAAAGCAAGCCTAGAGGAAAGGGTATCCACGCGCACAATTTTCAGCTCCGGATTTGTTATAGTCCGCCATATGTACGTATACGAGCAAGGCATTGGAAAGGGCATTACTGAAATAAACAAGAAACCAATCAAGATTTGTATTTATTGCATTAATAACGACTGATATTTTGTAAGGGGAATTGTGTTTAAAAATTTATTTTGGGTGACCTCATCCCGTTGTGTATTTCTTATCAGTAAGGTTTTAATTATCCAACAGAGATATCGTACACAACCCGCTGTTACATTTATATCGTAAACTTGGACTCATGCCTCAGCTCGTCTCTCACAGAAAGTCAGTACAGTCTGTTTCATATATAAAGACTAATTACGAAGAAATATTATTCCAAATGTACTCGAGCCTTCATGCCGTGTTTCTTTAGTTCCCATTTTAATCAAACGCGGAATACGTCGGAAAACTTTAATGAGTCGGTCTTATAGTATTTACGCTGGCTTTTGCACAGGTAGACGGAGAGATGTAACAGGAACAGACAGACAGGCTGCCAGTTGTGACGAGGCTGAAAGTCACTATTCGTCACTGCTCTGCGAAGGCACATAAAGGCCAATCAATCAGTGACGCCTGAGTAGATAACAGTTGTTTGTTAAACCATGCTATATACAAACACATTTTCGGGGCAAAATGTGGATATTTTAAAGTATGTACCTGGTAGTATGTATAGTAACCACTGATTTTGAAAGAGTTACATAGTAATCCTAAAGTACATTAAACATGCACTGCAGTTTTTTTTTTCAGTTCAAGAACCTTAGTTATTTTTGGTTTGAGAGAAACAACGTGACCCAAAACGTCACGACACCTGATAACGTGTGTGTACGCAATTCTGCACGCACTCTCAAAGTCTATTCGAATTCAGAGCTGCTGTGAACGTGCGTCGCATCTGAAGTCTTGAGACGGCAGCAACACCCTCCAGAAACTTAGGGTGACGCTACCTGCAACTCGTGAGAACGTTAGGTCAAGACGTCCTTGACATTCAGGACATCAGGATTCGGAACCAAACTTGGTCACAAATCGAGGTCCTCAAAATCAAGAGCAACACTCAAAGAACCTGCAGCCAAGGGGGTAAAACGCTGATTCGTATTTGGAATGTCCGAGGTTCAAATCTCGGACCGGAGTCCAATTAAGAACTTCTACCTTCCCAAATCCTTATTTACTAATCACCCTCTTTTTGATGCTGCATAATTTGAGCTTATGGTAGTGTGTAAAACAGACCGTAGTTGTAATCGGGCGTGAAAATTGGTCTTTCATTTTGAGGGAAGGACATAGCCTGACGATGTTCGACGATGAGGTCCAATCTGAGGGGGAGGAAGTTAGAGGGTATTGGAGAATGCATCAGGAAATTCATGATCTATACCAAATATTGTTAGGAACGTAGAGTCAAGAATAACTTGCTATGCTTGCCGTGTGCATTAAAGGTTTTTATTTGAAAATCCCGAGGAAACGATACCACTTGGAAAGCGCAGGCGTGTAGAAGGTAGGATAATACTAAAATTGATATTAACGAAATTGGATGGGGACGGCATAGGCTGGGCTGATCTGTTTAGGATACGGGAAATTTGCTGACTCTTGTGACCACAGTAGCGGGGAGTTTCGTGACTAGCTGAGGGAATTTTTGCTGCTTAAAAAGGACTATGCTCCATACAGGTAGCCCGCTAGTCAGTCAGTTATTCAGTCAGCCAGTCAATAAACAGTCCATATATTTTGAATGACACTGAGAGAATCATCTTCTTCGCTCTGCTATAAATGTGACCTTTTCCCCATTTGTTCTGTTACACAAATATGCAGCATTTCTCGAAATACTCAACTACGCAAGTAATTCCATTACAACATTCCTTCATTCAGAAATATTTACTGAAGTACTTACTGAGATGCTCAAATGATTTATTGCTTTTGTATAACACCGAAGATCATCACATTTTTCACCAAAACCTTTAATTTGACTTTACCTTGAATTATTCAAACCCCGTACTGGTCTATACACTTGCGAACATTCTTGTTTAGCATATAGTTTTTACGTTCTTGTTCTGTCTGTGTTTTATATCCAAAGTGCTAACATACCCAAAATACCGCATCTGCCTTTTCTCTTATGCGTTCTACATGTCACATCCATCTCGTTCAGCATTATTTAATGAAAAGTAATTTGTAGTTTTGCTGCATAGAAAGAGTTTAATAACACACGTGATAGTAGGTATTGAGGAAAGTTAAAGTAAATAAAGACGCTTTATTCAAGGTAACGGGGACCCGTCTCAGTTTTCTGAAAAAAAAAGCTTGCTCTTCCATTTCGGTTTATATTAGTTTTCCACTAATTCCTAAGTTAATCTGACACCACGCTTTTTTGTGATGGCCAGCCCCTCAACCAGACGTGTTTTCGTTGCTGATGTGACGTACTGGAACACTGACATTTTCAACAAAGTTTATATTTCTCTCGCTGACTTTTTCAGCTGCTGTATTTTACTAACCGTGTAATATGTAACTTTCATTTTTCAGTACTCTTTATTTCATATTTTCACATTTGGACACTCTTTTCCTATTCTCTACAGATCTGTGTTACCTGAATTTTTCACATCTTATCTTCTCAGAGCTTGTCTGTATTTGACGCCTCAGTAGACCCCAACTAAAGTTGAACAACTTATACGATTTTCACCATTAGACAATGTTATAATGCAATGCTGATACCAAGTCTTACTTTAGTAGAGTGTTCGTGGAGGAAAAATCGGTTTGCTTCATTTTTCAGCATTACTACTCTTTCAGGACTCAGCTGCGCATTCCTGTCAGATTGTTTAACTTCTAAAATATTTGCTGTATATGCTTGGAATGCTGACGCTATTTGCTAAATGATCAACATTTAGCTGTCGAAGTTAAGCTTGAGGCTTAGTTGAAATATTATTAATTTACTCAAAAACCAGTCTTAAAATTGCAGGCCTTCTCTCGACTTAAAGTATCACAAAATAACGTCACGAATTACTAAGTACTCAAAGTATACCATCAAATAGAACACAATCTTCTTCAATTGAAACAACGTTACGCCCGACGTTTTTCAAAAGTATTGTTCAGTGTCAAAACTTGGAAACATAAATATTGAGATTACAACTTATTACTGATATATACTAATTAATGTACTAAAACGCTAAAAGACAAGAATCAGCAGTAATCCGAGGGTTTCTTATGTTCCATTGTAATATGTCTGGAAACCCTTCACAATGAACTGTAGTTTTGGTCAGCGTCGGGCTTAATCTGATGTAATGTAATTTGAGGAAAAATGTAGGAAAATTACAGTATTGTATTTGATCTCATGTATTCAGTACTTAGACAACAATAAAACTGCAGGTTCTTTATTGTTAGAATATCAAGAAATCATGCTACATGGATTTTAAATACGCACTGTAGGCAACTAAAATAGATTATAATAATCTGTGACATTCTGTAGCTGGACTAGATGCGGTAGGCTGTGACATATGTGTTGCAGTGCTCTCGTAAGAAAAGAACGAAGCGTGCTCTGATGCTTTGTTTGGAGATCTCATGGGAAAGGACGTGCTTTAATAGAACAAGTGGGAGGCTGATGTGAAATAGTCACACGGAGGTAGGCTTTGAGAACAATGTCGAATTGACTGCCGATATGATTAAAGTTTGGGCTTTTAAGGCGTCCAAGATTTCGTAACAAGACACGGCGCACTGAAGAAATAAAAACAATTATTCACCTAGTAAGTGCCTTACACGAAACATACACGAGAAGTAAGCGGAAAGAAAAGTAAAATAAAAAGAGAGAAATAACAAAGAAGTATATATAAAGGGGAGGTTAAAAGAGCGGACTTAAAAGAAGCGAAGGACAATGAGACAGAAAGAGGAAAGTAGCAAGCAAATAAAGGAAGTGAAAATAAATGAGAGGAAAGAAGTAAGATTGGGTCGGAACGAATAGATGGTTAAGGAACGAAGTTTGCGAAGAAGAAAGGACAGGAGAAAAAAGAGAGAAAAGAAGTTTAATTGAAAACAGAATCAATAAAGTAAAGGAAAGGAGTGGATGAGTAAGTTGGGAATGATGGCTGGGAAGAGCGGTGGAAAGAAGAGAGGGAAAAGGGATAGGGTAAATTTGTTAGGCTAGTATGACTAGTTATGAAAAGAGAAAACTCTGTCATAATTTTGAAAATAGGTTTCCTCTGAAGAATGAATGCTGCATATCTGGTTCTCCTGGACGCCTGATGCACGCTAAGAAGCATTTCCACATTATCTTTGCTTTACTGTTACCATCATATTTTATGAGATAGGGAATGCTCGGGACTGGTGGATTCAATAGCATTTGAAAGGTGCTTCGAACTGAAGGGCTTGTGTTCTTGACCGCTTTTAGCTGCTTGTAGAGATAGGGTCGGGGTCACAATTAAACTTATCCAACCCAACTCTGGCAGTTAATTTATCGCTGGATTCCAAGCGACTCCGAACAAACTTTGCAAATTTGAATCCCTTCCTCCCTTCCAAGCCACAGGGCGCCCAAACATATACGCACGATGCAAGGCAGACTGCCTCGAGATCTGAGGATCTTACAGATGTTCTGATGAAATTTAAAATCTGTGGGATGACACGCCATGTCGACTAGTCAATAATTAGTCGTGTTGTGAAAGAGCGTAATGCCTTTGTATTTAGTGTCAAGTGTTCGAAAGAGAGTCCTTGACGCTAAAGACGAAGGCGTAGACGCTTCTGTAAAATATCGGTGATTATATTCACTCGACAAGGCGCAATTTCTCAGAACACTTGAATTTTCGCGAATTGGACGGATTCGAGCTTTTTTGCGTCACTCTATTTTGCTGCAGTGATATTCCACTCTATTCTTCCATTACGACTTTGGAGTAGAGGAGAAAAGTAGGTAGTAGTGCAGGAGGTGGGGATGGGACGGTTTACCAAGGAATTGGTTCGTGTAAATCACGGGGCGTCATATAAGAATCTTTAATGATAATGAAGATGATGATAATAATCATAATAAATTTCGGTTTGTCCCTGTCCATGCCATGAAGGCATATAGAGGGGCAGAATTACGCTGCATTCATTCTTATCCTAGTATTGTGCGTAGTTAATTGCACGACCCGACCGCTGTACTCCATGGAAAGAACGCCGGTACCAACTGAATAAAAAGCTGGGTGGGCGCCGGAAAGGTCAGTGTTTTACGAAAGATAAAAGAGTTCTTTACCATGTTGGGCTGGAATACCGGATTGTCCAGGCTATAACCTAGTCGCTACAGCAGCTACGCTATTCCGGCTACCTAATAATAATAATAATAATAATAATAATAATAATA